>Ga0222712_10000123_pt1 | contig 104866 bp, 110 predicted proteins | sample C33_657DmetaG_FD_165043 | JGI IMG/M metagenome (GOLD analysis project Ga0222712, IMG submission 165043) | Estuarine water microbial communities from San Francisco Bay, California, United States - C33_657D | ecosystem: Environmental > Aquatic > Marine > Unclassified | place: USA: California... | reverse complement strand
GGAAAGTTCATTCATGCTTGAAATAGGATTAGTTAATCAAGTTTGGCTTGAACTACCCGACCATGACTAATCTCAACATCTGAACTATCCACCTCAAACTTGCCCTTGTCTTTTACAGAGATATAGTATTTAAAGCCAGTAGAGGTATCGCACCATTTTATGCCGAGAAGGAAACACTCTTCGTTCTTGTCAAGAGTTGTCTTCTTATCTATGGCGATAGCTTTCTTAATAAAGGTTCTCATTCTTCTATTTGAGTAAGATAGGGTCGCCGCTCTTACTTAATAAAGTATTCTTTAATTAGGTAATCCCAAATTCTATCGGCTTTCTCATTTGATTCGGCATAAATCTTCACGATGCCGCCGTCAAAAATACGAACGATAGTGTCGTTTATAATTAATTCTTTCATACACAAATACTTTCTAGGTGTGGATTATCTTCCTCGGACGTGCTTCGCTTCCGCCGCGATGTTCGGGTTAGCCTTGCGCCAGTCACCAAGATGCCCGTGCTTCAAGTGACAGAGGTAGCCCCTCTCGTCGCAGAGAGTGATGAGGTTATTATGGTCGAGTTCCTTCTCAGGTTGGATATGAAACGGAACAATGTGATGCACTTCAAGAAAGTCAAACCCACCGCAGAACTGACACCACGGTTGATTGCGTAGGTGCTTTGCTCGCACACGCGCCCATTTCGGAGAGCGACGATGTAAGAGTTTCTGAACAGCACGGACAACATGGTTTCGCAGGTTAGTTAGGTTCATGGGATTAGAGCAGTTTTGCGTTCAATGAGCGAAACCTGATTGAGATTTAGAGTGAAGATTCTTGTGGAAGTCATCCATGTTACTAACGGGGCAAGCGTAATTATAATTAACCTGCCGAATTACTGGCTTTTCAAATGGCTTGGCTGGATGCTTAACAGGCGGCTTTGTAGCGCAACCAGTCATTAGGACAATTAGGGCGATGTATTTAATCATATTCGTTTTTATTCTGAAACCACTGGAGTCAGGGAGTAACAACTAACTTCGACCTCTTCACCTGTGTCATCCTTCATAGTAATAACATTGTCTTTGATTACTGCTTCCAGAAGAGCCTCTTTGGGGAATGAGTATTCAAAAATGTAGCCCTCTTCGTCAGTGAATGAACATATAAAAACAGCCTCATCGTTCTCGCAATCTAGGCTATCCAAATACCAATTATGAAGCAACTCATCTTCGACTTCGATAATTTCGGACTTTTCGAGGAGTTCTAGGGCTTTGCAGGTTTCAGTGTTTGTCATGTAGCTATCTTCGCAGATATTTCGTTTCTGTCAAGGGGCATTTAACCCCGCTCGGCGTCTTCTTCTGAGTCCAAGAAACAGTCCTTGCAGACTAAAGCCCCATCTTGGGTTTTGTGAAGGCTATTCTTGTTGCTGTTTTGGTCTTCTAGTGTTACCAATTTACCACAATCGGCGCACTCTTTGTCTTCCTTAATGCGAACTAACATATTACCTTATTATTATGTCTTCAGACTTTTTGACTAATTTTAATTTTGTTCTTGATATGTTTGATATACTTAAAAAAGCGAGGCTTCTCTAAATCGAATACTAAGTGGACATTAGTGTGGCATCTTTCGCAGAGAGTAACTAAGTTGTCATCGCTGCTGATTTTTTCTTCCCCATGACTCGCCGCTTCTGAAATAGGGATAATGTGATGAACCGTTAGTTTATCTGGAAATCCGCATCTGACACATTTATTGCCATCTCTCTTCCTTATCCTGACTTTTATTCTTGAGGTTAGCTTGCGGCGGATAAAATACTTATCTTTAGCCTTGCCTAATAAAAGTATCTTTTCTAAGGAGGACGCTATTCTTTGAAGCACTTCTAGTAAGTCTGCATTGTTATCCATTTGAATTATTCGTAATTTCTGATACCAATTACATACGGAAATCTTGGCACTTTATCTGGCGTGTAGGCGAAGAATTTAATGGTTGCCATTTGGCCTACCAATTTATCTTTATTGAGCAGCAGGGAGCGCAAGTAGGCGAAGTCGCCTTTGATGTTAGACTTAAAAGGCTTGCCCTCTTTAGTTTGAAACTCCATATAGCCAGCCGTCCCATAGCGATTGCCGACACCTTCTACAACGCGCAGAATCTTAAATTCTTCATCAATAAATTCTTTGCGCTTCAATAGACCTTTGCTCCTCTTATTTTCATATCCTTGATTCAGCCTGACCATTTGGCCTTCATATCCATCTTCAAGATATTTTTCGTAAAGAGCGTTCAGAGGGAGGGCATTTTTACACTCTTTAGTTTCTACGATTTTAATGCACTCAATACCTTTTAGCAAATTACTCACCACTTCAAAACGCTCAAAGAAATTGCTTTCTTCATTTAGCATACCAATAACGGGAGCATCATAAACCCAATACTCAATTACAGCCGCGCTTTCGTTAAGCTCTTCCTGAGTGGGCTTCGTCCGCTTAACAAGGGAGCAGATTTTATTAAAATCATTATTTAGCTTATCGCAGTAAAGCTCTCCGTCGAGAACCGCATTTTGATTGTTCTTAAAAAACTTCCTTAGCGATTCAAAGATATGAGGCGCAGAAATAATGTCCTTGCCATTCCGCGAGCGCATCCCGTCTTTCGTAACGACACACCTGATTCCGTCCAACTTTGGCTGAGAATAGATTGGGAATTTAATCTCACTCTGGTAGTCTTTGTAGTTGTGCGCCAGCATGGGTTCATAAAAAGCAGACTTTCCTTTCTTGGCCTCTTCGATAGTAAGGCAGTATCCCTTTTCCAGCTTCTTCTTGTGCTTGGCTTGGGCCTCCTTAGCGGCTTGCTCTTGCCCCGAAGTCTCGTTAGACTTGCCAGTATTTTTGCCTTCGCAAAAGGTTGGCTTATTTTCGGTAATTTTGCCATCAACAACCCCCTCGCGGGAGAAGTATGAGTTATCTTTAACAACAATATCCCATCGCTGGATATTTCCTACTTCAGTGAGCTTGTAGAGAGTGGGCAGGTCTTTCATATAGACAATACTAGCAATCTTTTAAACTTTGTCAAGCGGAGATTCAAAATTCACGTCAATAAAAACTTCGCAGTTCTTAATGTCGTAATTCTCATGGAAATCAAGATACTCTTGGTCTTTGATTTTTTCAGAAGTGTAACGCTTGCAGCTTAGAGCGCGAGGGCAATGAATTCCCTCTTTATTTACGCCCAAGCAATAAGCCATTTGGTTTCCGTCTTTGTTTTCCATACGAAAGTATTCTACAAGGCTTTTTCTATTTGTCAAGAGCCGCTTAATTTTCCACGCGAGAGAAGACATCATACTATTAGAGAGTTATTGTTTTTTATATTTTACTAAAAAATTTAACAAAGTCAACCCTTTTCTTGAAATACTTTATGAACGAGGTGGAACTAAGAATTCTCATCGTTAATAGCTGGCCTTTCGTCACCTAATGTCTTATCTAAGATATGAAAAACCCTGCCCCAATTAAGGGGCAGGGAGTCACAACAACAAACCAAACCGAATCACATCAACTCTTCTTCTTCGACTTGAGGGGCCGGAGCCTTGGGCGCAGCGGCTTTATTTGCCGAGACAACCTTAACGCTGGTGGCTGCTTGGGCATCGCCAGTCTTTTGCGGGGGTCTATCATTAAAATAGATTCTAAAGTCGGGCTGATTTTCGTTCTTTTTGCTCTTGTTGGCAAAAATCATCACGTCCAACTTGCGCTCGCCGCCAAACTCATCGCTGAACTTGACGTGACCAGAAAGATACTTCTGATTCTTACCTTCGCGCTTCCATAGTGCGCCGATTTCACGCTTTTCCCAATCATTTTGGGCTTGCGTTGGTGCTGTTGACTTAACTTGAGTCACTGGCTTTGTGTTTGTTTCCATATTTTTATTATTTAAACCGCAACCGCGTTCTTCCGAGGACGACCACGACCACGCTTGACTACATCGGTGGGAACCGCTGTCATGGTAATCGGATTCTTCCGAGGGCGACCACGCCCCCGCTTTTGAAGGACGACCTCTGTATTGGTGTTGGTAGATTCGCACACTTTACACGAAACTACCCCTGTGCTGTTATTTGTATCCATATCTTTATTTTATTTTTCTATCTAACTAATTGAGCTTTTTTCTGAGTCTTTTATTCAAAACTTATTCGCTCGACTTCCAATATCTTACCGCTTCTTTTTTATTTGTCAATAGGGCATTTTTCAGAAACGTCAAAACCTCATGGATGAACTAGCAGAGATTCTTCTGATTAAAAAGAAATACAAAAGGGGATACTCCTATCTATTTAAAGAGTTCGTTAGAGAAGAGAGGGTTAGGTCTTTTTTAGAAAAAAAAATAATCGAAACGAATTGCACGGACGGATTAATTGTAATCAGTCCACAGAGTATAAGAAAGCATTTTGGAGGCTTACACAACTTCTTAAAATCTTTAGCTTTTCCGCTTTATAAATTAAAAAATTCAAAAACCTTACAAAATATACCGGGACAATTACAAAAGCGTCGTGTCTGGTCAAGAGATTTAGGTTGGATAAGTTTAACAGACGTGCAGAAAGACTCAGCGGGTTCAGATTGTTATATCGTAAAAGAAAATGATTTATCCTTATTAATACCTAATACCTTTTTGTCTGTTTATGAGAATTTAATGGAAAATTGCTCGCTAGAATGCGGTAACTTTGATATTTTTGAATTCTACAAGATAAGAAAACTAACAGTAGCAGTTGGTAGGCATGACCTTTCCGTTTATGACATCTATAAGTCTTGCAACTTTTCACCGCCGCAGACTTGCCCGATAACAAAGAAGAAGATTGACTGGAAAGTATTTGGGAAAATGCATACGAAGAATTCCCCGACTTTAGACAAGATAGACCCCTCGCTAGGCTATATCTCTGGAAATGTCAAAATAATCTCCCATTTCGGGAATGTTTTAAAGAGTTCCAATTCTATTGAGACTCTCAAAAATACCATCGAATACCTAGAAGACTGCGAGAGGGAAAAAACTCTTATTTCTTAATGGAGTTGTAGATTTCAGACAGCCTGATGTAGATGAGGACTTCGTTGCAGTATTTCTTCGCTTGCTGTTCTCCTAGGTTGTCGGGCCACTGGATAAGATAATCCGCCTTTTCTATAAGTTTTGGATTATTTATAGCTTCATCTTCATTCGGGGGAAGCCCAAAGACCTTGACTCCTTTATCTTCTGTGTATTTGGAAATGTGAACGAAAAACCCATTAAGCTCTTTCTTTACCCAATCTACTTCGTCTTCTGCAAATTCGTCATATCTAATATCGGTGATGACGACTATGTTCTTCTCGTCTTTAGCTGCGTCCTTTACTTTTTCGGAAATCTTATTTATCCAGTGACGGCCCTTAGACTCGTTCCTTCTTATTTTGCCGTGAGATAGAAGCATGGGGCGAATCTTTTCTTTATCTTCCGCGCTGCAATTAAAAATATCTACGTTATAGGTATTCTTAATTAAAGAAAAAAGCTCCTTTTTAAGCTCATCAGCTATGGCAAAGCGTATTACGTTCCTCTTCGTAGTCTTCTTGAGGTTGGCAAAGAAGAAGTCCTTGCCAGACTGAGCAATACCTCCGAGTCCAATTACGTTTTTCACGCTTAGGAGTTGAGGTAAGCCTTGACCTCGCTTGAGCCAATCTTTTGAAGCTCGCTTACTTTAGCGAAACCAAATAGACGCTTGTGCATTCCTACGAGTTTCATTCCGTTATTTAGGTCGCTTAGGACTCTGACAGTTGACCCGTTCCAGTCGTATAAGCTGCCGTTACGAACCATAACGGAGACAGCCTTCTTCCGGCGAAGGGTCTTAGTGTTGCTGAACTGTCCTAGCTTATTTCTTGTATTGTAGTATCTCATATTATTTCTTTTTTTTGCTGCATTTTTTACAGATTCCAGTTTTCTTATCTAAATTCATTCTTACGAAACTTTTTTGTTCTTTCTCTTCGCCGCAAACACGGCAAGTAATTCTGACTCCTCTCCAAGAAACTTGCTCGTAATTTTCTTTGAAGGAGTTGCTAAAACAATTTCTAGGTGAATCGCCTTTGCCATTCATCGTAATGAAAGTATATGGGTTATTTGGATTAAGTCAAGAAAAAAACCCGCCATCAATTAAGACAGCGGGTTATGGTTATTTATTTAATTTATTAGAAGCTCATCTTTACACCTACGGTAGCGGCGAGATTGCCCTCAAACTTACGAGCAGCAAGAGCCGTATCGCTGGTTACATAAGCAACGTCAAAGTAGGGCTTAACATACTTAAAACCGTTATAGGCTAGATTACCGCCAGCGGTGTAAGCGGTATGCTTATCGAAGAGATACGCTTCTGCGCGGGGAGTAAGACTAACGCTGCCAAGGGTGAATGTTCTATCCATACCCAAGGTCGTTCCTAATAGGTCGTAATTAAAATCTCTAGCGACAGAGACGTAAGGGGTTGCGATAGCACTCAAAAGAGGAACCTTCACAAGACGCAAGCCGCCATAAGCGGTGAACGAGTCCTCAAAACCTCCATCAATAAAACGCTTCTGAATGCCTACGACAGAAACAGCGGTGATGGGGCCAAGAGTAAGACCCTTAGCCAAACTAGCATCTAGCATTATCTGACTCTTATTCTCTCCAGCCATAAAATAGGTCGAAGAAATAGTCGGGGTAACTACGGAATTCTCTAACGAGACTGAAGACGACACGAACGCGCTGTTCTTTTGAATCTGCAAGCCTAGATGGTTTGCGCGAGTAGTATAGCCGCTGTCAAGCGTGACCTTCGGGGTGATAGTGATTTCCTTATTCGCCGCCACAGGGGGCGCAGCCGCAGCAATAGCGTTAAGGTGGATAATGGTGGATACTGCTAGTGTTACAATGATTTTATTCATAGGCTAATTCAGACCTTCTCTTATTTAGTCTTATTCAAGACAATTTTGGTGTATTTACAATCATGCAGAACTTCCGCCACTTGTGGCTGTTCTCGAAATGTTTCTTTATAGCCGTCTATAAGGGGCAATGGTGGAAGATTGACTTCATTCTAAAGGGTTTGTGGCGAACTTTGTTGAGGATTTTAGGGTTTTACAAATAAGCAGGGTTTATACCCTAGCAGAATGCCAGATTCTTTAGAAAGAGTTTTTAGCCAAGTGCCTCTTTTATGAAGAACTCCGTGACCACCCGTGACCTCGCAGGTTTTTAGGCTTTGCTCTGAGGCTTTGTCTATGGTAGTTTGTATTGCGCTATAATGAGCATCATAAACGGCATCCTCTTTGTTGAGGAGGTCTATGTCAAAGTAGATATAAAACCTTAAAGAACCAAACTTCTCTTTTATTTGAATTGCGATAACTTGCTGGCATTTGACCTTATCAATATACGCTTGAATCTTCTCGCAAAGAGAGTATATCAACTCATACCAGCCATCGTCACACTCGACACCCCATCTGAGTGAAGGTTCTTTTTTAGTGAAGATTTTGTTAAACTTCTTGTAGAGTTTATTTTGTAGTTTTTCTGTCATGTTGAATCCTTATTTCTGGAGCTAGTATTTTCGGTTCTTCGACTTTGGGTGAAAACTTATATTTAATTATATTTGAAGGCTTCCCTTCATACTTATTCCTATCGTAAGGAATGAGAAAGAAAACATACTCCTTATCATCGTCAACTGATACTCTATATTGAGTTGACATACCAATGTCTATCCTAGAGGAAAGGCCAGACTGGAATCTTGACTCGAAAAAATATCCTACTGTATCTGAGTTTTTAGCGTGAGTCCAAACGATTGTTATTTCTCCAGCAGCGGCGAATGTTGAAGATAGGAGCAGGGCGAGTAAAAGCGATTTCATTTTATTTCGGGATTTAGATGTGTTCTATAACTATCTGAGTCTTCGTGGAATGTTGACGTTTCAATGATAACAGAATCTTTTAACGCTAGAATTGAGTGACTTGTTGCTGGGTTAATGAAAATTGAATCACCAACATTCAAAATAATAGAGCAAACTTCGCGCGTCTCAGGGTCTATTTCAAAGTATTTAACCGTGCCTCTAAAAACAAAGAACTGCTCTTTCTTATTTAAGTGCGAATGGAAATGAAAGCCTCTGTTGGCATTAACATTAAGTAATTTAGAACACAGATTAAGTTCTTTATCGTTTAAAGTCCAGATTTCTTCTCCCCAGTCCTTTTTAACTACTTGAGGGTGCGTGATTTTGCCTTCTAGTGGATTCATAAGTCTATGTAATTTTTAACTTCTATTTTCTTATTTTGAATGATAAGGTATTGATTTAGGCCACAGTCTATGCAGATATTGTTCCAGTCATTAGGGTCGAGCGACCCGTCCAGATTGTGAGGACGGATAGCCTTACTATAAGTGTGACCGACTATTTGCTTTAATCCTTCAATCGGCTCAAATTCTGTATTGAAGTCTAACCAGACAATGCCGCCTTTGTCCAGCTTTCCGCTGCGAGCTTTTCCTGCTCCGTAAAACCAGTGAGGTTGGTCTGTCTGTAATCTAAGGTCGGCTACCTCACCTTCGTTGTCTAACCAGTCGCTTATCTTATTTACCTTTAAATAGGGAAAAAAGTGAGCCGAACTTACTCCCGCATGAGTGCAAAGGAAATTGTCTATTTGGATATACCACTTAAACTTTTTAGCTAGATGATTTTTTAATGGGCCTAACATTTCATCAATATAGTCCCTCTTGTCGTTTGCATACCCAGAACAGATGGTATATTTGCTGGGATAAAAATAGTGCAAATCATGGTTTCCCATCAGGGTGTGGCAATTCTCTTTATTTAAGAAATTTATTAGCGACTTGCCAGTATTCTCTACATGGTATGGCGAATCAAGAAAAAAAGAATCAAACCAATCCCCCAAGCAAACTACTTCATCAGCAGCTTCAGTTTTAATAATCCTATCTAGCTTATTGACATCTTGGTGCGGGTCAGCAAGAACTAGGATTCTTTTGTTTTTGCTGGTCAACTTCATGGCCCTATTTTAGGTGAAGTTTTACTTTTGTCAACAAGAAAAGCAATCAAATTATAATGAAAATGAATTTTCATTTATAAGGAATCCGTTTTCATAAGAACTAAAAGGTAATTCCATTTTTCTTTTTTGTAAATGACCATATATAGTTTCTCTGGTTTCCCCATTAGTATATGTAACTATTAATTTAGAATTCATTTTATCAAAATATAAATGCTTAATAGTTTTTGTAGGATTATACAAATCATAAAAATTATTATCATAATCCTTATAGTTTGGTCTGCTTAAATGATAAAAACATGGAGGAACTATATCGCAAAAATACCTATTTATATAAAACATTTTGATATTATTATCGGCCAAATATTTTTTAAGTGGTTCTCTGTAAGCGATTTCATCAGCACCATAAGGTTTGCTATTGTCAGTAACTATATCAAAATAATTTGGTATAGTCTTGAAGTTATTTTTAAAATTATCATTATTGATGATTGCTGTAAAATGACCGTGCCATCCGCCAATGATACCATAATTTTCTTTAAGATCTAAGAAATTAGAAATTTTACCATAGATTAAATCACAATCACCCCAACCAATATAATCATTAGATGACACATTGTATTTTTTAAGGATATCGTCGAATAATATTGGGAATACTATTTTAAAATCTACTAATTTATAATTATTTAAAATTATATTTTCTGTATTAACTACTTTGTCATATGTATTTAAAATGAACTTTGCAGCTCGTTGTTTTACATCTTGTAAACTAGAATTAATTAAAATTAAATTATCAGGAACAACATAAGAACTGGTATCTGTATCTGTAATGAGAAATACTGTTAATATGTCTTTATTTATACCTAATGAATCTAGGTATAATTGAAAGTAATTCGGAAATGTCCCATAATAAACTAAAATTATATAAATCCTGGGTGTGCTATTTTTAAATAAGGAATTAAATGAGGCAGACCATGATTTTCGTTTAGTAATTTCCTGCAATTTATTTTGTGACTGATTGTATATTTGTTTATTAAGCCATGCTTCTACATAATATGGAGTTTTAGCGACTGCCGCTTGTTCTTCTCTATACCCTGCATAATGCGTTAAAACATTTTGTCCTGCCTTTCGAACAGTTTCATAACTTTTAGGCCCATAATGAGTAAGTTCGAATATCGGTTTATGGTATAATTCATATATTTTACCAAGTAATCGCGTCGCGGTTGGACTGTATGGAGTCTCTCCATAATAATTATTTGATACATTTTCAACTATATGTTGTATTGTTTTTAACAATACAGGATTGCCTTTTTTACAAACTAAAAACGCATTATAAATAGATCCAGTTCCGTCGTTTACAAAATATTCTTTGTCAATAAAATCATGTAACGTATAGTTATTGCAAAATTGTAATTTTATATCTAAATATGCACCGCCATACTTATATAATACACATAACCTCCATAAATCTGCTTTATATGCAGCTGGTATTAATGATTCATACGCATATAATACTTCAATAGGGTAGTTTTCTTTTATGAATGAATAACACTCTTCGTCATTAAATAAATTATACTCAAAATCAGTATGGGAAGCTTTTAATTTATTAACGCATTGAAGCATATTAAAAGGTAAGTCTTTTGTAGCCCAAGTTTGCCATATTATTTTAGGGATGTGACTTATTTTTTTGTTCGTATTCAGAACTTCAATATTATTATGTATTGGTGAATTTTGTATAGGTGTTTGCAAATGCGAATCTTCGTTATTCATTGCCGCAATATGCCTATCTTGAGAATACCATCCATTTTTATTAGGATTCCATATATCTAAAATCGATTTGAAAATGTATTCATAATTAAAAGCAAGTTTATACATGTCATACAAATGAGTGGCTCTATTACGAATATATTTTCTATCGAATTTTGCATCTATAGCCATTTGTATTCCGTAACAATAATCGGCCAAAGTATGGCATCTAACTCCGGTTTTAAATTGCTCTACTGTCTCTGTCATGCCACCCCAATCAGAGCAGATTACTGGGGTTCCGCATAATTGAGCTTCGACTGGTCCGCATCCAAATGGCTCTAAATATTTCGCAGGATGTATGAAAGCGATGCATTCTCCCAAAAAATCTGATCTTTGTTTTCCGTGAATAGGTTTTTTATATTTTAAATTTGGTATTTTATTATCTAAAAATGGAGCAGGGTCTCCCTGACCGCACATCACGAATTCTACATTCGGAAATCTTTTCGCAACTTCTTTAATAATAACGCAACCCTTTAAATCAGTAACTCTTCCCATGTAACCAACTTTTAAAGAATTCGGTTTATTGGAAAATTGGAATTCTTCAATGTCAAATCCATGAGGGACAACAAACCAATAATTACTAGGTTGTATATTTTCTACTCCTAATGTGCGAGCCATCCAAGAATAAGATTCGAAAATTCTAAAATTGTAAGATGATCCACTATAACCAATTCCAAGTTCAACTTTAACAAAATTTAATTCATCTAAAGCATCTTGGTAAGTTCTACCCAAAGGCACACAAACTATGTCGGTTTTTGTGCTTCTGTAGTTTCCAATCAATTTTTCTTTAAATCTTTTATTAAATTCTTTGGCTAAAGGCGAATTCCAATTTGATAATTTATTAACTATAATTGTTTCGTCGTTGTTTCTCTTTACGGCTTCGTCCCAAGAACATTTATCATCTAAAAATTGGAATGTCCTTATTCTATAATTATTCCATTCTTCCTTCGTAAACAATTGAATATCTTTAGTAGCCCCACTTTCAGATGTTTCTACTCCGTAGTGATATACCTCAAACCCCAAACTACGCATCATTGGCGAAAACCTCTTAACCTTTCCAGTAAATGCATCGTGACTATATTCATCTCTGGTTATAGTGTAAGGTATTGCGGGGATGTGCAATCTGATTGCGGAATTGTTCATGATTTTGTATTTAAGACGCAGATTCTGGAAGTTTTATTCTTGTCAAGAAGTATATGGAGGAGGAAGAATGGACGCGGAGAGAATTGAACTCTCGTCTTTAACTCAACACTCAAACAACGCTACACGTTTATTTGCTATTTTAATCAGAAGAAAGGCAGCAACATCCTTGTCTCTTTTGATTTTGCATAAGACTTTTCTATTCTCATACTGATAGTTTTTGCTCACTATATTACGCCTATTGGATTTTAGTGAGCATCCAACCCATAGACGTAGCAGTTTTTAGGCTGCTAGTTCGACTTCGGACTCCACATAACCGAACCGAGCTAGGATAGCATCGGCTTCGGCCACGGAAGGCGCGAAATCAAGGGATACGTTTTCGTTATCGCTTGTGTTTTAGGTGGACATTTAACGAGGCCAACCACCCATCCTCGACGTGCTTCATTTGGGCTATAAATTAAATCGAAACCTTTACGCGCCCGTTATTAAAAAGAACAACCGCAAATTGTTTTACACCACAAAATCTATTTCGCCCACTCTTTCTTATAAAGAACATACATAGTCTCTATAGGAAAGCTGAGTAAGCCATGAATGTCGGCTTTGATTATTTCAAAGTTATGAATCCAAACTTTGTTGTAATTGATAATCCAACTAGACTCTTTTTTTGTTATTAGGCTGGAGAATAATACTACATTGTTGTCTCTAATTTTGTAACCCCACTCTTTTTGGTTTGTGAGGTTGGCTTTATTTACCTCATATACCGATATACCGCTCTCTCTTAGCTTCCTAAGCATGAATGAGTCGGGGTAGTTTCCGCCTTTCCTTCTAACAGACTTATCAAACGGACTAGCCCCAGTTAATAGGGATATTGCTGTGGCCCCGCATCCGGCTGCGTGATAATCGGTAGTATTAAAGAAGTGCATGGGCAATTTCTTAACTACCAACTTTCTAAAGTCAGTGTTTCCAGAGCCGTATGTTCCGGTTTTCATGTGGGAAAAGGACTCTAGCCATATTTCAGGCTAGAGTTTGTTACTATCGGCTAAACGAAGGGAACTTGCTGCAAGACGTTTTTGGGGCGTCTTCCGGCGTGTTCGCTACTGCCTTTGTCACCTTAGCCTTTGTCTTAACAGGCTTAGTGGTCTTCTTACTTTCTGCTTTCTTTTTCATAGGTCTTAATGATACTTCTATTTTTCGATTCGTCAAGAGAAAATTTATTTATTTTTTTAATACTTTCGCTAAGAATCTGTGTAGTTATTGACAAGTTATGGAATATAATCCCGAAAGCCACAATGCCGTTTTTGCTCGTATGGAGCAGAAATTAGATTCAATCCAAGAATCCGTCAAGGAAATAAAGGTTAATAATACCACGCTGGAAAAAAGGGTTTCTACTCTGGAGAATTTTAAATTCTATTTAATTGGTTTTACGAGTATTATAGCAAGCATGGGAGCATACGCTATGAACAAGCTTTTTGGGAAAGGCTCGTAAAGATTGAGTCGATAATCTCCGAAAATGTTTTGTCCCCGGCGAAGTCTTCTTTCTTGATGGTGTGTTTAAATTTATCTTCGAAATTCAAGGATAAATTAACTATTTCTAACGAGTCAAACCCGCTAATATCCTTTATTTTAAGGTTCTTGTCAAACTTTAAGACCAACTCTTCAGAGAAGTAGTCTTCAAAAAACTTTTCTATCTGTTTTCTTGAGGTCATAATTATTCTCCTTTAAGAAGGTGGCGTTGAATCTTGTCTAGTCTATCTCTGGTTAAGTTTAGATTAAAGTCGTAAGTCTTGTTTTTCGCGTCTGTTTCAGCAAATTCAGCCAGCAAATTCTGGAGAGCTTGAATTGCGGCGAATGTCACCGGAAATTTAGAGGCGTTGTCGTCCATAATTACTTGATATTAAGCTCTTTGTAGTATCTATTTAGCTTGTTCTCGATAAACAACTGATTCTCGGCGGTCGAGAGCCACGGGCCATCTTTGTCGTTGTAGTGGTCAAATGAAAACCAGCTATCCTTATGAGTATAAGACATGATGTTATCAGCGTTTCCACGCAGGATAGACAGTTTATACTTTAGCTTCTTGTTAGTGTCGTTTTCTCTAAGGACGAAGACCTCTTTACCTGAGTCTTTGCTCACTAACATGGCGGCGATAACCGCATCATGCAACTCTGGGTTGCTCTTGTCTAGTAACTTAATCCACCTCGCTTGAGTTTCCATGCGGGAGACGTTAATCTCCTCACTGAACTTCCGCTCTTTAGACCCAAGCGAAAAGACAAAGGCGGCTGAAGCGATTGAGATGCAGACGAAACCTACTGCTATGTTTTTATTAGTCATGTTCATATATTACTGTTTTTTTGTTTAAAGTCAAGGGCTATTTCGAGGGAGCTTTCAGAATAATTGCTTTCATTATAATCTTATCTTCTTCTTTGATGTTATACATAATCCTGTAGTCTCCATCGCCAAGGGTGCAGATATTGCGAATGTCAATCGCGCCGACTGTCTTGCAGAACTCCCTAGCGTGTTTGGCTAGGTGAGCTGGCACTAATTTTTCATTTTCTATTTCAATCATCTTTAATTAGAATACTTCATTTTTCTACCCTTGTCAAACCTTTTTTTAAATATCGGCGTGAATCATAAAAATAGTGTAACTAGGAATATGGAAATCGATTTTTATAAAGACTCATTGGCATCAAAAAAAAGCAAAGCCCCGCTTAATAAGCCTTTTAGATTACCTTCTGGCAGCAAAAAGAAATTCGGTGTTTATGTAAAAAATGATAAGGGTAATATTGTAAAAGTCACTTTTGGCGACCCAAATATGTCCATCAAAAGGGATAATTCAGAAAGACGAAAATCTTACAGAGCGAGACATGGTTGCGACAATCCCGGCCCGAAATGGAAGGCGAATTATTGGAGTTGTAAAATGTGGAGTTCAAAACCAGTTAGTAAAATTACCGGAAGCGAAGAAGAGGTTCTTTTAGAAATTGATATTCAAGCGAAGGACAAAGGTCTTTGGTATAACATCCAGCAGAAGAAAAAAAGAATGGGCAAAAAATATCGCCCAGCCCCAGTTGGGTCGCCAGACCGCCCAAGTCAAGAATCTCTTAAAAAAGCTCAAGCAGCAGACTATTTAAACGAAGAATATGATTGGGATGGAGAAACGGAATTTGATCAAAATGAATTATTGAAAATCGACGCATCACTTAGTCAAGCCGACGAAGTTGAAACTATGGACAATAAAGATATGGAAGCTCACGAAATGAGCGAGAGCCAATTATCGGCAATAGCAGATAAAGCAGAAAAGCTTCTTGAGGCTATGTCTTCTCACGAAGAGTCAGTTGCAATACTTGAGCCTTGGGTTCAAAACAAATTGGCAGTTGTTGATGATTATATGTCTACGATTTATGATTATATCATGTATCCATCAAAATAGTCACATTTAATCGTATTCGCATTTCCAACCATAGCTAAATAGCCACCAAGACGCCTCGTTTTTGGCGTAAGCTTTATTTGATTTGAATGTTTTAATGTATTTCTCAACGAACCAGTCTTTATATCTCGACTCTTCTTCCTTGCTCCAAGTTCTCAAAGAATACCAGCTTATATTATTATCAGTAAAAGACTTGTCGTAACCATCAAATCCCACTCTCTTGAACATTTCGTCGAGAGCTTCTTTCTTAAACTTGTCAACTTTATTTATCATATGCTATGAGCAAGATTTTTGGGAAAGACTCGTAACCGGAGAGTCATATTTACTTTCGTAAAGGCGAAAGCTGAGCGGCTGGCTCTACTCCATCAGCCCCGAATGCAAAATAAGAAACATTAGATTCGTAATTGTTTTCAAGAAAAACGTGTTGAATTACATTTTGATCTCTTCTAAGGCCATTCGCCATTAATGAATCATATATGCGTTGCAGTATCAATATATTATCAGCGGTGTTTTTATAAATCAAACAAGTAGTATCTGGTAAATCTATGTTAAATTTAATATTTCTGATTTTATTTAAAAATGCATTACCATTATTTACATCTTCCTGTTCGCTATTGCAAGTTGCTTTTATTTCTTGTTGAGCCGTTTTTCTACGTGGATGTCTTAAAATAAAAAAAGAGTAATTCAATGAAGCAAATAAATCCATAATTTTTTCATTAGAACATTTTAATAATTTTAAACTTTTAGAATCAACCCAAATAATAATATCGTATTTATGTAATATTTTCGGAACTACAAATTTTAAATATTTAGAAGTATGCCTAAAAGAATCAATAAAGTCCAGTTTGGGCTGGAGTGATTGTAGTATTACATTCCATTTATTAGATGTAATTTTTACATTATCTGTAAAGAAATAATAATCTATATTTTTATCAAAAAAAATATTATCAATACCATCTTTTATTTCATCGCGATAATTGCCAAAATTGGCAGAATATATTGCAATCGAATTTAAATGATTCATAGCGGCCTAAAGAATCGTTCAATACGGTAACAGGGTGGGAGCTTCTGGAAAAGCCAGCTCCACTTCCTAAAAATCCAACTAACGGCATTATCATAGTGACGATAAAGATATTTCATATACCACTTATCCCAGAGAATTTTCTCTAGCCGCATCTTCTCTTTCCATTCGGCGTCGCGCTTCTTACGCTCGGCGTTATTTGTCCCTTCAAACTTTAGTAGGCCGACTGTGGTTATCTGGCCGTCAACAAAAGTCGCAATATACTCAATCCAGTAATCATTTTCGCAGGAGTCCCTGTCGAACTCGGAATCAAACCCAAGGCTGTTATAAAATTCTATAACTCCAGTAAATTTGGTTGGCTCCCACCACTCTTTAATGAGTTTCATGTGACCAAATCTATCAATAAATGATTTAGCCTTTTTGTCTCCCTCTACGCGTTCTGATTCTGTCCTACGAATCCATAGAGAGCCGTCCTCTCTAATTTCATAATTATCAAGGCCATTTTCTAAGTCCTTGGTTTGGAAGGATGTGCTGTTAAAATTAAAATCCTTTAATTCCATAGGGTTGTCTGGCCGAGGAAGGGGATACTTGCAAGTAATCATGTCGAACATTCCCATAAATTTATTCTTTCTATTAGAAGTATATGTCTATTTTGAGCGAAGTCAATCTTTTTCTGACAAAAGCGTTGGGTGCTTTTCAATAATTGAAGCAATCATATCGACAATCTCTTCAGGCCCGAATTCAGTCTTCCAATCGCAGTGTTCGGATATATGTCCCACTTCTATCATGTATAACTTTAAAAGGGCATCGCGGTTAATTTTCATAGTTTTGGATTCTCAAATATATTACCAATTACTTCACTATGTTGAACATTCATACAATTTACTAAACATCCAGTCTCCAAATCGGTAGAGTTATAGTTAATGAAAGTGAATCCGGCAAATGGATAATCACCACCGGCATGAAGACTCCATTTTACTACTTTAGGCTGCGCTACTAGATAATCTCTAGTATTTGTTCTAGACGCTTCCCATTTAGTAAATTTCACAATATCACCCTCGTATATTTCTTTACCATTCTTATCTTTAAGTCCAGTGAATTGTTGGATTGTTAAGTCTTTATTAAAGATACCGTTGCTCGATAGGGTAAGCCTTGGAGTAATAAGAACGTGCGAGCCCCCTTCTCCTTCATAACCCGACAAGTCTCCAAGATCGAATACGCCAAACTTTCTGGCTGTGGAATCCCACGCTCTAAATTTAATTTCTCTATTCATAATCTTCTCCATACAGAATACTCAATATTTTGCTCGCTGTCAACTACATATTTTTATCAAGCAATTCCAATATACTCAGCCAATTTTCTTTCGTCTTGAAATATACTTCCATCGTCGTAGCTCCGCCTTTTTCATTCATTAAGTATATATCTAGGCCATACAAAGATGTATCATCCTTGTAGGAGTAGTAGCCCTTAAAATCTATTTGATTAAACGTAAACGCCACATACCCATCAATGTATACTTTAACCCTACCATTGTATATTTTAAAGTCATAAGTGTGTTTGTTGAGTTTTTCTACATTGACAAACGGGTTATTATTCATAATCTTCTACATTATACAGCCAAGGCAAATCTAACTCTATGACATTCGGTTTGTTTGGATAATCTAAATTTTCAATAGGATATTTTTGAATATCAATTGGTGGGTTGTCGAAATATTTCTTATTTGCCAGTGTAATTTCCAACGCGACCGGAACCATTTCACTACAACTACCATAATTATTCCCATGAACATGAGCGACGTAATGTGTATCAAACATCTTTTCCATAACTGATAATGGTGTTTTTTTAGGATTCATATTTAGATGCAATTCAAAAGCAAAGCAAGAAATTTTTTCTCCAAAGTGTTGCGTATCCATTGTTTCAAAAAAATTCCACTCAGAACCTTCGGTATCTATCTTTAGAACTATTTTATTAGATTGTTGTACTTCTGATATATTTGAGAATTCTTGATAAGTATCAAGTTTCATTTTTCTTGCCCATGCGTGTTGTGCTTTTAATGCAATATCATATCCAATAACTTTTTTATTTCTATTTAATAAATCTTCTTCGTAAGTGGTATTGTCTCCCAATCCAAAAGAAATACAAAGATCACCTTCATCGACACATTTTTTAGGAAGGACATATCCTCCATCTTTGTTGTTTCCTATTCTTATTTTTTCAAATTTTCTTGGTATTATATGTTTATTCATCCATTCAAATAACGGGTTATTATTCATAAACTAAAAGCGGTCAGAAATTCGTTAGGGCTTCTTCTTTCATATCCTACTTGGAAATCTTATGAAACGAATTAGTGCAATTACCTTTATGGCTTATGCCTCTGTCGTAGCTAATGTATTCGCACTTGTCAATGACATAGACTCTATAAACGAATCCTTCTTTCGATTTAACCCGATGATCTGACAGGTAGGCTTGACACGCACCGATAGCCATAATGAAAACAGAGAAGATTAAGGCCATAATTATAACAGTTTTTTTCATAATAAAAGAGATGTCATACAATATTGACTCATGCACTTCCCAGAGAACCACAGCGGTTGGTCGTTGAGTGGTAAGCCCCCGGTCTCAACTTGTGTCTAGTGAGGACTGCGCTTTTAACCCAACCACCACAGTTGGAGTTTACGCCATGTTGTCCCGCCTGAATCTACGTCTTAGTGACGATATTGTATGACAAAGAACTAAATTGAGTATAGTAGAAAATTTCATTCTACACGATGAGAGTTCGATTAGGTTTCTCATCTACCGACATCGTTCGTCTACGCGTTATCCTGCCTAATCCTAGCAGTCTTGATGTCTTACGATTAGCGTCTTATTCCGCCATATACTCAAAATTTATTAAAGACCATTTTCCTTATCTCTCATAAGGGTATCAATTTTTTTGAGAGAGTCAAGGATAGAATCTTCATTCATAGAAATATTTCTGGCAATATAGATTTGATTACAAATATCCTTACAATCCAACAGCAGCTTGCAATAGTCTCGGTCTTTAATATAAACTTGAGTCACATTATAAAGGTTCTCATCCATAACTACTTCTTGGATACTTCTGTTAAAATATCCTTAGCCATATCATACATACTTTGATATTGAAACATTAAGGTCTTTTCTTCTCCCATCACTTTGTAATAAGCCTTTATAGCTTTCTGCTCTAGTGCAGTAAGTGGGGTTGATTTTGGGCGAGCTTCACAAGCCTTGGCGATTATTTTGACCAACTTTTCTTCGGTGATTTTGAATGCCGCTTCGACCGCTGCGTTGTCCGGCTCAATGCACTTCTTAATGCTAGTGCAGCCCTTTTCGACCACAACTAACCAAGCTCCGGTTGATAAACCGTCAAGAGCATTGAGGTCGGAAATCTTGTGATAACGCTTACCTATCTTTTGGTAATGATGTCCGTCATTTAGGCTTCGGTTAGACCAATTAGATGTTTTATTTTCCATAACAGCTCAATCTTACGTTATTTTTGAAATTTGTCAAGTCGCTTTTAGTCATATCTACCGTAGTCTGGATACGTATCCTTGAACCATGTTAATATATTTTGTCTTTCAATAGAGTGATTGGGCCTTCTCCAAGTAGCGAATTGATCTGGAAGCTCTCTTTTGTTTATAAGTCCATCCTCGCCACAGTTATCCATAGATATATAATTATAAAGTTTAGCCTTTCTCATGGAGAGGCTCAAGAGTAAATCGTCATGCAGTAAGCGGCCATCTGACAGAGTCGTTATCTTTTCGCGATGATTGTGATAAAATCTAAATAAATGTTCTAAGCTCGCTGTTTTAAGAAAGTATCCGCGAATGACATTGTCAACGATTATGGGAAGCTCTTTATCGCGGTGAACATCTACTTTGTTTATTTTCCAGTCGGCGAATTTTCTCCCCATCTGTCCCAATACGCCCATTCTAGGAAGACTATCCACACATTTTAATAAATTAGATATTGCTAATGGGCCGGGAAGCATATCATCATCGTGAAAGTATGAGAACTCCGCGTCAATCCCAAAAGCTGGGATGAACCTATTAAAGCATCCGTAATTTTTACTTAATTTAAAAACCTTATCAGCAAGATTCTCTACTTCTTTTGACAGGGTGTATCCAGTTTGGGCTGCGTCACAAATTGTAATAATACATTTCTCCGAAGAGTTTCTAAGAGCTTTGATGATTATAGGTATATTGTCAGACCTTTTGTAATTTATAACGACCGCTTCAACTCTTGGCCTCTTTTCCATAACAACTCAATCTTAAGCTCTTTTTGAATTTTGTCAAGTCGTCTTAATAGCTAAAATCCTATAGGTTGACAGGAAGCCGTTTTTATCGGCAATAGTGAAAGCTAAATCTTTCTCAACGCTGAAGTAGTGACTAGAATATTTGAATGTAGAACCTCCCGCCTTGAGATTCTTCTCTAGGGATTCAAAAATAAGCTCGCAAAACTCAGACTCGGTAAGTTCTTGCTTCGAGGGCAATCCCACTTCGTCTTGTTTCTTGCACTTTTCCAAGAACGCTTTTGTCTTTGCGTCTGTCTTAAACACCTTCTCTCTTAAAAAGGAATAAACTTCCGCCTCGTCAACAGCGTTGACTACTTTAGCGGCGTCCGCTGCGTGGCTTGCTCCTAGGTTCTCAAGAACCTTCTTTACTAGGGTTTTTACATCCATAAGATTTAAACCAGCTTGTTGTTGCTAATAATAATCCTAACAGCTTCTTTGGTTTGAATGATGATTCCGGTGCTGTCCATCTTCAAGAACTTGGGCTTGAGATGTCCAAAGATTTCAAAAATAGACATTAGTGGAGACTTTTTGCCTTTCTTGGTTTCGTTAAATAGTCTAGCGGAGCCGGACAACTTAGCTAGGATTGCGCCGGAATCGTCGCCCTCCTTATATTTAACTACATAGCCAGTTAATGACTTGTCTTTAAGCTCACCAGCTTCGTCAATTACAACGATGGCAAAATCATTCTTCCGCTTTGGGGTCGCGGAGTCTTCCTTGTCTTCCTTCTTCTCCTCCACAATCTTCTCTAAATCTTCAATAATGGAGTTGATAATATTCTTGTCCTTAACCTTTTCGGAGAGGACGGCTTGTATTTCATCTAGGCTTAATTTCATATTGGTATATTAGTCTATTCTTTTTATTTGTCAATCCCACAAACTTCTAAAGTGCTTACCGAATAGCTCAAACCCCTCTTGAGTTCTTTTGTAGTGATTGTATTGAGGGGTGAAATCAATCGGTCGATTATCTAAATTTTTATAAGTCGTCCCTGTGTCGCTCAAGTTTGTAATTATTTGCTTGTGACTATAATCGGGAGGGTAAATTGGGTCTGGTTCCTTGTCGTGATTTTCCATTGACCAGATAATCTTATCAAGAATCTCTTCCCATTTCTTGTGTGCGTCTTTATTTAGGGTGACATCTTTAATGAAGGGGAAGTATTCTTGCCTAGTAGAATTTAGTTCGTCTGCTTCTTGTAGCAGAAAAGCCGGGTGGCCGTTTAAATTATTTCTAAGGTTCTTTAATCTTGGAAGCGACCAAGTAGCGCAATGACTATAGAAATCCCAAGACTCTTCATGGGCGAATCCGTATTTAATCTTTTGATATTTACACTTGCTCCAATAAGAGAAGTCTCTGGCCCAAAACTTAGGAAGCAAATAAATCTTCTCATACCATTTTAGCGGCGAGAAGTCAAAGCCCCAGTGTTCTACAACGTCTCCGACTTTAGATTCTTTTTTAGGCATATTATCTGTTGTTGAAATTGTTTTAGTAAGAGTATTGTCTGCTTACGCCAATGCCAAAGCCTAGAACTGAAATTTCTAAGTTGTTGAATCCAAAAGCTTTAGTAAAAACTATTCCTGTGCTAAAATCGGCCCCGTATTTACGGCAATCTTCCTCGAAATCGCTGGCAGAGCCAAGGAAAACTTTAGGCCCGAAGAGGCTAATCTTCCAATAATCATACCACTCTTTTTCAAGGACTAGGGAGGCGGAGTTTTTCTTAAATTCTGTTCTGAGTTTAGACATGGGACAATATTACTATGTGTTTGCCGAAAGTCAACAAAAAAATAACGGTTAGAGAAGGATTTGAACCTTCGGTAGTTTTTAAGACTACGGGACTTTAGCAAAGTCCTGCTTTAGACCACTCAGCCACCTAACCATTATAATCCAAAAGTTACCGATTTTTCTTTACATTCATCTGCTTCCGAAGCCCGCTGTTCTAGCAGTGACAAAAGACTCCTCAATATCTTTGTTTTCGGACATAAAATCAATCATGCCTGTTGATTTGGAAGAGATTAAGACTATTGACATAAAATCCTTACCTAAATCTTCCACGTCAAAGTGATAAGTCCCTACGGCGTGGCTTTTGCGATTTAGCTGAAAAATAGAAAAAAGATAAGTGCCTCCATTTGGGGCGGGGTTGTATCCTGTGGTGACTATATTCTTCTTGTACTTATCCACTAGGTCGAATTTATAAGCGCAAGGAATGTCGAATATGTGAACCTCCTCGCCAGATTTCTTCATGCTGTAAGCAGCCCATTCAACATAAGAGTCTTTGGAGATGTCTGATTTAGATTCTTGGAAAATGAAAGGTTTCTCGGCGATTAGTTTGGCTTGGTTTTCTCTAGCTTTAAACATATGAATTAAATAGCTACTTCTTTTCCGCTGTTAGTAAACAAGATTTGAGGCTCGCAGTCTTCAGAATAGTATTGCTTCTTATTTTTTCTGTCTTGAATTATTTTTTTGGCCTCCTGAATTGAGTCGGTGAAATATCCCATGTGAGATAGCTCTCCTTTGAACCAATCGTTTATATAGCGAGTGCCGACTTTCTTTTTAGCTGTTACTTTGTATTTCATACACCTTATGGGACGTAGCGATCTCAACTTCTGCGTCAATAAGAAAATCTATAGACTCAACAATAGACTTCCTAGCCTCTTGGTTGTCGACTATGTTTAGGAGGTTGTCGAGAACCAGTATAGCTTTATTTATTTCGACTTGCTGTTCGTGGCTCTGCATATAATTTATTAATATATTTAGATAAATTCAGAGCTTCCTCTTTTGGGAGAACTACTTCGTCCTCGTACGGCGTTCCAGTCTTAATAATATGCCAGATTTGTCTCAACTTATACTTCCAACTTGGATTTTGGTGTCCGCTAATCCAAATAGAAATGTAGCACTCCTCTTCTCCATTAAACTTAACTAGATTAAGAGCGTGAGAGTGGCATGAGCAGATAAAGAATTTGTTATTTTTCATGTAGTTATTTCCCAGTGCTGCCGAAGCCTTTTTCGGCACGAGATGAGTCATTAAGGTCTTCAACCTGTATCATATTTGGGTGGTGACAGGTTTCTATAATTAACTGGGCTATTCTGTCCCCATGAGTAATGTAAACATCCTTATCGCCCAAATTAATAAGAATAACGCCTATCTCACCGCGATACGACGAGTCGATAACGCCAGCAAGCACGTCTAGGCCGTGTTTATAGGCTAAGCCGCTGCGCGGAGCAATTCTGCCGTAGTGACCTTCGGGAATTTCAACAGAAATACCAGTCTTAAACAGCTTTCTTTCAAGAGGCTTGAGAGTATAACTTTCTACAGACCAAAGATCGTATCCTGCGTCAGTCTTATTCGCTCTTGCGGGAATCATTGCTGACCCTACTAATTTTTTGACGTAAACAAACATATTATTTCTTAAGGTTATTGAGTCTTTCAATCAAAACAAACACTTTACTCTTGGGGAAGTCTATGATCTCGTTGATGGAGTCAATCCCATCGAAGCCTTCCTTTTGCAGTTTAACTTTTAGCTTATCAAAGTCTATATTCTTTTGCTTCATTAGGTCACTTAGCATCTTATATGGAGAAAGAGAGGTTTCCTGAGTCTCCTGCTCCTTTTTGGAAGGAGGGAGTTCCTCTTGAGCAACGATGTTAATTTTTAGAAAGTTACGAACGCACCGAACGAAAGACCTGTTCTCAGCGATTGGCCCCAAGAAATTCTTGGCGAATTCCTTAGTATTGTAAGGGCTTGCGTCTCCGATGGCGGAGAATGAGACGTTTCTGTTCTCGGTTTCAAAATTGGGAATCCAGTTAATTTTACAGACAGCTACGACGTAATCCTGAGATGGGCTAGTTACTTCATAGCTAACATCAGTGAAGCCCCTGATTTGAGCAAGCTCTTTGATTCCTCCCAGCAGGATAATCAAGTGACTGTCTTGTATCTTGGTTACGTCGGTTTCTTGAGTTCTATCTTTATTTGGGACAAGAAATTCTGGCTTGATCATTTTACGCCAATCAACGAAGCCCCCGTCATTGAACACGTAATTTACGGGAGGGTTTTTGATTAACCCATTTTCGTCTCGTTCTATTTTGATCATGCCTAATAATAGTCTTTATTTACCGGATGTCAAGAGCTGTTTTAAGGCTTTTAAATGCCAAAGAGTCCAGCTTTCCCCTACTGTTTGTGACGCTCTGTTCTCTTTCATGTCTTTTAGAGCGTTGATTTTGTCTTTTTCTTGCTCTTTTTCGATAATTTGATCTAATAATTGAAGGGCTTTTTCGTTCATGCCTTGTGGACGAGCGTCCTTTTCTTAAATTTAGTGTATCTTCGGGTATGATACCGATGGAGCTTATTACTATGGCCGCTGGGAGTTTGGCTGGCTTTGCTTTCAGGTTTATGGCTGAGAGAGCTAAGGATAGGCAGGCTCAGTTTGAGATGATGATGAAGGTTAAAAAGGCTGACGAGGATAGTCGAAAGGCAGCTAGCGAAAGGGAGAATAACGACTCTGGAAAGTTCATTAGAAGGGTAATCGTTATGTCTATCTTATTTGGAGTTGTTTTAGCTCCATTTATACTGGCTTTACTTGGCAAATCTTCTATAGTTGAGATTGATATAGAGAAGCCCTCTTATTTTTTTGGGTTATTCGGTGGAGGAACGGAAACATCATTTGTTGAAATGCCTAGTTATCTTTTGATTCCAGAAGTCCGAGAGAGCTTGATGGCTATAATCGGATATTACTTCGGAAGTGCTACGGCTGCTTGCAAGTCTTAATTATGAAAAAAATAATTCTACTCTATGTTGTTCTGGTGCTAGCTGGCTGCGGTAGTGCGAGCCTACTTAAACCTAAAGCCTCAAGCAGTCTGAACTCTAAAAATTTAGAAAAGAATCCTGTTACTGGGGTTTATATTCTGAAGACTTCTAATTCTTCCGATAAAATATCGAGCGGCATCCCGGCCCCTGCTAAAACGGCTGTCAGGTCTGAAGTTATATTAGAAAAAGGCGGAGCGATTTTAAATAAGCCAGCGGTTTATAGTAAGGATTTGGATGTTAAAAAGACGCAGGAAGAAAGCTCGGTCTTATTTGTTGTGCCTAATTCTTCGGAGAAAAAGACAGAGACAGCAGTTAAGCCCAAAACGGATTGGGCTAAATTAATCATATACTACGCTCTCGTTGCTCATCTATTTATAGCGGCATACATTCTCCATAAGAAGGGTCTTCTTCAAAAAATAAAAAACCCCTTTAAAAAAGAGGTTTTGACTAAGAGTGTTAATCCGAAAATTAAAAAGGTCAAGAAGGTTCGATAGTGATGGCTTTTCTCTTCTTTTCGATCTTATTTATCCTGTTGTAATTGAGGATAAAGTTCTTTCTTGCGTAAAACACTCGGCTCATAACAGTACCGATTGAGCATTTCATAGTCTTGGCTGTTTTCTCGTATGAGAACCCCTTCTTAAAAACTAAATTGATAACTCTTTGATGCTGACTGCTTAGTTTCTCTAGAGTCTCATCTATGTCTGCGCCTATAGTGACGTTGCTGTCGGCATTCTCGCAAGACTCAGAAGGCGTGATAGCATTTTCATCTTTAAACTTCCTAAAGAAATCATCGAGACCGTCACCATCACCATCACCAAAGGCTAAACTTGTCTGGTTTCTCTCTCGTTTTGTGCTTAATTTCCTAGCGTAGTCAAGAAAAGTATTTTGAACTATCCTAAACATCCAAGTCTTAAGAGTGCTTTCTCCCTTAAACTTATCTAAGTTATTAAATGCTTTTATGAAGGCTTTTTGATATACGTCTTCAGCTTCCTGAAAAGGAATCCTGAACTTCGATGAAATTCCTGCAATTTTGCCGGTTTTATCATCGGTGTAGAGCTTCGTTAGCTCGTCTACTAGATTTTTATTATTAGACATGACTTATTGTATTCCTTATTTTCTATTCGTCAAGATCCCATTTTCTAAAAAATTTATCAACATTTTTTACCTCGCTAACTCCCTTACAGTATAGAAATTGGAGTTTTTTCTCTAGCTTCTCTATTTCCTCCTCGTCCCTAAACTCTTGCTCATTTAAGATAGCTAGCCTCTCGACTACAGCGGAGACTTCACCCTGCCACCATTCAATCGTGGCGGAAATCATTTTCGCTTCTTGTTCTATATCGCTCATTTTATTTCGCAACCGTTTCCTCCGCACGCTACTTCGTCTTGAGGTTTGGTTTCGTCGTGGGCTTCTTCTAGCTTGGTGTAGTCCACTTTCTCTATCTCTTTGGAAAGCTTTTCAAATCTCTTTTCGTCTTCCTTACTTATGACGGCTTCCATAGGGGCTTGCTTATATATTTTATCACCAGTCTTAGGGAGTAGGGATACTGCGGTGAAATTCTCTCTATTTTCAAATAAATATTTAACCACTTTATCCCACTCGTCTTCGTCGACTAGAACCGTGCAAGAAACCGAATGTTTAATATTCTTTTTGTTATGCTTGGATGTTCCGTAATTCACCCAGTTTTCCTGAGCGTTTTTGATAATTCCAAGATGTTTGATCGCGGTTAAGTCCTCTTTAACCATAGCTCCTTCCGGAATCTCAACGGGAAATGTCAATACATCGTCTGTTTTGTTCGCGCTCCAAACACTCTCTTCGCAGAGGTCTGGATTGTATATCTTAAAAAAGTTATACACGTTATCTAGCTTGTTGCATTGAATCCTCCTGAAATATCTTCTGGAATGATGCGGGTGAATTCCTGAAGCCGCACCAAGGATAATGCTTGATGTTCCTTCCGGTTTCACACAGGTTATTCTGGCTGCTGGATTTACGCCTAGCTTTTTGGCCCAAATCTCGTTAGTTTCAACCGCCGCTAAAGCGGCCTCTTTTTGGCTATCTTTATCCAGTAGAATGTCTGGGTTGTCCATCATTCCTGTTATAGAAACTCCAAGCAGGGCTTCTTGCTCGGTTATCTTTCTTGATGCACGACTCAAGTATGGAAACTCCAAATAGCCAGCCTGAAGAGTACCTATCAAGGCTGCGTGTCTTGCGTGTAGGATAAACTTATCCTTAGTATCTGTCAATGCTCCATTGATAGATGTAAGATTGCAGAACTGGACACCACAAACTTCATCTTCTGTTTCTGGAATAAAATTTATTTCAAAACAAGGGTTTAAAAGTTGTCGGCTATCGTTTGCGAAAACAAACCCCGGCTCCCCGAACTCCCTTGTTTTATTTATGATCGATTTGAACTCATCAAGTTTGACATCACTCCTTAGCAGCAGGACGCTGTTATTACCTCTCGCTCTTTGCGGGTTTTCTGTAAACCAGTTTCCCGTCTTAGCATTCATCATTAAGTCGTCGTTCTTATCGAAAATAAAGCTCAACGCAGAGCGTCTAACCCCGCCAGAGAGAACGGCGTCCGCGCAATAACAGAGGATGTCGCACACGTCGATAGAACGAAGCCTCTTCTCGCCCCTGTCTTCTATAAGGGTGTCTAGCATATTCTTGACATTAGAAAGAGTGTTTTTCAGAGGCTTGTATCCCGGAGCTTTTCCGCCACCAGTCTTTATTTTCGAGCCCTTCTTTCTGATTCTAGAGAAATCAAAAACGATCTTCCTGCCGCTATAAGCCGTGTTCTTAAAATAACAGTTAAGAAGTGCTTCGATTGAATCGCTCCATCCTTCGATGGTGTCCTCAACCACATAGGTTACTATCGCCCCAGTCTTGTCTGAAGCATCTACCAGATTGGGTAATCTATCTAGGAATTGCTTCTGCAACCCGATGCCGATACCGCAGCCGCACAAGGCTAGAAAGAATATCTCAGAAAAAGCTCTAGGAGAATCTATATGACGAACAGAGCAGTTGTAGATTCTCGCATTCTTAGCCTCTACGGAAGCCCCTCCGAACTGCATAGACCTCATTGAGGGAACGACCCTCTTCTCCCTTACTGAATTGAAGGCTTCTTTAATTAAATCTTTATCTTCTTTAGGGAGGTTCGAATACTTTTTCAAGTGCATCGTTTCCACCCTAGAAACAGCCTCTTCCCAAGTTTCTCTTCTCTTCGCCTTCTCATTATATCTTGCGTATTTAGAGGTGAATACAAAATTAGACATCTCTTTCAGCGTATCGATCTTTTCCATAGTGAGTATTGTAGTTTTTATTTTCTAAAGGTCTATCTTATTCTTGATTAGGGTTTTTTATTTTAGAAGATCGGGAAAAAGTGTATAAGCGTTAATTAGTTGAACTTTAAATTCTTTAGCTAAGGAGACAGAATCTTCCATTTTGTAATTGTCTAAAGTTAGATAAAAATAAACAGTTGGGATTTTTTTCTGAGCGATTAGCTTGATACACTCACAGCAGGGCATATGAGTCACGGCCATGAACTCCACCTCTTCAGGCTTGACAAAATTTAAGACATTTGCTTCCGCGTGTAAAACTCTCTTCCTTCTCTCGTCCCTATCTGTCCAATCAATCTGAATTCCCGCTGGCGCACCATTGTATCCTAGAATGACGCTTTTATCTTTTTTTATAGCCACAGCACCAACCTGAACGTAGGGGTCTTCGCTTCTATATTTTGCAATATCAAAAGCTAATTTAAGTGCGGATTGTTGCCAAGAAAGCCTAGGTCTTGCGCTGGAGTCTTTTTCTAAAACTGACATTACCAATATTGTAGTTGATTTTTTATTTCAAGTCAATAAGCTTTTGGTCTTCCCCGTTGATGAGGACGAAAACTACATCTTCGAGCTCCACTGTTAAAAATGCCATTCTTTTAATACAGCATTCGTGGCAGTAAACGTCTTCTTCGTCATGGATTTTTAAATAACTTAACTTTTTAACTAAAGAAAGAGATAGGTAGTCTTCAAAAGAATAAGTCAGAGAGCAGTCTTTGCACTTGATTTTTTTCTTAGGTTTGCCCTTGCTTGGTTCGATTGTCGTTATTTTGACTAGCATCAGCTTCTGAGAATTTTATTATTTCCTCTCTTATTTTTAGAGCCTCGTCTTTGTAAAATTTATTTAAATCTTCTGACTTTTCAGAGTAAATTAAGTCTTCCCACTTTTCCCCCTTTTCAGCTCTGTCGATAATTAGGAAGATGTGTTGTATGGATTCGATTCCGAAATTACCAATTTCTTCATCCATGCATTCCTCCCAAATCTTTTGCCCTTTGTAGAATATTTTTATGTATCTAGAAAAGACCTCTACCTCTATCTTTTTGTCAAGATACTCTAGGGTGCATTTAACAGGCGTATTGAAAAAATTCGATACGTGGTAGATTTCTCTGGCTAAACCTTCGGTAATCATTAGACCTTGGCTTTTATAATTTTGTATTTTTCATCCTTAGACGAGGCGAATTTAATAGCTTTAGCCTTGCCTTCTTTAGAAAAAGGGAACACCCCCTCAAGGTATTTATTCTTGGTATTTACAACTTTAAAACAGTATCTTTTTTTAGATTTCGAAGAAGCTTTGATTTTCATAATAAAAAGTTATTTTTTCTAATTTAGTTTTCTCTTTAACTGTCGAGAGCAGATCGTTTTCTGAATTACCCAAAATAAACCCTCTGTAATACTCTTCCATTTTTGCTTTTTTAGCTACGCAATTACAATTTGCAGAGTCAAGATAGTTTCTTACGCTCTCTATTCCTTGAAAAGCCATCCGCTGCTCTTCCGATAGCTCTGAAGCGCATCTTCTAAAAAGGTCAGATAGGCCTACTGATCCGTAGATATCTGCTGTTTTTGGCTCTTCTGGGATGTTGTCTGCTAGAAATTTTTGATACTGCTCTTGTGGGGATTCCGTGACTTGACTGGCGAAGACTCCTAAATTGTCGCTGAATAAGCTTTTTACATCTTTTATTGGTTCTGCCATCTCAGGCTCGTCCTTTAGAAGCTCCTGCTTATTAACCTTTTTATTTAGTCTAGCTAAAGTTAGATCCGAGATGTTCATTTGGAATTAAGCTTCTCTAGAGTAAAGAATGATAACCAGCTTAGATAAATAGAGAAAAACAAATTAGCTTGCTTTACTCCAATTAGGGAAAACGAAATGTAAAATATTAAGTTTAAATAAATGCTAAGACATATCGGGCATGAAATTAGCTTCATTAAAAATGACGGATTTCTTCCTACTAGGAAGTCGATAAAATTCATCGGGACTGGGGTTTTTGCTTTAAATTTAGAGTAATCTTCAAATGAGCTAAAAAATCCGAGGTTGAAAAACTGTATGTATTCGTAAAAAGCGTCGGTTCTGGTCCATAAATAAACTACCACGCAAGTTAGGAAGCTTGTTTGAAATTGGTCGATGTCCATATAATGATTATAGGCAAAGGCATTAAAAAGATATGACTATTTTACAAGCGTCGATTCAATTATTTGATTGGTTTAAAGACAACAATTCGTTCTCTTTGGATGATTCTTCTCATCTAAAGCTTATGCAGGTCACTTCCAAGGAGCACATAGCTGCCTTCTCTATAGCTCTTGAACGGCTTGAAAAGATAGAGATTATTAAAGGCACTGACGTCGCATATCTTGATCAGGTTTCGAGAATTTACGTCTTAGAAAAGAATATGGGCGAGTTCAATCAAAACATAAACCTTAGCGGCAGCGTGGCTGGCAGGGTGGCCGCTTGCATCAACTCCTTCTGCGAAAAAATAAAAGACGACAAGGACTTGTGCGACCCTATCAATGTGACAGAGAAAGACGTTCTAAATCTGTGCCTGATATCTGATTACTATACTCCCAAGCAAGTGGGCTCCATAGATGGTGGAGAAAAAGATTTCTTAGAAAGTAATTGACAAATAAAAAAAACAAACTACAATGTTTGTAGCAGTACAATAGCTTGCTGGAGTTAGTCCAGTAGAACAGAGAAACAACAGGCCCGTGAAAAGACCTTGGTTAAACAGATCTAATAAATCTGGAGTTATTTCGGGAAAAAGCGGCTTCATAAACCAAGCCCAGAAATGGGATGCTAGAAACTTAACCCTACTCAGGGAAAAGCTGGTAGTACATAAGAAAAGTCATACTGCTCGGTGTGGTAAAATTAGAATCATTAGTAGTAAGCTAGGCTGAAAAGAGTAGGCCGAAAAACATCGAAAGATGTGCGATGACTAAAACTGGTAGTGATTCCTTTATTTCTGTCTCTATGAATCTCCCATAGAGTTGACATTCTATTTCTTAATCCTTCCTCGGGAAAAGTCATCAAAGCTGGTAGTACAACCGATACCGAAAAGCTGCATTTGAATATAAAGTTTTCCGCGTCATCGAAGATAGGTGTCCGACACAGACTTAGTTAGCAGCGTTAACCTTAACGGGTGCAGTGGTTGCTTTTGTAAACTTATCGAGTTGCACTCTAATCTTTTTTATAAGATATGTAATAAGTACGTATTCGCCCTTGGCGTATGCGGCATTTCAAGGGACGATGTTCTTGACAATAGAAACTTTGTATTCTTTGATACGATAAAAACGTTCGACCCATCCAGGAAGATAAAATTCTCCACATGGCTTGCTAATAAAGCTAGATTCTTCTGCTTGAACCTTCTCAACTCCAGAAAGCGCATGGTTAATTTTTCTAATGAAGATATAAAAAAAGCCATTGAGAACAAAAGCTTTTCAACCTTTGATAACGATAAAACAAAAGAGGAGATATCTTACGTAATGTTCCTGCTAGATAATTTAAAAGACAAGAGGATAAAACAGATATTCCAGCTCAGATACCTTGAGGGAAGCCGTAAGGTTAAATGGAAGAAAATAGCAATGAAGATGAATATAAGCGTACAAACAGCTATCAATCTGCACTCTCGCGGGGTTCAGGCATTATCTAAAAAACTTAAAAGCAAAGAGATATACGATTTAGTATGAAATTAAACTTACACTTACCAATCAATTCAACATCATTTGGGCAGACCTCCACTCTCATTCTGAGAACTCTATTTGACGAGATTAAGCAGGGTAAAAGAAGCGATGATGACTTCTCGGTTGCTCCGCTTGGTCCGGTAGATCTTAAAACTCAAGACATTCCTGAAGAATTTGGATATTGGCTAAACAAAAAGATGTCGCAGTCTATGGCGTTGCACAGTAGGGAAACTCCCACATTTAAACTTTGGCACCTCAATGGCGGGATGGAATCAATGTCGGAAAAACAAACCCTGCTAAGCTTTTACGAGCTAGACCAACCAACAGAGGTCGAGCTCAACACGGCTAAGAATAACAAAACATTGTTCTCCTCTAATTACTCAGTTGATAATTTTAATAAAAAAGGAGTTAACTGCTCATTTTTACCGCTAGCATTTGACAGTTACAACTTTAAAAACACCAGAAAAACTTACTTTCCCGACGGCAGAATCACATTCAATCTCTGCGGCAAGTTTGAAAAGAGAAAGAATCACGAAAAAATTATACAGTCTTGGATTAAAAGATTTAAGAACGATAGGGGTAAATTCTTGCAATGCTCCATCTACAACCCATTTATGAATCCCGAGTCTAACAACAATGTAGTAAACAATATAGTTAAGGGAGACAAGCCATTTAACGTAAACTTCTTGCCGTTTTTAGAGAAGAACTCTTCTTATAACGATTTTTTAAACAGCGCAGACATAGTTCTTGGAATGTCAGGAGGCGAAGGCTGGGGTTTACCAGAGTTCACTTCTGAATGCTTAGAGAAACATGGTGTAGTTATGAACGCCCACGGCTACAAAGATTGGGCAAATAACAGTAATAGCTGTTTAGTGGAGCCGTCTGGAAAAGTAGAAGCTTACGACGGAATTTTTTTCCATAAAGGTGCGCCGTTTAATCAAGGCGATATTTTTGATTTTAATGAGGATCAATTTATCAATGCGTGTGAAATTGCAATATCCAAAGTCCAAGGAAAAAAGACTAACACTAACGGAATCAATCTAATAGAACGGTTCTCAAAAGAGGCAATGCTTGAAAATATAATTAATTATGCTTCCTGAAATATCAATCAGATCACACTCTTCCGACCAGTTTGTTTTAGATAAAGTTCTATACGCGAACAGCTACAGGATAAACAGCTTTCTGCCAAACAGCGTAGTTGTAGATGTCGGGGCTCACATCGGGAGCTTTTCAATTAACTGCGCTATAAGAGGAGCCTCTAAGATTTACGCATTTGAACCGCTTCAAGACAATTACGAGCTCTTACTTAGGAACATCAGCAGCTTCGCTAAGGACAGCAGGGCCTTTCAACTTGGAGCCAACAACGAAATAGGCTTTTTTAAGATAAAAGAGCCAGAACTAATCAGCAATGCTTTTTATGAAGCGTCTGAAATAGGAATGTCAGACTCCGGAATGGATTGCTATTTTGTAAAGCTTGAAGATATTTTGAAGTCTGTCAAAGAGAAGATATACCTGCTTAAGGTTTCAATGCCAGGAAAAGAGAGAGAGCTTATTGCGTCATGTTCTAATCTTTTTGTAGTTAAGAATCTATGTTTCGAGATGGAGTGCTCTAAAGATGAGTCTGAGGAAATCGAAGCAATCGTAAAGAAAAAAGGAGCATTTAACGATTCCATCGTTAGGAAGGTAACTGAAAAGAGCTTCCTATTTCAATTTTCTCAAGAGGATTGCAATGTCTGTTTTAATAAATACAACACTTTGTAAAATGCCACTATACACATACAAGAATCCTAAGAGCGGAGATCTGATTGACGTAATTCAGAAAATGAATGACAAGCATGAGTACGTTGACGTTGATGGAGTTGTATACGAAAGAGTGTTTGAATCTCTAAACTTATCTAAAGATCAGTCAATTGACGCCTTTAGCGAAAAAGATTTTGCAAGAAAAACAAGAGATAAAAACTACAACCTTGGGGAAATGTGGGACGCTTCAAAGGAGCTTAGCGAAAAAAGAAAATCAGTCACAGGCAAAGATGAAATTAAAGAGAAAAATTTAATTAATAAATATGAAAAACGAACTAGAAATATCAAGAAAAATTCAAGTAAAAAAATCTCCAGTTGAAGGGTACGGAGTTTTTGCAACAGAAGACATCCCGTCAGGAACCACTCTTGAAGAGGTGCCATTTATCTTAATGCCAAAATACACCTCTTTAGGCAAGGCCTTTCATGACTTTTCCAATTCTGTCGGTTATTGCGCGAGCAAGAATAAGTTTTACGAAAGCTTGCGCCAAAACCTTGGATTTAAGGAGCCTGAAAAGTATTACTTTACATGGACGCCCCCGCAACCAGAACTTAGTGGAGAAAAAATATCATTCCAAGTTCTTCCGCTTGGCCTTGGCTGCATATACAACAGCTCAAACACGAAAAACAACGCCGGATGGAGGGTCGAAAGAGACACCTTTACGTTTTACGCTGTTAAAGATATTAAGGCCGGAGAAGAAATAAAGACATTCTATGGTTATTTTGTAGACGACGCGTGTCGGAATTGGAACACAGACATAGTGTTCTATTTTGGGGTAGATCAATTACGGGATCCAGATTTTGAAGATGTCGGTGATAAAACCCTAGAGCTAAATCCTCCAAGATCCAAGCCCTGCCTGTCATCTATAAAATTCAACAACGCCGAAGCCTTCGAGCAAAAGAAGAAAGATCCGGGGTATCACAAGGTTCTAGCTTTAATTGAAAAGTATGGCAATCTTAAATTTGAATCAGTCTCCGCCGTTTCACCGTTCGGCCAAGAGGGGCTTGTTAGAAGCAACCTTAGTGAAGTTAAAACAACCAAAGAGATATACGAAATGCTTCACGGCTACAAAACAAGCAACGCAGCCAAAGTTAAGTTTGTATTCTCTAATTTCACTAATGAAGAAAAAGACGAAGTGCTTATCGATAGGTAATAGAAAATCGACACTATTGCCGTGCACCACATTCAAGCAACATGATAAATTTTTCCTTATTCTTAAACACTAGGCGCAGACCAAAATTTTTATTAAATTTTCTATCTTCCGTCTGGGTAAACACTAAATTTAAAGATAAGATTGAGGTTATTGTTCGATATGATGACGATGACGAAGAAACTCATTTAATTGCCAATTACCAATTTAATTTAAATGTTAAATTTATTAAAGGAAGCAGGCCGGAGAGTTTGCATAAATCGTTCAATGAAATAATTAAGCTGTCCACGGGTGAAAACTTGTTTGTTTGCAACGACGACATGCAAATCTTAACTCCGGATTGGGATGAAATAGCCTTAAATAAAATTCAAGAGTATAAAAAAGAACACAATATCGAAGACGATATTTACTACGGCAAAACCTCCTGCAATAGCGTTGATAGATACGTTTCCAAAGGTTACTGCTCTTTCCCTGTCATCTCTAAAAAAGCAACTGATATTTTGGGGTTTTTTATGTATGAGGAATTTAAAACCATAGGCGGGGATGTTTCAATATATAGAGTTTACGATCAAATAAATAGAGTTATAGACTTAACTGAAATAAAAATCGACCACATACTTCACAATTCCATGCAAGCGATATCAGCTAAAGACCAGACGAACGCGGAGTATGTGGAAAAATATTACGAAAATTACATAGATCCGTTTTCTTTCGACGTCTCAAAGGAAGTTCAAAAGTTAAAAAATTACATAGATGCAAATAAAAAACATTAGCAATCTTTATCCTTCGAAAATTAACGATCTTTTTGTTTTAAAGCCTGAAGCGTTTTACGATTTTCGAGGTGAAAACTTTGAAGGATTTCAAGAAGACTCCTGCCAAGAAGAGTTTCTGAAAAGCGCATTGTGGAAAGCTGAGTCTCCCAGATTTATAATTGATAGTTACTCAAGGTCAAAAAAGGACACCCTAAGAGGCTTTCATGGAGATAGCAAAACTTGGAAGCTAATCCAATGCCTGTTTGGGTCTATTTACTTTGCCGTGATCGACCTTAGAAAAGAGTCTTCGACTTTCGGCAATCATCAGGTTTTTATTTTAAATGATAAAGAGAGAATTCAAGTGCTGGTTCCGAAAGGTTGCGTTAACGCCCACTTATGCGTCTCTGACGAATGTCTTTTCCAATATAAGTTGACGAGCAAATACGTTTCTCAAGGCGACCAAATCCACGTTAAATGGAACGACCCAACTTACTCAATCGACTGGCCGATAGCAAGCCCAATCTTATCAAAAAGAGATCTATAAAATGAAAAAAATATTAATTACAGGAGGAGCTGGATATATTGGAACAGTACTAGCCAACGAACTCTCCCTACTGTCAGATGTATCCGAGATTGTAATTTACGACAACCTCATGTATAAGCAAAGTGGGGTTTTTGCTTTGCTATCTAACCCTAAAATTAAGTTTATCTATGGAGACGTTAGAGAGTACGATAAGTTTGAAAAAGAGATCCTCAAGGCGGACGTCATTTTCCCACTCGCCGCAATAGTGGGTTTCCCTGCTTGCGAAAGAGACAAACAGCTAGCCTCGCAGATAAACTCCAAGCAAATTCAATTCATAATGGGGGCAAAACCCTACCACACTAAAGTCATTCTGCCAAATAGTAACAGCGGATACGGAGTTGGAGAAAAGGGTAAGTTCTGTACTGAAGAGAGCCCTCTTCGCCCAATATCAGCTTACGGAACTACCAAGTGTGAAGGAGAAGCGTATGCGATAGACGGAGGAGCCGTAGCTTTGAGGCTCGCTACGGTTTTCGGGCCATCATATCGCTTTAGAAAGGACTTATTAGTAAACGACTTCGTTCAAAGAGCTATGGTTGACAATTTTATAATACTTTTCGAAGCAAACTTTAAAAGGAATTTCATCCACATCAAAGACGTCGCATCTGCGATGATTTTAATGATGAACAATTACGAGAAATACCAAGGACAAGTCTTTAACGTAGGGCTCTCTTCCGCTAATTTAAGTAAGATGGAGCTCTGCGAAAAAATTAAAGAGCAGATACCATCTTTCGTTATTAAGACAGATGACTTTGCTAAAGACTTAGACAAGAGAGATTACGTCGTAAGTAACGAAAAGATAGAAAAGGCCGGGTGGAAAGCGGCTACAAGTATCGAACAGGGCATATCCGAATTAATTAAATGCCTACCCGTAATCATACACACAAACACCCAGCACACAAACCTGTAAGCCATTATGGATATATTATTTATTTCTCCCGGAAATGCTTCTGGAATTTATCAAAATCTTTCTGAGTCTTACTCCGCTATAGAACCTCCGACATGGGCGTTGCTACTTGCTGAATCTTGTAGATCCATAGGAATTCAAGTTGGAATATTAGATGCTGATGCGGAAAAATTAAACAATGAAGCTATTTTACAGAGAGTAAATAAATTAAATCCTCGTCTTTTGTGCTTTGTTGTTTACGGCCAGAATGTTAACGCAGGAACAGCAAATATGTCTGGTGCAGTATCGGCTTCAAAATATCTAAAATCAAAAAATGTAAAAACTCCAATTTGTTATGTTGGATCTTATGTTCAAGCGCTTCCTATCAAAGCGTTGAAAGATGAAGAGTCTATAGATTTTGCTTGCACAAACGAAGGCGTTTACACATTAAGAAATCTAGCAAAGTTAAATGATTTTTCTAATTTAGAAAATATTAAAGGAATAGTTTGGAGGCGGGACGGTGCGGTCACAATGAATCCTCCAGAACAAGTTGTCCCGAATGAAAGAATGGATATAGATTTACCCGGATACGCTTGGGATCTTTTGCCATTCGATAAGAGCCCTTTAGATTTGTACAGATCCCCACTATGGCACAGTGAATATGATCAATCTAAAAGAACCCCATACGCAGCAATTCAGACATCACTAGGATGTCAATTTTCATGTAATTTTTGCATGATAAACATCATCAATAGAAATGACAATGACGAAATAGGAGTCGCCAGTAAATACAGCAAGATGAGATACTGGAGCCCTGAGTTCATAATTAAAGAGTTCGATAAGCTATACTCTATGGGAGTCAGAACCATAAAAATAACTGACGAGATGTTTTTGCTCAACAAAAAGTTTTATGCTCCTCTGTGCGAGATGCTTAGAGATCGCGGATACGGCAAGGATCTGATGATGTGGGCTTATTCAAGAATAGATACAGTTCGCAATCCGGAGCTTTTAAAACTAGTTAGATCCGCAGGAATAAGGTGGCTTGCTCTTGGAATAGAAAGCGCAGAAAAATCAGTCAGACTAGAAGTCTCTAAAGGAAAATTTGAAGAAGTGGATATTAGAAAAGTCATATCTCAGGTTCACGAAGCCGACATAGAGGTGATGGCGAATTACATCTTTGGACTTCCTGGGGACACGCTAGACAGTATGAGAAAAACTTTAGAATTTTCAAAAGAGCTTTGTACAGCAGGGTGGAATGGTTACGCAGCAATGGCCCTTCCCGGTAGCCAATTATATAAAGATGCCGTATCTAAAAACATACAAGTTCCAGATAAATACGAAGCATTTTCTTTTCACGGGTACGATACTTTCCCGCTTTCAACAGAGACTCTGAGCGCGGCTGAAATTTTAAAATTTAGAGACAATGCCTTTCAAGAATACCACTCTCACCCCAAGTTCTTGGAGAGAATAAAAAACAAATTTAGCCAAACTGCTTTAGAAAATATATTAAAAATGCTAAAAATTAAAATAAAAAGAAAAATTTATTAAAACGAATGAAAAAATACTCAAAAGATGAATTAATTGAATTTGAGGAAGATATCGCTAAAGAATTTAATTCTGGCAAAATAAAAGCTCCAGTTCATTTATATAGCGGTAACGAAGAAAGCATTATAAATATTTTCCAAGATATAAAAGATGAAGATTGGGTTCTTTGTTCTTGGAGAAGCCATTACCAATGTCTTCTTAAGGGGGTCCCCGCTGAGCAAGTTAAACAAAATATCATGGATGGTAAATCTATCGCTCTTTGCTTTCCTGAATATAAAGTATTCTCTTCCGCGATTGTAACTGGAATATTGCCAATAGCAGTGGGACTTGGCATATCCGCTAAAAGGAACGGTTCAAATGAAAAAATTCACTGTTTCGTAGGAGACATGACATCCGAGACTGGGTCTTTTGAAGAATGCTATAAATACGTCAGGAACCACGATCTCCCCGTTAGGTTCATTATAGAAGACAACGGTAAATCTGTATGCACCGACACTAAAAAAACATGGAATTCTAACAAACTAACATACGAGGCGGTTGATAACAAACACATCTGTTACTACAAATACGAAACGAAATGGCCTCACGCCGGAGCAGGACAAAGAGTTCAATTTTAATATGAAATATTTTGACGAGCTTAAGAGGTCGATGGATTATTTGGCAGCTAATCCAGATACATTATTTATCGGTCAAGCTGTTGAATACGCAGGAACCGCAATGACAAACACCCTTAAAGGTGTCCCCCCTGATAAAAAATTAGAACTCCCAGTATGCGAAGACCTACAAGCCGGCATCACTAATGGGTTAGCATTAGCTGGAAAAATACCAATAAGCATTTATCCAAGATGGAATTTCTTTCTATTGGCAGCAAATCAAGTCGTGAATCACCTAGATAAGATTCCGATGATATCTAGCTTTAAGACGAAGGCTATCATTAGAACAGGCATCGGTTCAGAAAGGCCACTCCATCCTCAACATCAACATGTTGGCGATTTCACCGAGGCTTTTAAATTTATGCTCAAAAATATAGAAGTTATTAGACTCGACGAGCCAGAAGATATTTTCCCAGCTTATGAAAGAGCCTTAAATAGAACTGATGGCAAATCCACCATCTTAGTTGAGTGGGGAGACTACTATAGCGAAAAATAATAATAGAACTCATGAAATTAACGGTAATTTTTAATACGTGCGGAATATCCGGTAATGAAAATGTAGATAGATACATTTCCTCTATACGGAGTATTCTCAATCAAAAATTTGATGATTTTAGAATTGTCTTATCCAGCTGCCTCAATTCGAATACAATTAAATACAGACTTATAAGTGAATTTAAAAACACAATTTCTTATAGTTTTACAGACCAGGCTCTGCCGGTAAACGTAACTTTTAATAAAAGCGTTCAAAGTTCAATCCTTAATTTAGGCAAATCTGATGGTTATTTATATGTGGATTCTGGTGTTGACATGTCTGGCGATTTAGAAACCCTAGCAAAGCTACACCATTTGCACAAATCTGGTCCCTACGGCATGACGGCTTCTAGGGTAGATCTGGACGGCGGATATTGGCAATGGTTCGGGCAAAAGATTCCCGGTTGGAACCCTCGCCATCACCCCACCCCCAACCAAGATCTCGAATGCAGTGAAGCCATGTTTAAGCACGGAAATTTTACAATACCGATAGCGAAAACAGTAAATTTACATTGTCAAATTTTTGATCATTCCATATTTGAGTCTTTTGACAATAGGTTAATGCCAGACATTTTCGCTTCTCACGCTACAGAAGCAACTTTTTCTTTTATTAATTCTTGCTTAAATAAAAAATTTATCATTCATAAAGACGCTCGCGTCGCTCATCTAACCGATATGGATGGTGGAAGTTCTGGTTTTAGGCCAGAAAGAGCCGGGGTCGAAGGTTATTTACATACGATAAGCTTTAGTAAAAAGAGAATAATAGATTCGGTAAACAGCCAAGAAGCGAAAGATTGCGGGTTTGGATACGAAGAACCGAGAAATATACTAATGCACGATAGTTCTAAATTTGATGAAAATGGATTTTCAAAAAATCCAGGAAAATTGAAAAAGTTTTTGCTGGAAGGATTTTACCTCTCCAAAGAAGAGCTTAGCTACGAAAAGATCAATAACGTTTTTTTAAAATAACATGAACACTGCGTCAATCATATTCCCAGCGAGATCAAGAACAATTCTTACTGAAGAATTATTACTGTCTATAGAAGCTCGTACAAAAAATAAACACCTAATAGATGTCATTGGGATTTGTGATCACGACGACCACGAAACGATATCTCTTTTTCAAAAGATCGCTCCCAAACTTTCATATGAGTTTAAATTCATATCTCAGCCATTACGCGCTTCATTAGATCTCCCAAACAATTACTATGGCCCTGGCTTAAAGCTTAGCAAGAATTCTTATTTCAAATGGATATTAGGAAACGATTGCTCTATTGAGACTCAAGATTGGGATTTAGAACTTGAAAAAATAATTTCTTTAGAAGACTTTAAATCTGATTTTATCTCTAATAAATATTATTATATTGCTATATCTGACGACACTCACTGGAAAGGCGGAGTGAGGCTTAGAGAGCCTAGCCATACTGAGTGCTGCTGTTTTCCCATCGTATCTTCTAATTACTGTCTAGACCTTAATGAATTTTATCCCAGAGAGTTTCCGACATGGGGCGGAGATACAAAATTATTCTCCCTCGCAAAGAACTCTAAAAAATTCACTATTTTAAATTATCAAAATAAAATCTCTATTTTACACAGAAGCTATCATAACAAATCTTGGGAAAAAGATGAAATAAGCTTAAGAATGGAGCGATCAAATAAACGAACTTATGAAGACTGGAAATCAGAAAGTTTAGCGGGACTACTTAGCGATATAGCCGCAAAAAGATTAACTTTCTTACACGAGAAAGAAGAACGTACGGAAAGCCTTGCCCGAGAAATTATCGAGCTTTCGATTCTTAATTCACTATGAAATGGCCCTTAATGCACAATAACATCTCCAGAAGTGATGCCGACGAAGTTATTAAATTTCTTTCGCAAGACCCGCTACCCGTCTTAACAAACTCTACAAAAGTAAAAGAATTTGAAAAAGTTTGGGGAGAATGGCTTGGAACTAAATACAACGTAATGGTAAACTCGGGTAGCGCAGCTAATGAGCTTTCGCTTCTTTATTTAAAGTATTTATTTCCTGAAGGCGGGGAAGTTATTATTCCGCCCCTTTGTTGGGTATCGGACGTTGCTGCTGTTTTACAAAATGGATTCACTCCCGTATTTTGCGACATCAATTTGTCTAATTTAGCCCTAGACGTCAAGCAAGTTAAAGAAAAAATAACACCAAAAACAAAAGCGATCCTTCTTATTCACATTCTTGGATACAACGGGCTGTCAGACGAGCTTCTCCAGACCTGTAAAGAAAAGAAAATCTTACTGATTGAAGACGTCTGCGAGTCTCATGGGGCGACATTTAAGGGACAGAAGGTCGGATCTTTTGGAGACATTTCCAACTTCTCTTACTACTACGCTCACCACATGACCTCAATAGAAGGGGGAATGATCGGAACAAACAATCACGAAATACATCAACTTATGAGAGCTTTTAGGTCTCACGGGATGCTAAGGGAGACTACAGACGAAGCTTTCAAGAAGGAGACTTTAGTTAAACATCCAGACTTAAATAAAGATTTCGTCTTTTTAGAAGCCGCTCATAATTTTAGATCAACAGAGTTAAACGCCGTGATGGCCCTTAATCAAATAAAGAGCCTCGACAAAAACAACAAAATCAGAGCAGAGAACCTTGATATATTCCTAAGTGGGCTAGACAGAAAGAAGTTTTTTGTCGATTTCGACACGGAAGGCAATTCAAATTACGCCTTCACTCTTATATTAAACGACAAAGATTTTGTAACTAGAGATAGAGTTGAAAGCTGCCTTCACAAAAACGGAATAGAGTTCAGAAGAGGCCTTTCAGGAGGAGGAAACCAGCTTAGACAGCCCTACCTTAAAAAAATACTCGGAGATATATACGAAGAATTCCCAGTAACTGATCACTGTCATCATTTTGGCTGGTATGTAGGTAACTATCCAGAGCTACCTAAAGAAAACATCCCAATCTTAACAGAGCTATTAAATAAAGCATGATTTTAGTCAAGTCCCCATTTAGAGTTTCTCTCTTTGGCGGGTCAACCGATTACGAAGAGTTTTATAGAGAGCACGGGTCATTCATAATAGGGTGTTCGATAGACAAGTATGCCTATCTTTCAATAAGAGAAAAGCCGCAAATCCTCTCTAACGAAAGCACAATAAGCTACTCTAAATTTGAAAGAGTTAAAAAACTAGCAGACATTGAAAACAGCCTCATAAGAGAAACCTTTAAATACTTCAATATAGATAAAGCTGTAGAATTCATATCTTTCTCCGACATACCGTCTAGAACAGGTCTTGGAGGATCGTCTTCGTATTGCGTTGGGATGAGTTACTTAATAAGAAAATTCCTCAATCTCAAAATATCTAAAAGGGAAATAGCCAACGACGCAATCAAAATAGAAAGAGAAATTCTTAAGGAAAGCGGCGGCATACAAGACCAAATTTGGGCGGCGTACGGGGGCCTCAGCACAATATCAATAGATAAGTCTGGGGTTTTTTCTGCAAAACCGCTTCCAGTAACGGAGGAGTTTAAAGAAGAGCTTCAAAACTCGATGGTTTTAATCTACTCAAACGAACAGAGAGAGTCGGACAATATAGCCAAGTCTCACGAAAAGCAGGACAAAAGAGAGATACTAAGGTTGTCTAACCTAGCCTACCACTCCCTCCTCTCCGAGAACGTAAAAGAGGTAGGGGAATTACTTTACCAAAGCTGGCTTGAAAAGTCAAAAATCTCCAAACATATAGCCACCGAATCCGTCGACAATATAATCTCACAATCCATGAGCCTAGGAGCTTACGGAGCGAAGCTTTTGGGAGCAGGAGGCGGCGGCTTCGTCCTCGTAGTGTGCGACCCTAATACGAAAAAGAAAATACAAGAAACCTTCCACAAGAACATTCTAGAGTTCAGATTCGACAATTCGGGAGTCTCTACCATTTTCAATAATACAAATGAGCGTGATATTTGACCTAGGCTTAGTATCTGGCTACTTCAACCCGCTGCATTACGGACACGTAGAATACATCAACGCAGCAAAAAAAAGATGCAAGCACCTTATCGCTATAATTAACAGCGACGCTCAGGTAGCGCTAAAAGGCAGCAAGCCCTTCATGGACGAGCTCCACAGGAAGATGATCGTCGAGAATTTAAAGTCTGTTGACGACTGCTTAATCTCAATAGACTCAGACAAGAACCAATGTGAGACTTTAAAAAAGATAAGAAAAGACAACCCCAACTCCACGATATCCTTTTTTAATAGCGGAGATAGGAAGGCTGGGAATCTCGCATCATCAGAGACAAAAGCCTGTGAAGAAAATAATATTTTCGAAATAGTAATTGATTTACCTAAAATATACTCATCAAGCCTGATGCTTACAAATGTTACTAGCAAAATCGAACTCTGAAAATGAAAAAAGTACTCATCACTGGGATTACTGGACAGGACGGATCTTACATGACCGACTTTCTTCTTGAAAGCACCAATTTTGAAATTTTTGGAATGGTTAGAAGATCTTCCAATCCGGACTACTCAAATTTAAAGCTTTCTCTAAAAAACCCAAGGTTCAAGATGGTCGTAGGCGACCTCTCGGATTCTCAGTCAATAGAAAATTTAGTAAGAGAAATAAATCCAGATTATTTTATTAATTTAGCAGCCCAGTCGTTTGTTGGGGCTAGCTGGCAAATACCCGAACAGACGCTCGATGTAACCGCTATCGGGGTGCTTAGATGCCTTGAAGCCATAAGAAAATTCTCCCCACATTGCAGGTTCTACTCAGCCGGATCAAGCGAAGAAATGGGAGACGTCCTGTACTCGCCTCAAGACTTAAATCATCCAATTAGACCCAGAAGCCCATATGGAGCAGCAAAAGCGGCCGCAAGGCACCTCACCAAAGTATACAGAGACTCTTACAATCTCTACGCACTACACTCTATCCTCTACAACCATGAGTCGGAAAGAAGAGGAGCTGAGTTTGTTACTAGAAAAATAAGCAAAGGAGTAGCCAGAATCTCCCAAGCAATAAAAAGAGGTAAGATGTTTTCTCCGGTAGAACTCGGAAACCTCGACTCCAAAAGAGACTGGTCGCACGCGAAAGATTTTATCAAAGGAATCTGGATGATGCTAAATCAAGAAGAGCCAAAGGAGTATATTCTGTCGTCCAACGAAACCCATTCCATTAGAGAGTTCGTAGAAAAAGCTTTTAAGGTAGCCGACTTAGAGGGAGTCTGGCACGGCAACGGGCCCTCGGAAGAATTTTCTCTACCTCACTATCTCATGGAAAAAAAGAATATCGCTTCCTCTGTGCTTGTAAAAATAAACCCAGAGTTTTATCGACCAGCGGAAGTATCACTACTCCACGGAGACAGCTCGCTCGCTAGAAAAGAATTAGGATGGCAACCTGAGATTTCGTTTGACAAACTCGTTGAGCTTATGGTACTATCAGACATAGATGAAGCTCAAAAAAGCCAAGAATAAGAATATCGAGCTGGTTAAAAAGTTCGTAAACTACTCGGAACTCAAAAGAGCGGATTGGCCCAGAGAGATTAAGCTCGCCAAAACCCTCCTTGAGAATTCTGGAGATTTTTTCGTTAAAGCCTACCTAAGCTTTAAACTCAACTCCCTAGCTTGGTTCCTTACGGAGGATGGTAAAAAATACGTATTCGAAGAGAAACTAAGGCTTTCATTAAATTTTAAGCCAACTGAAACGGTCATACTTAGCGATGAAAAAATAGGCAAAAGCCTAAGCCTTCCGAAAAAGCCCAGAAACCTTAAAGAATTCTTAAATTATGGCAAAAGCAAAAACTGAAGAGCCTGTAGTCACCCCATTCGATCAAATCCAAGCGTATCTCAAGCAGAATAAAGATGACCACTACGCCTTTGAAGAGAACCCCGATTACGTTGTTTCTAGCGGAAGTCTGATTCTTGACATAGAAATGGGCGGCGGAATTCGCCCCGGAATTGTCCGACTATCGGGCCTTACTGAGGGAGGGAAGACTAGCTGTGCGTTATCCTTCGCTAAGAACTTTCAAGAAACGGTCAAGAACTCCTTCGTTCTCTTTATCAAAGCCGAGGGTCGCCTCTCTAAAGATATAATCGACCGCTCGGGAGTTAGTACGGCCGAAGACAAGTGGGCAGTTTATCCTTGCAATATTTACGAGTCCGTCAATACAATGATCAAGACTCTAGTAAAGAACAACCCAAACAACACCCGTTACCTGTTTGTAATTGACAGCATGGACGCTCTTGTCCCCAGAGGCGACATAGATAGACCGTTTGAAGAAGCCAATAAAGTCGCTGGCGGCTCCTTGCTTTCTTCTGATTTCTTAAGAAAGATGGCCCTAGCCCTTTCAACCAGAGGGCACATTTGCATAATGATCAGTCAGGTAAGAAGCACTGTTTCTATCAATCCTTACGCAAAGACCGACCCTAAAGTCACCAATGCCTCCGGCGGAAATGCTCTCCTACATTACTCGGATTGGATTCTCGAATTCCAGCAGAGACACAAAGCCGACCTGCTTACCAACAAAGTGAACGGTAAAGATGAAATCGTAGGCCACACTTGCAAGATCGTCTTCAAAAAAACTCCAAACGAAAAGACCAACAAAGAAGTCCGATACCCTATTAAGTATGGAAGAAAAAATGGACAAAGCGTGTGGGTTGAACAGGAAATTACCGACGTCTTATTAATGTTTGAGCTTATTGTCGCCAAGGGTGCTTGGATAACTGTTTCGGAAGAGCTTATTTCTGAGCTTAAAAAGGCAGGTATGGAAATGGACAAGCAACATCAAGGCATGGACAACTTTAGAACTTACCTTGAGTCGAAGCCTGAAATAACTCAATACCTTTTTGATAAATTCAAAAAAGCCCTTAAGAAGTGAGGCTTTATGACATAAACGGTCGCCTTAAGAAAAAGGCCGTATCTCAATACTTAATAGATTGGGATGGCAAATCAAGATCTAAAATACAATTTAACACCAAGCAGTTCTTAAAGCCCCACTGGAGGACCAGCATCGTATATGAGGAGTTCCCTGTATATGGAAGCTTGATGAAAGTAGACATTTTAAACGTCTCTAGAAAAATAGCCGTAGAAGTAAATGGCAAACAGCACGATAAATTTAATAAGTTCTTTCATGCTAATTCTAGAGTTAAGTTTTTGGAATCAATTAAAAGAGACATGGTTAAGAGAGAATGGCTTGAGAAGAACGGGTTCCTCGTCATAGACATAGAAGAAGACGAAGTTAAAGATTTAAACGAAGAGTTTTTTATTAAAAAGTTCAATATAACTCTTTAAAAGTGTAAATTATGGCAATGGCAAAGCAAAAAAAATTTAAATTCCCTCCAGAAATACTGGAAAAAATAAACGAATGCTCCTATGGGGGTTTTCTTTTATTTAATTTTGACGAAGACGGAGACGTTCAGACCTTTGGGAGCTTTGATGACAAACTTGCCTTGTCAGCTATGGAAAAATATCTTATGACGTGGGCTAAAACGCTAGAAGCTTACGAGATAGATGAGCTTTTTATAAATATGAAAAAAGCCTCAAGAAGAAGGGGCAAGCCCCCAGCCGAGGAGGAGTAGTTTTTTCTTGCTAAAAAGCAAAGACAGGTTAAAATAAGACATGACAGAATTATTTTCTCTCCGCCTTGAGAAGCATGTCTTAGGCGGTTTGATTAAACACCCCAATGTATTTGCGGATGTAGAACGGTTCATTTCTGAGAAGGATTTTTACAACAACGTTCACTCCACCCTCTTCCTGTGCCTGCGCGAGAAGCTAAATAAAAACGAAAGCGTTGATAAAGTAATCCTTGCCGAGAAGATCAAGTCGCTTGGGGTTACCTTTAAGGATGACATTAATATCTATGATTACATTGATAGTATTTCTTTTACTCAGATCACTAAAGAGGCGGTTATTGAAGCAGCCCAACAGCTAGTCTCATTCAGAATTAGGAGAGACTTAGTTCTTACGGCGGAAAAAATTAAAGCTGTAATTAATGATACGGGAGAATTGCCAATTCAAGAAGTCCTATCCAGCGTGGACAAGGTGTTTGGAGAGAAGATAAATTCGTATTCAGTTCACGAACAGCCCCAAAATCTTTTTGAACAGCTAGATGTGCTTATCGAGGAAAGGGGAGAAAACCCCAACGAAGACCAAGGCTTCCTTACTCCTTACTCAGAATTCAACAGGCTCTACGGCGGCTTGCGACCTAAAAACCTTTACGCTATCGCCTCCAGACCCGGCGAGGGAAAAACGACTTGGCTAAACGACCTAGCTATGAAAACAGCAGCTAAGAACGGCTTAAAAGCGTTAATCTTAGATACTGAAATGAGCAGAGAAGAAATGCAGTTCCGAATGGCTTCTTCAATTTCAGGCGTGCCCCTTCACTTCTTGGAGACTGGCAAATGGAGAAAGGTCGAGGCTTACGTAAAGAAAGTCAGGGATTCATACGCGAGCATGAAGAAGATGCAGTACGACCATTTGCATGTAGGCAATAAAAACATTGATGAAATATGCTCTCTAACAAGACGCTGGCACCTCGCCAATGTCGGACGAGGCAACCCCTGCATTATAGTTTACGACTACATCAAGCTGACTGGAGAGAGGATTGGTCAGAACTGGGCAGAGCATCAGGCTATCGGAGATAAAGTCGATAAGATTAAAAAGCTTGCCGAAGAACTCAACTCCCCGATCATAACAGCCATTCAACTTAACAGAACTGGAGAAAACTTCAATAGAAAAGCAGCAAACGTAACTGACGACTCCTCCGCTATTTCGATCACCGATAGGCTTTTGTGGTTCACTTCTTTCATGGCTATTTTTAGAAGAAAGACTACGGACGAAGTGGCCTTAGATACTCAAGACTCAGGAACACATAAATTAATCGCCCTCAAAACTAGGTTTCAGGGCGCAGAAGCCGTTGGGCATCAAGATTTGATAAGAAGGCGCATGCCGGACGGAACCGAAAAGCTAGAAAGAAACTATTTAAACTTTGAAGTCCAAAATTTCAGAGTGGAAGAACGAGGCTCACTTGCTCATTCGATAGAGAGGCAGAACGCTCAAGTCAGATTAAACGACCCGCAACAAAATGACGGAGAACTCCTCTAACATGGAATCTGTCAAAAGCGTATTGCATGAGATGGGGTACGTCCTTATAGATAAGGGTACCAATTACAGGTCTAGGCCTATCTACAGAGACTCGGATAGTGCTGATGTTCTTTCTATAGAAAAAAATACAGGAAGATGGTACGACTTCAAGGAGAGAGTTGGCGGCTCACTTGAGGACTTAGTTAAGATAACTCTCAAGCTGAGCAACTCAAACGAGGTTAAGGACTGGCTTACCAAGAAGTCTATAACAATCAATTCACCCGAAGAGATTAAGCCCGTCATTGAGGAACCCAAGACTTATCCAAAGGAATACCTAACCAAGCTTCTTCCAGAGCATGAATACTGGATTAACAGGGGGGTTTCGCTAGAGACTCTCAATACTTTTAAAGGGGGATATGTTAAAACTGGAAAAATGGCAGCTAGATACGTATTTCCAATTTTTGATTCAAAAGAGGAAATCGTCGGCTTTGCTGGCAGGGACACAATAAACAATTTAGAAGGCAGACCAAAATGGAAACTCCTCGGAAGAAAGATTAATTGGTGCTATCCATTGGTGATAAATAAAAACATTATCAAAGAAGAGAAACACGTATACCTAGTGGAGAGTATCGGAGATATGCTGTCTCTATGGGATGCCGGAGTTAAAAATGTAATTGTGACTTTTGGCTTGGATTTGTCGTCAAAGGTTATTGGTTACTTATTGAAAGTAGATATTGATAAGATCATCATTTCTTTTAATAACGACTCAGATAAAAACGACGCCGGAAACGAAGCTGCTAAAGAGGCTTACAAAAAACTGATTAACTATTTTGATTCCAAACAAATAACAGTAAAGCTACCCTCTAAAAAAGACTTCGGTGAGATGACTAAACAAGAAATAATTCAATGGAAAAACAAGATATAACTCTTTCAGCTTCAAGGATTAAGACTCTTGAAACTTGCTCTTGGACCTATTGGGCAAATTACCACCTCAAGCTCCCGCAGAAGAACAACTCAGGAGCCATGCGCGGGACAATCTGCCATCTAGTGTTTGAACTGCTTTTGAGCTCAAAACACAAAAAGCATTTTAAGTCAATAATGAAAAGCGGCAATATAGAAGCAAGCCCCGCCATCACTCGACTGGTTGACAAGCACGTTAAAAAGGACGGACTAAACGCAGAAGACAGAGAGATGATTGGAAATATGATTCTTGTTGGCCTTAAACTGGATTTCTTTGGAGAAAAAGGTAAACTCGGCGCAGCGGAACAGGAATTCCTAATCCAAAGCGAGAACCCCAAGTACAAGGTAAGGGGCTTCATTGACAAAAATGTTTACTATAAAGATAGTGACACAGTAAAAATCGTAGATTATAAGTCTAGCAAAGCTAAGTTTAAGGGAGATGAATTAACGGCAAACGTACAAGCCATGACCTATAGTTTGGCGTCTTTCAAGAGTCTGTTTCCTAAAGCGAAAAAAGTCATTGCTGAATTTATCTTCCTAAGATTTCCAAAACAGCCCATTCAACAAATAGAAATTCCAAAAGAACAACTCGCTGGATTCGAACATTACCTAGGATACGTTTATGAAAAAGCTAACAACTTTACTGAAAAGGATGCACAGTCTAATTATGCCGCAGATAATGAAGGCAGCAAATGGCTATGCAAAGCTGGAAAGACTTGGAGATGTCCCTATCTTGATCCTTTTGAGTATTTTGTTCTCCTAGATGAGGCTGGCAAGATTCTAAGCTCCTCCTTTAAAGACGATTTAAAAGTCGAAGATAAGCAGAAGGTCGAGAAGAGAGCTTATGCTGGATGTCCAGCCCACTCGAGGACTAAAGCAAAAACAGACAATTTTTCATTTGACGATTTTTAAAATAGGAGTAAAATTCACACATGAAAGAGACAATAGGCTTCTGGAAAAGCCACTACTCAATTGGTCGGTCGATTCTGACCCTTGAGAAACCGGGCGAGTCTAAGCCACATCTATCAGACTCGATCTTCGATATTCTCAAAGAGAGCGATCAGAAGAAGTTCTTCCTTATTGAAGATTCATTCTCAGGTTTCTTACAAGCCCACACGATTGCGAAGGACAATAAACTACAATTGATTTTCGGAATAAGACTTACGGCTACCGATAATATGCTTGAGAAGTCCGAAGAGGCTTTAAATAAAAGATCTAAAATCGTTATCATTGCCAAAAACAAAGAGGGCATTAATAAGTTGATGAGGATTTACTCAACCGCCGCAAAAGACGGATTTTACTACGAACCCTGCATTGACTTTAAATTCTTAAAGAATATCTGGAACGATAATGACTTGAGTCTGGTCATCCCATTCTACGACTCATTTCTTCATAAGAATTGCCTTAATGGAAAAAGCTGCATTCCAGATTTCGGATTTTGCAAGCCCACCTTCACGATAGAAGACAACAATTTACCTTTCGACTTTTTGATAGAAAATAGAGTTAATGAGTATTGCTCTGGTAAATTTGAAATGATTCATACCAAGAGCATCTACTACAAGTTGAAGAAGGACTTCTTAGCCTACATGACATTTAAATGCATTAATAATCGAACTACTCTTGAAAAGCCCAATATGGACCACCTGAGCAGCAATGAGTTCTGCTGGGAGGCTATTAATTAATTATGGACGACCATCTGCTTAGATTCGACAAGAAGAAGACCTTTTGCTTCATAGACTTTGAAACCCTCAATCTATGCCTCAATTTTAATCACAACCTGCCTTGGCAGTGCGCCATGCTCAAGGTCAATGGCAACGAGACTGTGGACTCTAAGGATTTTTACATTAAATGGGATTCAGACCTCAAGATTTCCGAGGATGCAGCAAGGATTACAAGATACAGCCAGTTGACTATGGAACAGCGCGGTCTTCCTCCGGAAGACGTATTCCCGACCATTAGAGACTGGTTGGACAGTGCAGACTACATTGTGGGGCACAACTTGTTTCATTTTGACCTTTATCTAATGAAAGATTTCTACAATCTGATGGGCTACAACTACAGACATTTGACTCGCAAGATTATCGACACAAACTCACTAGCTAAGGGCATTAAATTCGGAACGCCCTACAAACCATCAGATAACTTAACCGAATATCAGTACAGAATGTCAAGCACGGTTAAAAAAGGAGTTAAAACAAATTTAACAGCACTCGGAAAAGAATACGGAATAGATCACGATTACGATAATCTCCACAATGCTTTGGTTGACTTGGATTTAAATTTGAAGATTTGGAATAAAATCAAATGGCAAGTTGAGATTTAGTATTGACAGTAATCAAAAAATCGACTATTCTAATTGAGTAATGAGTAATTTCGTAGATAATTTTAAAGTGCTAGACCTTCCAACTCACGGAGTTAGGCTTCCAGAGTTTCATGTCGAGAACAGATACAAGCACAAGTTTCAGCTAAGCGAGTCTATTAACAACTTCGAATTCCTTAAAGGCGTTTGCGAACACGGACTAAAAGTCAACAATTTCGTTGGTCAGAAAGCGTACGAAGATAGGCTCAAGTATGAGCTAGAAACAATTAAAGACCTTGGGTTTACTGATTACATACTTCTAGTATGGGACGTAATTAATTTCTGCAACGAAAACAAAATCCCGGTTGGTCGCGGGCGCGGGAGCGCGGCCGGAAGCCTGGCCCTCTTTCTCTCTGGAGTCACTAAAATTGACCCAATTAAATACAATCTATATTTCGAAAGATTCATCTCTAAGACAAGAGCTAAGAAACAGGTCGTTGATGGAATTACTTATCTTGATGGCTCTCTAATGGTGGACGTGGATGTTGACGTTTGCTACTACAGAAGACCAGAAGTTCTTAAGTATCTAGAAACCAAGTTTAAGAATAAGACTTCGAAAATACTTACCCTTAACTCGCTCAGCGGCAAGCTGGTTATCAAAGAATGCGGAAAGATTATCGGCTCTAAACCTGAGCAGGAAATGACGGAGGTAACCTCATTAATTCCCAAGATGTTCGGCCAAATCAAAGACCTCGAAGAAGCCTACGTTGAAGTGGAAGGCTTCAGGAAGTGGTGCGATGAGAACCGGAAGATTTACGAAATCGCCTTAAAGCTAAAAGACTTAATCAAGAACAAGAGCGTCCACGCTTCAGGAGTCCTCTTATCGTACGACCTTCTGGAAAAAACCTGCCCGACAGAGCTAACTTCAGATAAGGAAGAAGTATCCAGCTTTGACATGAATTGGGTATCCCTTCTAAATGTTAAGCTTGATATTCTTGGGTTGAGAAGCGTATCCGTGCTAGATGAGGCTTGTAAGTTAATTGGCATCAAATCAGAAGATATAGATTTTAATGACCCGTTCATTTACCAGAGCCTCCAAGACCTTAGAAATCCTCATGGACTGTTCCAAATTGAAGCTGAGACTAATTTTAAAGTTTGCAATAAGGTCAAGCCCAAAAATCTAGAAGAGCTTTCAGCAGTGCTTGCCTTGGCTAGACCTGGGGCTCTTCAGTTCGTTGATAAGTACGCTCTTTATACAAATCACGGGACAAACGAATCAGTTCATTCATTTTTCGACAGCATCCTAGGCAGGACAGGCGGAGTTTGCTTGTATCAAGAGCAGTTGATGCAAATGGCTCACAAGATTGGTTTTACGCTCGATGAGGCAGAAATCCTTCGTCGTATCGTCGGTAAGAAGAAGGTCGATGAAGTTAAGAAATGGAAGCAAAAGATTATAGATAAGATTGCGGAGAACAACCTTGCTCCTGAGATAGGCGACGTTCTATGGAAGATTCTCGAAGACTCAGCGAATTACTCTTTCAACGCTAGTCACTCTTTTTCCTACGCCGCCCTAGCAGCCTCGACTGTTTATCTTAAGTTTAAATATCCCAGAGAGTTCTTCTTGGCTCTACTCCGAATGACTCGTAACGAGCCTGACCCAATCGGAGAAATTTCTAAGATTCAGAAAGAGATGAGCTACTTCGGAGTTAAGCTCCTACCCCCTCATATCGTTAAGTCTAAAATGGACTTCTCTACCGAAGGAAACGATATCCGCTTCGGGCTTCTTTCTATTAAAGGCATTTCTGATAAGTCAATGGAAAAGCTAGGCAATTTCAAGACTGAAAAGTCTGGCAAGTTCCACGTCTTTGAGGCTGCTAACGAAGCAGGATTGAACGTCGGCGTTCTTTGCGCTCTGATTCAAGCTGGCGCGCTAGATGGCTTTAAGCAGTCCAGAACCAAAGTAGTTTACGAAGCTCAATTCTGGAACCTTTTAACAGAAAAAGAAAAGATTAAATGCTTGGAACTAGCTGATCAATTTGATCACGACCTAGTTAATGTTATTAAAGAATTAATGACAAGGAAGGATGAGAAGGGCAAGCCTATCATTAAGGAGTCTAGAATAGAAACCTTAAAGAAAAAATCGGAAGCTTACAAAGCTATTTTTAATCAAAATAAAAAGTCTGAGTCCTTTGCTAACTGGTATTATGAAAAAAGCCTACTCGGATATACATACAACAAGAGCCTGCTAGACATCTTCCTACCCAACAAGAGCGACCTAATGTCAGTGAGGCAAGTCCAAGACGCAAGAGCCAACAGTAAGGTATCCTTCGTTGGGTACATGGAAGAAGACTCCTACTCAGGAGTGTCCAAAGCTAAAAAAAGCAAATATTGCAAGATGTCTATTGGGGATGAAAGCGGGTCAATTAAAGTGCTTATTTTTAATGATAAAATGGAAGAGAGCAAGAGTCTAAATGAGGGCTTGCCAAAAGAGAAAAACATTGTTATAATTACGGGCAAGAAGATGGAAGACGTAGTATTCGCTGATATGTTCGCAATTCAAGACAATCAGGTTTACACGAAGCTTTCAGATTTGAAAAAAGAAAAAGCAGAATAAACAAAAAAAAACATATGGCCAGATTAAATCTATACAAACCCAACTCGAAGAATACAGGCGCATCATTCTCCGCGAACTTTAAAGGACCAGACTTGTTCTTTACTATCGTTAAGCAGGCGTCTTGGAATGAGCAGCTAAGAAAGGCCTCCTTTAAGGAGAACGCCAAGCATCCGCAAAAGTCGCTTGCGGTAAAAATCAACCCAATTGAAGCAGCGAATATCATTTTCGCCATAGACACGAAGGGTAAGTATTCTACTTATCACAAGAGCAAGAATCAGAATCTCAATATCAACTTCGAGATAATGATGGATAAGCAGACTAATACTGAAAAAGGATACTACCTCAGAATCCTAAAGGAAGATACCGGAAACTCAGTAGATAAAATTAGCTTTGCAATGGGCTTCTATTTTGCCGAAGCAGTAGTTCTTAAAGCTTTCTTAGATGAGTTTGTTAGATCGTCATTTTACACCCAAGATAATGCAAATGAACAAGACGCTCACGCCAGCCAGAGTCCCCCCACTCAGGAGTCTCCCGCCCAGCCTTCACCCGTAAAGGAAGTCAAGAAAGCTGAGTCTCAAGACGACGACTGGTAAAAAACTAGACCCCAGTTAACATGTTAGGCCGAAGCTTGGAGACGTCTGAGCTTCGGTCTTCCATTTCTGTAATGTATATATTACCTTCTTCTCCAAGCTCCAAGTCAGACACTTTAGAAAAATTTGCCCCAAAGAAGGATTTGCATTCTTCATTGGAGTTAAACACTTCACCAGTTGAAAGAAACTCTATAAATTTTTTAGGATTTAGTGAAGAGTCAGTAAAATAAGAATCATAGAACCTTTTAGACTCAGTTACCTCGTATACTTTATCTATCTTCTCCATTCTGTATTCCACACCATTAGGAAAAGTGTCTAAATAGTCATAGCTGGAAGAATTGATTACTGCACCATTAGGATACCATAGATGGTCCTGAGAAAAAGAACCCAAAATAGAAGACTCACCAGCAAAGAAAACATACTCAGGCACTATGGATACATGGAAATGGTTGTTGTAATCTGGGCTCGAGCTATTAACGTTTATAAAAGTATTCTGGCCAGAAATTATTTTGTTTCTTCTTCTAACCTGCCTTGTAGGAAAAGAGAAGCTTGATACGGAGTCGAGCTTTTCTTTTAATATCGTAGAGGCATTACTAAATCTATAACCCGGCTGGAACTTGTCCAAAACATTAACCCTTTCTTGTATCTTAACGCCATGAGTTACCACGCAAGGCTCTTCCTGAGTTAGGTAAGACAGTTTTCCAGAAAAATTAGCCTTTCCAGTTAAATGAAATTCAAAAAGCTCATCAGAAGCCGGGAATCTATCATACTTAACTTCCGCGCTAGTTATTGTTAATTTTAAATTAGACGACTCAGTGTATTTAATATAATAGCCGCTATTCATCCTAGAGTAGGCGTCGACGCCAGAGTAGAACTTGTATCCGTTTAATTGAGGATAAAGGTCTGTAATTTGTTTGTATTGCTTTGAAGAAACCTCTGGCAGCATTACTGATCCATTGGCTAGTTCTGGAGCATAATACAACTTGCCAGTTCTTGTTATGTCTTTTTCAATTAACTTATTCAACGAGATATTCTTTGTGAAACTACGGACCTCCTCAGATGAGGATTCGATAGGAATAGAGTTTAAAATACTATCGGTATTAATTTCAAAAACCCTCAGGTTACCAATTAAGTTATCTTTCTGCCTCTCTGAATCGAAGCTGCTATTAACCAATGAGGTGCCGCTTAAATAACTTAAGTCTTTATCGTTGTTTACAAAAGTAGGGAACAGCTTAAGGTTCCTCAAAAAGAGCCTCAAGTTTGAAGAATTGTCGGAAGCTTCAACAAGGATCTTATCATTTTCTACTACCCTATAAGGATACCAGCCCAACGGGTAATTTACGGTTCCACTTCTTAAGTAGAATCCATTCCAACTGTCTCCAGAAATGTTTGCACTGTTATCTAAAGGAACGCTACCGTAGTTGGAAAGGTTAAACAAGGGGTCGCATCCATTATTAACGTCTATATTTATCTGTTCGCCCCATCCCGTTACATATGACCCAGTGTAGTTGACAATATTTATTTTGGAATCTCCCGTAGAAATAAAAGATTTATTAGAATGCTCCGGGTGATCCAAAAAGTCAGAAAGGGATTTTATTGGTAGATTATAATTGAGCTCTATATCAAAAGAATAAGACTCCTTAAGATTCGATTCAATCGGGGTACTTGGAAGATACAACCCGACAGTGTCCCCTTGTTCAACTCTGTCAAAATAATAGCTACCCAAGTTCCCTTCACTTAACTTACCATCTGAGATTGATATGCCACCATCTAGTGGGCGAGTCCAAGGACTCAGATTCCTATTTGTTAATGGGTTATAAGTCCAATAGTTAGTGTGATTAATAATTTTATTTGGGTGAGAGAAGTCCTGATCAACCCAATTATCACTCAGCTCCCCAGTGGTTTTCTGTATATTAGCTCCATAGCGAGACAGCGACCCGCTTACAGATTTAGAATACTCCTCCTCTACCATAAACGACAGCTTCACTTGGCTTGGGAAATATCTATTATTATTTCTATCATGGATTTTTTTTGCGCTCGGATAAAGAAACTGCCTTCTTTCAGAAGCGAACAATCCAGAGTAATATCTTGCCGGATTTAATGCCGGAACGTGGGCGTACGATAACTTCCCATAGTTTTTGGGGAGGTATTTATAATTAAAATCCTTGCCATCAAGACCCTGATCCGTTTTTGACTCCAAAGGACCGAAAACTCTTTTAGATAAAAGAGGGGAAATATTACCAGCAGGACCGAACCCAGTAACGTATTTCAGAACACCAGTATCTCCTATTCTCTTAACATGCTTATTCCCTTCGTCTTCTATTTCTGGAGGTTTGAGGACACGGATGACGTTGCCGTCAAGGTCGAGGATCGGAATAAATTTATATTCGACTCCATAATGGAAACCAGACTTTACGCCTTCAATCCCAGTAATACAGTCTTTATAATTAGAAAAACCAAGAGCTTTCTGAAGCAACCTGCTCCCCGGTTGAGGCGAAATTAGACCCGGAGCCCCCCCAGGTGGATTAGGCTCATTTACAAATGCCTCTTCAGGATTGAAATTCTGGGTATTTTTTATCTCCTTATTAAACTTAATTGAGCCAGTAGATAAATCAAAATAATCTCCAGTAAAATTAAATCCAGTAAATGAAAAATCAGTTGCGGTAGTGAAAGACCCTCCAGGATTAGACGCTGTTTCTGGCACGAAGTATAATGATCCAAAATTAAATTTAGCGGCGGGTTTTTTATTAAATGTCTTGCTGCTAAACTCCAAATTAATCCCGATAAACGGAATAGAGGGAGTGTGGTTTGCTATAGACAACAAAGGGTACAGAGAACTATCCCCAGAGGAAAAAGAGGTCAAAATATCTTTGTCGGTAGAAACCGCATAAGCCATCAACTGGCCGCTTCTTTTTTGTTTGTCAAAAAGATTCACCTCCAACTGCGAGTAAATACCTTGCTCATCCTTGTCATTCAATCTAAGCAGTATCGGATTAAAGCCTGAGTATTTAGAAATCTGCCCTGCCCCTGTTCCAGTGGTGAAAGTATAGCTCCCAAGAAAATGATACTGACCAGTCTCCGCCCCATTCGGGAAAGACTTGAAACTATCAGCGTTGTTAGCGAAGCCTACATCCCCACGTAGGTTCACTAACCTCGAACCTTCCTTCATGAACTCATCAAAAACCCATCCAGAATCATAGGAAGCAAAGAAAGGGTCGACCGCAGCGTTTTGGTTCAAGATCTTTACGCCTTCAATGCGGGAAGAGTCGTAATAAGAGTTTTTAATTGAGGTTAGTAATTTTATTCCATCATCAGCCACAGAAGGTCCACCGCTAGAATAAGGACCATCCGTTATAACCTGATTAAATTGTAAATCTCTAGGTTTCACAGAGACTCTATTGCACGGATAAACCCTAAATCCGGTCACCTCATCCACTTCGATTTGCTCGCAATCAACAATCGAAGGGTCAAAGCCATAAAAATAATTAACCTTACCGCTAATTCTGTAGCTTTGAATTTCTGAATCCTTCATTAATTCTGTGTTTATCGTACTGACTGGAAACAAATATTCAACATCGGCATATTTAAGCAAAAAGATTACGGAACCCCCTGCATCAGGAGAGTTTAGCAGATTCAGTCTCATTTGAGGATAATCAGAATCAAAAACCAAAATTAAATTCGCCTTAGATAGCAATTCGACCGGATGCAACTGTTTTTGATTAGAATCAAAGGCAAGCCAAAAATCTTCCACGGTAGAATATACTACTGAATACCCAAAGATTAGCGCTGTTAAAATTATCGAGCAATTCTCCCTATCGTAATCAGAAATACTTACGTTATTTAACTTACTCTTTAGTTCGTTCTTAAGTCCAGAAAATGGAGCAAAAGCAGTTGAGAAACTGGAATATTTACTCGGCTCTGTTTCTTTAAGATTTTTTACAAACCCATGGACATTAACCCCTTTGTTCTCTCTTTCTGAAGAGATGATTCTTGCAGTTGAAGATAAAAGATTTAAAGTAGCCTCATCGCTTAAGTTGTCAAACCCATAAGAAGACACAGCGGAAAGAGCATACGTGCTAATCTCGTTATTAATCTCCTGACTTAAAACCTCTGTTGTATCAAACTCTTCCATATTAAAGGTTTGATATAGACGCTATAAGAGACTGAATATTAGAAGTGTTACCAAAAGGCCAAGTATCAATGCCAATATGAGCCGTAGGAGTCAAGTAATTACAAATATCTTTTTTATCAGCAGAACACGGAGAGATGTCAACTCTAAAAATTCTAGGAGTCACACCATCAACAGCGGGTAAACTCTCATACGAAAAACCACTTATCGAAGAAGTCAAATAGTGCCTCTCAGATCCATATCTATAACCCACATTCTTACCACCTCTATAGGTAAATCCTTCGGGGTATTTTAAACTAATACATGGATAAAAACAGTCTGACGCTTTGGTAGATGAGCAGCCGTAAACACGAAAAGGATCCGGACCAATCGGGGAAATCTGCTCCATGTATTTTACGAATTCACTATTTGGCTTATCCCCCCCCATTTCGCCAGAAGCTCTCCATCTTATTGAGCCGCAACCAAGTTTTGGTCCGTCATCTGGGCCTATAGATGCACCCCTAAGACAAATAGGCTTTGCCCCAGCTCCACATATCGAAACAGCCGCGTCCTCTCTTATGGCCGTGCTACCTGAGGCAGGGATTCCCGGCACATATCCGAAGGGAACGCCGTTGGCATCATAGCCCGCATAGGATGCCGGAACAGAAGGGCTCCCAGGACCAAGGGGAGAGAAAGCTGGATCACTCTTCTTTACTGCTCCATAAACCGCCGCAGCATCATACAAATCATCCATTCTCTCCTCGTGATGATAAGACCAAAAGCTCAACGGCATTCCATTTCCGCTTCGGTCTCTATTATGTCGTTCCACCTTCCACTGAAATGCGTATGGTCCAGGCATGGATACTCTTTTCAGTCTTGCGTCATTTGGTTTTCCCAGCCAATTGTATTGAAGACCTGCCCTGCCAGTCCTTAAACCTCCAGCGATATGAGAGAAATTTTTTACCTTCTTAGGTTTAACACCACCAGCCTCACAGAAAAGGTAATAAGTGGCAAAGCTTTCAACATAAAAATGCATCAGCCTCCCCAAGGAGGGCGCTACATAACCACACTCAGGGCCAGTTATTATCTTACTTCCGCTTAATTTTATTTTCTTGTCAAACTGATCCATTAAATCGTTAACATGACTAGCGACACTCCATGAACTACCCAAGACTTCTAAATTTTTAATCGGCCCATTCGGGCCACCCATAGAGGCAAGATTATGCCCCTTATTGGATGAGTATTTTTTAATCGAACCCAAATTTGCTTCGAATTGATGATGTCCTGGATTTTTATTATTCCAATCAGGGACTACGCTGCCTCCGTAATATACTCTAGGAGGATAAAGCTCACCTATATTTCTTAGCTTATTAGCTTTAACTCCAAAAGTTGTATTGTCTGTCAGTACAGCTGGCTCAAAGTGTGTTCTGTGAACGTAGTTTGCCAAAAGCATCGGAGTGCCCGCCCAAGTAACGCCTAAAGTTCTATCGCAAGACGGCAAAGCTCTATCAGCGTATAGAGTAGCGGCAGACTGTATAGAAAGAGTAAGAGTTCCGGCACTTAAAGATCCGAAATCTTTCCAATGAGCGCTCCTGACTCTCTTTCCTCTAGCGTCAACAAACGTACTTGGAGTATAAACCCTAGTCTCTCCCCTCATCCCTTCCGGACCCACATGCCTAACTGTCTCGCAATTGTTCCTGTCATTCCAGTTGGTGTCTTTCACTTGCTCAAAAAACACATTAGAATCTGGAAGGTACCCATTCTTGAGAGCTAAGCCTAAAGTTTGGCCGGCAATAGAAAGACTTGCCATTCCTCCTCCTCCACACAAATTCATAGTAGCGATCTCTACTCTAACGGTATTGTCTATGCTTACGGAAGCGAATTCGCTGTCCCTCCATCCAAACCTCCCCGATACCCTACAAAAATAAAAATAATTAGAATCAGCATTCTGGACCCCCATAAACCTCCTCACTGAATCTTCTGAATGAGCCCAAGAAGATATGGCTGCCCCGTTCATATTTAAGCATTCTTTTGGTCTTATTACGGTGCATTCTGGAGAATTACCTGATCCATCCTCCGAGCAGCACCAGGACCCAGTTGGGTTCGGAGTTTGTAGAAACCCTGTGTTTTTGGTTTCTAGATATCTTTGCGCATCAGACTTAAGAGTTCTATACCACTGATAAGTTAGCGGATACAGATTCTCCCCCTTGGTATTAACAGTCTTAATCTTTCTCAACCAATACGAAACCTCTGGATAGACCCCATACATCTTGTCTTCCGTAATAGAATGGTAATCAACCGCGTAGATTCTAAATGTTGGAGCTTGGCACAGTTTCACTCTCTCGCTCAAAGGCTGCTGCAAAAACATCGGGGAAAAGCACGAATAATTCTTATCATGCTTCCCAACTTTATTAAAACCCGCATCACCCCAAGGTTTTCTAAAAGGCGAATTACCAGTCGTAGATGGAGGAATCTTGGTTTCGGGGGCGTAATTTGTCCATATCCCATTTTTGGGGGTATTAATAAGCTCTAAATAGGAATTTGTACTTACTGTGAAATTGTCTCTTCCGCACCCTCTTGGATTCACATACCCAAAGTAAAAATTATGATGAGAAGCAGTAAGGTTAGACGGAACGGTAGCTGTAACTTTAGGAAAACCTATTGCTGATGCATTATAACCAAAAGACGAGGTCTGCAACGGCAAATTATTTAAAGTGTTTGCAGCCCAATCAAAATTTGCAAATTCTCTATAACCACTAAGTTCAAAAAAGTTAGAAAGTCCCGCGCTAAAATACTGCTTCTTTACACTTGGAAGCTCTTTGCCAGTAACCTTAGAATAGGTCCTTACAGCTCCATATCTTACCAAATCACTATTTGCAAAACCAGAAGAGCTTTCAAAAGAAAAAGTTACTTGATTATTCGGAAACAAATCAACAGCCGATCCATTAGCTATGGCTCCGTAGTAGTTCTTAGAAATCCTTTTTACTTTCTCATTCACTATCTTGTCGTACCACACGGTATCTATGCTCGATCCATTTGATTTAAAAGATCCGTACTTTCTAATTAAATCAGAAAATTTTTCCAAGTTACTGCTAGCTGTGTCTCCAGTTGACACGTAGGTGTCGGCAAACGAATAAACAGGATCTTCATGTCTATGAGTTAATCCCATATTAGATATTTTAACTTTAAAATCATCTTTTAACGCTGAAGAGGATCCATCCACAACTGACTGACTAACCAATTGCCCGTATAGGGTTGTAAAATCTTTAATCTTAGAAACTAAGTAAGAATACTCTGGCGAAACGATGGCTGATGAGTTGTTTAATTTTAAGAAAAGAACTCTGTCAGAAAAGGCGAAGTCATAATATTTTTTTTCTACTGAAGCGGCACTCACTAAACTGTCATAATCACTAGCTCCGATGCCTTGGGAATGAGGGTAATACTCCGCATCCGGCTCTAACTGATAAAACGTTCCGGTTCCGGCCACATATGGGTAATCTACGTACTTTTTCTTATTAAAGTAATAAAGAGTGAGATCCGCATTATCAAAAAAATTCCCAGTGGTTCTTCCGCTTGCAATATGCAGCGCTACTGAACATAAAACACCGGTATCTTTTGGATCTAAAGATATGTTGTTATTAAATCCACCTAGATAACTCTCAACAACCCCAGGATTTGCCCCAGCCAGATATTCCCACGAAATGCCAGTATGAAGAACGGGATCAGTAATCAATAGAGCACCAGAAAAAGAAGAACTCTCAACTGCGGCAGTAGGTTCAACTCCAGAATGAACGTAAAAATCAATATCGAATTGGTGAAAATATTCCCCTGAACCGGTAATGCCAGTGCCATTTGCGCCGGTCTTAATAGTTTCCATAACGCCAGAAAAAGACCCATTTATTTTATACAGAGAATTATCTTTCGGACCCTTCACAAACTCATTCTTGAAAACAGTAGGCGCGTTGTGAACATCTCCAGAGATATTCCAAACCTTAACCCATCCAACCGGTTCATCAAACTCGTTCGTTATCTTTCTCCAAGTATCTTGGAATCGTGTGCCAAAATACCCAAACTTACCTATGGCTGCATAGTAAGGCACATCCAAATAATTCATCGGGCAAGCATTTATGTTGTTGCCGAAAGCGTGATTTAGGTAATCTATATTTTCCGGACACTCTCGATGCTCCCACCAATAGTCTTCTCTAACCTGATCGTTATCCTGAGTCATTTGCGCGGCCTCATGAGTGTTGCCGAACGGTAACATCTCATGATTATTTTTAAAGACGAAATTCCAATAGATTGATTGGTCGTAATTTGATGCATCCTGACCTAAGTCCCCATCGGAAAAAATATCCTTAGGATTGCCGACCGATGCATTAGTATGTCCATCAACCGCCCCGACAGCAAGAGGCTGGCGGTCTATCTCTGAAAGATTCGCGCATTTTCCAAAAACATAATTAGAGGAGGAGGCAGAGGCCCCCCTTGAGAAAGAGGGAATCGGCTTTATGTCTTGGTCAGGAACATAAAAACAGAGGTCCTGATTTTCTTTTGTTGCCTTCGCGCCGGTGGGGTTAGCAGATTTGTATAATGTGGTTGCCACCAAAACCCCCCTGTCATAAGAACTCGGTATTGGGTTGTGATTATATATGTTACCACCTACTGAGCCCAGATAAGTTCCCGCAGCTAGCTCCACTTGGATTTCTGAATATTTAAAGGCTGGCTGAGAAGTAATTGGGCAATCAGTTATGCCTTCATGAAATGCTGTTAAATTATAATTTTTACACGGAATGAACTTGTTAATTTTTGAAGAGATCCTCAGCCCGAATATCTTTAAATAGTCATAGAGATTGAGATCATCGGCTTGTTTTTTTGAAACCTTAGAAAAACCGAAAGTTTGTTCGGCCATTGTAGGAAGCTCCCCTACGGGAGGCTGGTAATAGCCAGGCCCATAGGGAGCCATGTAAAAGTTGTAGTCTCCAGTTTTTCCAGCTTGGGCAGCAGTAGAATAATTTATGCCATGGCAAGACTCGAAAACAAAAGAGGCATAAAATCCAGAACCAGTCAAAGAATAATCCGGCAAAGGAGTAGAAGTTATCTCTTTTATAGTATTACCGCTTACGTGAGAATAGTTTCTCGTTAAGATTCCGGTTAACAAAATACCAGAAGACCCAACATAAACGTTATTTTTTATGTTAAATCCTGAATTGCCTATTTGTCCTGCTAATTTCACCTATATATTTTACACTGAAGTTCATATTATTAGTATTAAATAAGAGGAATACGCACGGAGTCAAAAATTAGATGAGAAAGAAAAAGTTGATTTTCCATAGCGATTTTGCATTAGCTAATACAGGGTTTGGCCGTAATGCCAAAGCCTTATTAGAGTATCTTTACAGGACAAATAAGTACGAGATCGTTAACTACGCAGTTGGAATGAATTGGTCTAACCAGAGCTTAAAGAGCACTCCTTGGAAATCGATAGGCACGCTTCCAGACTCAGAAGAAGAAATGAACAGCCTAAGGCAAAGCCCAGACCAAGGGAGAAAAGCCTCTTATGGAGACCATTTTTTAAATAGAGTAATTGAGCAAGAGAAGCCTGATGTTTACATCGGAGTTCAAGATATTTGGGGTATTGATTTCGCTATAGAAAAACATTGGTTTAACAAAATCACATCTGTTCTTTGGACAACTCTAGACTCATTTCCAATCCTACCTACGGCAATCGCTGCTGCGCCAAAGACCAAAAATTATTGGATTTGGAGTAATTTCGCCACAAAAGCTCTAAATCAGATGGGATACAAAAACGCTAGCACCATGCACGGGGCGATAGAGGATAAGAAATTCTTCAGGCTTCTAAACACGCACAGAAAGGATCTTAGAGTAAAACATAAGATAGATCAAGATGAATTTGTCATAGGCTTCGTTTTTAGAAATCAATTACGAAAAAGCGTCCCCAACCTACTTGAAGGATTTGCTTTACTCAAGAAGAATAACCCCAATTTAAAAGCCAAGCTTTTATTTCACACCTATTTCGGTGAGGGTTGGAATATTAAGAAGCTTGCTGGAGAATACGGAGTAAAAATTACAGACATCCTCACCACCCACATCTGCAAAGCTTGTAGAAATTACACTGTAAAAACACATACTACCGAAGACGCAGAGTGTCCCTATTGCAAAAACAAAGCGTTAGTTACTACGAATACAGGAGCCGGAGTAAGTGAAGACCAACTAAATGAGGTTTATAACCTTATGGACGTTTATTGTCACCCATTTACGTCTGGTGGGCAAGAGATACCCATTCAAGAGGCTAAACTTGCGGAGTTAATTACGTTAGTTACAAACTATAGCTGCGGCGAGGAGATGTGTGAACCGGAAGCTAACTCCCTACCTCTTGAATGGGCGGAATACAGAGAGCACGGCACAGAATTCATAAAAGCTTCGACTTACCCTAATTCCATAGCTAAACAGCTCCAAAAGGTTATTGAAATGTCAGACGCAAAGAAAAGAGAGATGGGAAAAGCCTCAAGACAATGGGCTTTGGATAATTTTTCTGTCAATGTAATAGGCAAAAAAATAGAAGACTTTATTGATAACGCCCCATTTGTTGATCCGCTTGACTTCGTAGAAAAAGAGAAAGACCCACACGCGCGCATAGAAGATATCGCAAATAATTCTGAATGGCTAAAATCCTTATACTCCAATATTTTGAAAAGCCCAGAGATAGACGAAAAAGACGATGGACATAAATACTGGATGAACGAGCTTTCTAAAGGAGTAACCAGGCCGCAGATTGAAAATTTCTTTAGGCAGACAGCTCTTAATAAAAACAAGAGAGCCTCCCTTGAAGACTTTTTAAGTAAAGATGACTACGGAAAAAGACTTCTTTTTGTTGCTCCAGACTCTATTGGGGACATTTATATCTCAACAGCGGTATTTGAATCAATAAAAAATCAATACCCAAACTACAATCTTTACGTGGCAATAAAACCAGAATACAAAGAAATCTTAGAGGGCAATCCCTACGTTTATAAAACTCTAGATTACAGTCCTCAAATGGATAATCTTTTATGGCTGGAGGGAGTTGGGGATCACAAAGGTTATTTCGAAATAGCCTTCCTTCCTTATATCGGGACACAAAAAATCTTCAACTACCAGCATAACGGCAAAACAAACATTGCTTACGATTTGAATTTACACTAACATGCATATCCTAGAACAATACGCCTTAAGCTGTGGCTTAAAAATTGGAAAGCCATTTATGTATGATCATTTTTTTCCACTAGCAGAAAAAAGATACATCACCATACAAAGAGAAGCGAAGTCCCCCTCCAAGCAGTACAAATATTGGCAGCAGGTTGTTGATTTACTCCACCCAATTTTAGCAAAAAACGATATTTCGATAGTTCAAATAGGAGGACCAAAAGACGTCAGTCTTAAAAACGTAACAAACACAAACGGAAAGACTTCGATACGTCAAGCTTATTACTTAATAAGGAACTCTGAACTACATCTTGGCATTGACAGCTTTGCGACTCACATCGCTTCGTCTTTAGGAAAAAAAATAGTAGCTCTATACTCAAACATGAAACCAGAAAACTCTGGACCTTACTGGACTAGTCGAGAGGACTGCGTTTTGATCCAATCCCCAATTGGAGATAGAAAAGTAAGTTACGCAGCTAACGAAAATCCCAAAACCATAGACAACATAAAGCCAGAAATCGTAGCCAATTCCGTACTTAAACTTCTCGGCGTTGAAGATGGGATAAAAATTGAAACTCTTTTCATTGGAGAGCACTTTAATGAGGAAATGAATTTTGGCTTTCTAGCAAATCAAGTGATAGCTTCAGATAATGGTTTTCCAGAATTAAGGCTTGATTTACTTTTAGAAGAAAAGCATCTGCCCGCTCAATTATCAAAACAGAAAAGCATAATCACGACTAACAAGCCTCTTTCCCAGGAATTGCTTATTAAATTTAAAGCTAATATAGCTAAAATCATCTACTTAGTAGAAGAAAACGACAACCCAGAATTTGTTAAATTCCTTTTCGAAAACGGATTTACATTTGACTGTGTATCAAGGCTTCTACCGAATGAGCTAAGCAAGAAGAAGGTTAATTACTATAGATACTGCTCCATCCATGAGCACGCCGTTTCAGAAGCGGAGAGAAAATTTAAGCTTTCTTTAAATAAAGATTCCGATCTTAACAGAGTAAAATTTAAAACAAACTATATCGTATGCTCCGACAGAAAGAATTATCTATCAGAGCAGCGCCTTCTAGAAGGCGACACCGTAGACGATATTAACGCATTTCACCCATTAAAGATTACCGACTTGTACTTCAGCGACTTTAAAAACGTTTGGGTAATTAAAGAGTTATATTAACTCCACCCAGATTTCTATTTACCGGAGTCGGGAATGTGGAGGGGCTTGCTACAATTAAAGGTATGCATCCAGCATCTTGACTCCTTTGCCTATTCTCTGCATTTGAGTCTATATACTCCACTGAATTAAAAACATATCTACCAAAAAGACCGCCCCGATCGGCAATTAGTCCGCCAACAAGTTTAGCAAGTATAAGTCCAGGGGAAGCAATAAATTCGCTATACTTTTCGGACGATATAAGAATTTTTTCAAAAGACTTTGAATAACCAGTTCGATCTATCCCCCCAGCTCCGTTTGAATTTATTACTATCTTAAGATTTGGTTTATTAGCAGTGCCAAGGCTAGGATTGTGAATATAAGAGTATACATTTGCCGTAGAAAGAGCTGGAACTCCAGATGAATTTTTATAAGTATCGGACATAAGAGTCGTAGCTACAAAAGCTTCTTTAGAACTAAATATATCCGCCTCGTCCTCGAATACTCTCTTATCGCGATTCGGGTAACCCAGCTCGTACCCATAGGCCAGTGGTTCGTGAAGTCTATTTAGCGTCAACTCATCCCCGACCTTATAAGATTGAGTAATTGGCATAATATTACTGTGGGCATAGTTTGCTGCGTTTTTACCGCCGGCAGCTGGATTCGCGGCGTCCCTTAATTGCTTGTTTAGATTTCCAAAAAAGTCCTTCCTCTGATCCCCTACAGAATCTATCCATAAAGAACGAGGCCTTAAAACCAACTTAACGATAGATCCAGCATCTCGATTACATGGAATTTCATTATACGGAGCAACCAAAACTAATAAAAATCGACTAAGAAAATCAAAATTATAGTACTCGGTTAGCCCTGGGTCTCCCCATAAACCAATAACCTTAGCTCTTAACGGTTCTTCTTTTTTATTTTTAGGCATATTATTCTTCTTCTATAATCAGATCTTCTCCGAAAGGGATTTCTTCAAAAAATACCGGGTCCTCCTCAATGGTATAAATATTGTTCTTAACTATTGAAAAATTGCGTTCTGCGTTTCCAGTTTCATAAAGCTGAAAATCTAAAGAGGTCTGTTGATACGATGTGAAATTTTTAGATTTCACCTTAATAAAAAGATCTTTTTCTCCATTAGAAAACTCTATTGGGCCGAAGTAGAGCCCGCTAACTCCAGTTTTTAACTCTAAAGAATAATCAGACTCTGAATTAGAAAAAGACCTGCCAGCCAAAACCTCCCAATTATTCAGAAGGCTAATTGTTTCCCCAGAGGAATTCATCAAGCACGAACCACTCGCATTTGAGCTAAAAAAATCCAATGCGTCCCTTTCAAAAGATACAGAGGGGAGCTGTATTCCGTTATCGTAACCAGATCCAGCTCCAAAAATTATCACCCCAGACAATTGACCAGAGCTTCCGCTAGAGAGCAAAGCTTTACCAGAAGCAAATCCAGCAGTAGTCTTAAAAGACGTAGCAAACGAAATCGGCAAATAACCCAGGCTAGAAGCTATATCATCCGCATATGAATACGGATAGTCAACAACTGAACCGGACATGAAAACTCCATATGAGCCATTGAATCCAGATCCAGCATTATTTATGCTCACCCCCGTTATAGTTCTAAACTTATGTGAAGGATTATCTCCAGAGAAAAGGTTAATAAGAACCCTCTCCGTGTAAGCCGTCGCAGAAACACCTGTTCCATTTCCGGAAAATAATAGGCTAAAAGAGTCTCCCGCCTCGTAAGATATTAAATTCTTTTCGTTTACAGTTATAGACTCCACCCCAGAGAAAGACGAGAAGACTACAGACGGAATCCCATTGTACAATCCAGAATTAGAAAAGCTTATTCCGGTAATGAATACCCCCGTATTGTTGCCAGAGAAGCCACCTATATTAAAACCCAAAAAACCAGTGCAGGTTAATATGCCGCCATAAAGATCCCTTTTCTGGATATTCATGGAGTAATCACTTACGGTTTCTTCTCTTTCAAAAACGAACGAGTTCAACCCAGTGATTCCGCCAAAATATTGTTGAATCAAAGGTCCTTCTGGATAAGTGTAATTTACGAAAGACCCATTTACATTAGAAACCCTATTAGTTATTAGAGGAAAGGAAAAAGTACCAGCATTTGAGTTAAGATCTAAAGAAAAAGTAAAATTATCGTATGAATTATAGTTATCAGTTATGTCTTTAGATGAGAAAACTAAAGTCTTCCCACCGCTTAATATTCCAGTCTGATTAGCTTCAAAAGATACCTCCTTTGCGGACTGTTGATATGGAGTTATTGATGAGGAAAATACTTTTATTTTTGAGGAGCTTAAATTCTTCAGGGTAAAGCCAAGATTAGATCCAGCATTAAAGCTGTCGTCAACACTCATACTCAAAGCGATCTTCTCACTAGAAAATACAGGGTCGAAAGATAACCCAAAACCGGTCGTGTCAATAATTAATTTTTCTATTTTGAAATTCTCTCTATAACCGTTACCTAGCAAGCTGGAGTTTACATAATACTGATAGATGTCGCCATCTAACTGAAACCTTAGATCAAACGGCTCTCCTGAATTAAATGACCATACAAAATTATTTAGGTTATCGAAGACCTTGCCACCAGAAAAAATAAATGGAAAAGTTTTCCCCTCACCAGAGACAATCAACCTGTTTGGGTAAGATATTTCGTTTATAGAAAGGTTCTTAAATAAAAAGTCATTACTTTTTAAGTCTAATAAATTTCTAAAAGAATACCCTGTGAAATCCATTCTAGAGTCTTGGTTTTATTTTATTAAGGATAGCCTCTCTATTCGGTAGCTTCTTAGGTCTAGAAGCGAAAGAGACATTCGATCTATAACCATCTTGACCCAAGGAATACGAGAAACTTGAGAGACCAGAAGCCGGAGTCAATAAATTTTTAAAGTTATTTATGTCAGCCGCATCTCCTACAATCTCAAAGTCTAAAGATAAGTTAGGATTGGTGTTAGAGTTGGAGGTCATTCCGGTTATTAAGTTATGGTAACCAGAAACGGTAGAGACTCTATTCCCTTGCATGTCATAAACAGGTTTGAAAAAACCCTTGCTTACGGGGTCAATTTGTTGCTTAATATCCTGCTCAACTTCATTATTTATTTGCTCAATTTTCGCTACATTAGAAAAACCACTCCAATAATTTCCGTGTACCTCTACGACTTCAGGACTTCTTACCTGGATAGTCAATTCAGTGTTTAGTAGACCACTGTAATAATGGTAGAATGGAGAAGCGGCGGGTGCAGCAGCCCCCACTACTCCATTCCATACGTTATGCAGAGGAGCGCTCTGAATCGGGTAATAGATTTTTACCTTGCAAGTCTTAGTAGTGAATTCTGGGAAGTCCTCATCATCCGGGACGATCTTAACGTGGCCTTTTTCATTCACGGTAAAAAGGCCAACCCCTCCCAAATAGCTATTTATCCTTGCGGTATCGTTCACTAAAAAGTCAATAGTTATAGATCTACAGTTGTCCTCATTCATTAGCCTACCCGAACTGAAACCAAAATTATATTCTCCGGTATACTCGCTTACACATTGACACCCAGTAACGCTACTCATCGTTGGATTGTTAGAATACACCCTACAATCAGTATTTAGATTCGGAACACCGTAAGGAAGAGAGGGGTGAGTACCCGTAGACAGCTTCCCATTTAATATAGGTTTTCCTATATTACAAATCTCAGTATTCAAGTCTGTATCACAAATATTTTTTGGCAACTCCTTTAACTTGGCTAGTCTTTTTTGTTCTAAAAACTTACGGAAAGTAGCAACCATCACGGGATTTTTGCCTACTCCGAACTCGAAGTCTACTTTTAAATGCGGACTCAACTCGCTTGTAGGCACAGCAGCGGTATACAAAGTAGACCCAGGAACAGTACCCATAGTCCTGGTATTTAAAGTTTGAAGGTTAGACACATTAGGAATAACCATAAGCTTCAATTTTGGACATTTATACTGCGTGTAAGTTGGGTCCGTACCTAATGATGGCGTCTTTTTCTCTCTCTTGATCTCTATCAACTTACCCAGAAGAGACACTGAGATAGGGTTATTACCAACGGAATTCCTTAGCTCGTCTTCTAGCTCATCAAATAAATCATCTGTTATGTCAAAAAATTTAGGAGCAAAGTCGGTTAAAGTAAAACCCCCTGGAGAGCTGTAAGCATCCTCGCTAAAAAACGAACCCTGCTTAAAGTTGTCGCACTGGTCGTTCGGAGATAGTTTTTTTATTTCCTGAGTAAAATCATCTTGAGAAGTGCCCCATTCATTATCCAATTTAGCAATAGAAATGCCACTCCAATTTAAACCTTTCCCTATTGGGTTGGAATACTCCCCGCTAGTTTGATAAATCTCTTTAAAAGGCAATTCGAAAAAGTCTATATATTTTTCGCTATCAGGGGTTGTTGTCGACTCAATTTTCGTAACCTTAAGACCGCTTATTCCAGTTAACCCGGCGAAGAAAGAGGGCTGATCAGTTCTGTCCGGCGTTAAGAATGGTGGACTTTTTAAATTCCCCTTTGATAAGACCCCGTACCTATACATGTTCTCCGCTATGTTCTGCTCCCATTCAAAAATCTCTTGTGCGTTTTCCTCGGTGTGAAAACCTATCACCATTTCGAAATTTATGGAATTAAGAAGGTAGTTTTGTCTGTTGTCGCTAGTTTTTTTATTCATCATGCTCTCTAGAAACGACTGCTTAAAGTCTCCATAATGTAACTCTTTCAAATAAAACAAAGGAGTAAAACCAAATGAATTAAGAAGAGCCCTCAACTCTAGAGTTGTATCTAGAGCACTAATAGCGCTTGCAAGGGTCACGCCCGCCACGCCGTCAGGAGAGTTTTGCTTGAGTTTAGTAGCTATCAAACCTCCCAAGAAAATGTCTCTTAAATCTTTTGAGTATCTTCCTAAAGCAGCACAAACATCGATTAAGATGTAAGGCCTTGAAGTATACCAGTGACTCCGATAAGCCCCACCAGAAGAAGTGTAATAATTATTTGCTGTAGCACTTAAGGGACCAGTTACATTCACATTAAAAGGCATATCCTTCAGGGAAGTCCCTGGCGTTGCATCCCAAATAGGATTAAGAATGTAATGACCAGAAAAACTCTCGCCATAAACAGTTGTATGCCCAGCATTTGTGATCTTATCGTTAAACCCAAGAAAATCAAGGGGATGCATCGCAATAAAACCACATTGATTTTTTACCGTCTTATCCCTGTTTTCAGAGCTCCTAGGCCTTGCGTCAAAAGTTATTATTTTTTGCTCATACGTATCTGACATATCGAGCTTTTCTGTATAGCTAGCTATCGCATTATGAGTTTCAGAATTAAATGCAGCGCCCAACGGATCGCCAACAGGAATCATCGCTTTTCTTATCTTGTTTACTGCGGAAAAAGTGTCTTGAGATAAATCTATAAAGCAGATGGTTTTTCCAGTAACATAAAAATCAAGAGCGAAATCACTGCTCCAATTATTAAGGACCTCCCTTAGTGTTCCATTGTAATTTTGTCTATAGTTTGGATTCTTATCTATTTTTCCGCTGACGTGATTGTTCCAGCTGCTAGCTATATCCGTTTTATTTATTTGTGAAAATCTTATTCCAGCTTTGCTAAGAGACAAGATCAATTCTGAAAAGTTATAAGAAACTGGAGCTAAATCCCCACAGGTAGTCTCGTTAAATTCTTCACACCCGATTATTAAAGTTCCGCCGTTGATATTCAGCTTATCAGCATTAGTAGAAACTGAGTCAGTAGCTGGCCAAACATGTTGATTTTTTCTTGCTGTAAAATAACCAGAATAGGTTGCTGCCGCAGGGAGGCCGAGGTTCAGAACAGGATCAGGCAGCAAATCATAAACGCCATTATGATTATAAAAATAAGATCCGAATTCTATAGAGCCAGTAACCTTACCAGTTACATGCCAATAGTCAACTCCGGATAAAGAGCAATCTGGACAAACGGCATCTACCACCGGAGCAGTCTTTAATTTCTTAGAAAAAGGTTTATGATACCCTTGTCTTTTGAACAAACCCACCTGAACCTTATCTAGAATAGCAGAGTAATCCACTAATTTCACCCTTAAGGTCTTTGATTCTGAAGACCCATTAATATCATACGAAGTAAGATACATTGGTTCATACACATTACCTCCGATATCCACGCTGTAATAGTTCTCTCCGACCCCGCCGTTAGCAGGAGGGAGGTATCTAAGATTTAAGTCTCCAGAGTTAATATCAAAACTTATACCAACACCCGGACCACTGGAGTTATTTAAAGTGTTAGCTCCATTTGGAGAGGTTGTTTGAGCGTCAAGAGCTATATCTAGACTTATAGTCGTAGGCTGTTGAGAGAATCCGATATTCAACTGAGTGTTATAAATCCACCCTCCGAAAGCGTACCCAGTTTTATCCCAATAAAGATTCTTATCCGGAAAATGCCTATTACCCCCTCCAACGGGACTAACTTTTATTCCTTTTATCTGTTGATAACCCATATTCTCTTAGTTTATGTTAAAAAAATCGTCATTATTATTACAGAAAATATAAGGCAAATCTGATATATTGAAATTATAAGCGTAACTACTGCAAGGGTACACTTTGCCATAATCTATAGAGCCTATTAACTTAATACCATTAAGCCACACCTCTTCACTTTTTCCGGAAAGACTATGCGAAGGTAGAGAGCCGCTTAAAAATGAGACATCAGCAGAAAAGACTCCGGGCTGCCTTGGGCAAAAAGCCAACACAGATTCCGTTTGATAGTCTACGCTAATTAATGCCCCTAAAATTCCAGTAGTAATAGCTAAGTCTGCATCATTGAAATTCGCAGCGTAAATTATAACGCTCTCCTTACCTCCGTAAACACCAGTTTCGTAATCTATACCAGTGTAAATTTTTTGACCATTCATGAATAAATCATGACCAGTTAAAGAGAACCCGCTATAAAACAAACCTGCCAACCCCGTAATCGTTATATTCCCATCACCAGATTCGTAAAACTGAGATTGCGGCGGATAGTAATCTAGGCCTTCCCCAGTGAGTTTTTTGTAAGAGTCATAAAGGCCACTATACAGTAAATATTGAATCGGAGTACTTATTCTATTTATTCTGATTTCGTCGCTAGAGTCAAAAGAGTCGCTCATCGCTCCGCTCGTAACGCTATAGTCAAGGCCGCTGATAAGGAGCATACCATTTGAAAAAAGAGCAAGGTCGGAATCAAAGGTCGTATTTTTTAAGTTAATATTAGTATTTTTATAATGATAATCGTAAACCTCAAGCAAGTCTCCTGACTCAGGAACATTTATAAAGTTAATCTTTACTAAATCAGCATAACTAGACCTTAGGTCTTCATTTAAAAATACGGTAGAAGTGTCCGTTTCAAAAAACTCAGTGCTATAAACCAGATCTCCAGTTACGAATGTGTCAACTAGGAAATTGCCAGTTACACCACTCAAGCTGGAGATGTAAGTGTTGGTAAAACTATCATAGACAGTAACATTTTCATAACCAGTGATTCCAGTCCCAGACACAGAATAATTATAATAACTAAGAGGGTCATTTATAGACGCAGACACCTGCTGCCCAGTTATTGTACCATTCGCCACCCCAGTGCAGAACATACACTCATAGTAATCACCATACAAGCCATTTGAATCGTTAGAGGACAAGAAAACCTGATTAAATTTTCCAGAAAACCCAGAGTAAACGCCAAAAGACTTAGAGAAAATTAGATTATTAGACGGCAAAAAATTCTCAAGATCGAAAGACTCCCCTAAAACAACGCTATCTAAAAAATCATACTTTCTCAAATGAAACAATTTATCATTAACGCCAAAATTGATTACGTTATTCTGCGATATTCCGAGCTTGGAAGTGTGAATCCTTTTGTTGATTCCAGATCCGTACTCTAAGAAAAATTTATTTGCTTGATTTATTCCAAACACCAGCCCAGAAGACAACGATGATCCAGTTGCGTTAGAAGCTAAAACTCGGCTGACGGAGGGAGAGCAATCATCAAATGAAAAATCTAAAAGAATATTAAAGTCAGTAGAGAGCCCGTCCCTCTGGACAGAAGCGTATTGTTGTCCAGAAAAATATCCAGTAAATGGATAATTAAAAGCTAAGCCACTTTGAAGAATACTTAAATTGTTCTTGCTTGCAATGAAAACGTTATCAAAACCATTGAAAAAATAGCAATCGCCGGTGTCATAAAGGTCATTCAGTATCACTGAGTCGATCTGATTTGAGAAGTTGTAAGAGGCAATTAAGTTCCCAGTTTGCATCCCAGTAGCAAATAAACAATTTTTATAGTTCTCTGTGTTCATTATTATCTTCCGAATAAATGTTCATTACGAATCGACGCAGGCGAGACGATTACCCCCAGAGCCTGTGGCTGTCCAGGGATACCCCTAAAAGCGTTATGATTGTATTCTTTGTTCCCTGAATACATCACTCCATAATCTATCGAGAACGAAGCGTCCGCCAAGCCTGAACTAACAGACAACGATTCTGGAAAAATAGTTATGTAGTTATTATTTTTAATAACTCCAGCGAAATCTGCTCTTACAAAATTATTAAATAATTCAGACGTGATTTTAACCCCGGTTGCAAAAAAGTTTTCTAAATTAGCTACGCTATCCGCATTTCCATTAACGCCTATTTTTGCAGTCTCCGCCGTTTTGCACTGTAAATCTTGGATTATATAATGCCCCTCGATATTTGCTGCCGGAATAAATTTATAAATAGGAGCAGAAGCTTGGACATCCACACTAAACTTTATCTCAGATCCCGGAACGATTCTTATGTTATTATCTAATGAACAACTCAGCTTGAACTGAGCAAGGCCGCTATTGTAATCAATAGCAAACTCGTTTATTTCAGATCTGCCAGAGAATATACCATTGGCAATACCAGTTAATCCTTTAACATAATCGTATAGCTTAGGACCAGAAGTATAGCTCATTGCTTGCCCAGCCCCTTCTGGAGTGAATTGATTTTCCATCCATTTTTCAAGAGACTCTCTTTTATTAGTGAGGTCTCCCTTGCTTACAAATTCCCCATCCAAATTGATAGACCTCTCACCCATAGAAAGGTCTTCGTTAGTGGTTACTGAATAGCTAAAGTGGCCTTTGAAATCTGAAGACTTCCCACTTAAAAGATCAAACTTAAGAGACACCTCTTGCGCTCCGCTATTTTTTGAAATGGATATATTATTTAATAAGAAGTTGTCTAAGTTGGCGGGGCCAAATCGTTTTATATAATGAGTGGCTATTTCCTCTAGGTAATTCTTGCTAGAAAACAGGCTAGACTCAACAGAGCTCCAAGATTTAGATTTTCCATAATTCGCACTTGAGTCAGCCAGTATTTTTAAATTAGTATCAAATTCAAAAGACGGATATTCCTCTCCATACGGAGATAATTTTTGAGAAACCTTTGTCGTTTCCGAAAACGGAAAATTTGCTTCAATATATCCGCTAGGAGAGCAACGATACGACCTCTCTAAAGAGTAAACAAACTTAGTTCTATCTATAGTCTTCTTTGAGGACAATAGACTCCAATTTGCCGCTGTTGTAATGTATATAGGAGTAAATCCAGTTAGGTTATACGTCGAAGACATTTCTTCCACAAAGGACTGAGCATCATAAATAGAGACTAAGCCTTGAGCAGAAATCTTTACGCTTAGGCCCACGCTTCTATCCTCATTTTCACTAAAAGAGTATTCGAAAGATGGATCCTTAATTTGGTTGAGAGTATCGAAGGTTTTAAATTTAAGAGAATAAGGGAAAAGTCCAGAGCTAGATTTAAAGCTATTCTTCGGTATTGAAAAAGAGACCACAAAGCCAGTCTTACGAAAAAAGTCACTATTACCGTCTGACGATACAGACAAAATTCCAGGACTACTCGAAAAAGAGTTAAACGCTTGATTGGTATCGTACTGAGTAGTTAGGGTCCCACCATACAAAAGTCCATTTACTTCGTAATTCTCCACGTACCCAAGTCTCATTGCGCCAGCATCTACAGGCTCAAAAGATTTAGATATAAAAGGAGCCGGAGACAGTTCGAGTGGCGAACCGTTAATCGGCTGGTAATATACGCTTACTGGCATGATTAATTATAGTTAATAGCTACCCCCCTGGCCAAATAAACTCGACGTCTGATTAACGTTCACTCCATAATCTTTATTACCACGGAAACCAAAGATGGGCTTGCGCTTACTATTTTGAGATTTGCTATAAAATTCCACCTCAACAGAAATTTCTAAGTTAAAATCTGAATCAAATTTATAGTTAATCGAAGTGGGTACGTATCCGTTTATAGAGTGAACTCCCCCCGTGCCGTTAATATCAATAACTTTCTCTATCTCGCTGCTAACAGTTGAGTGAAATATGGGAGAAAAATTCGAGCCAGTAGTGCTAAATAAATCAGAGATAAGAGTTCTTAGATACGTAACGTATTTCGTAGAAGCACCCGATCCGCCAAATAAAGTTACTACACCTCCTTCAAAAAAGGAATAGTTTTTTTTATTAATTTTCATATTAAAAGATATAGACATCTTACCAGTGGAAGACTGAACAGATGGCTCTATAATAGCTACGCCTTGCGGACGAGCCAGGACTATTCTTTGAGTGAATTTTTCTACGGGGATAGTTATATTAATTTTTTTATCTATAAACGTAAAATTTTGAGCAAGAAAGTCGCGAACTGTAGGAGGTATGATCAAATTTTCGAACATCTTTCCCTTGTCAGGCGCGTAAGAAGCCCCATAAGTTACATTAGGATCTTGATTATAATAGAGCGGCGCGTATTTATTGTCGCTGCTATATTCCAAAGTTAAATTAAAATCCTTACCTCGTCTCGAAATAGACGAACCCTTCTTAACTAAAGCTAAAGGGATATTATTGGCGTCGGGTCTTAGTTTGTGCAAAGAGACTTCTTTGTTTGTATCGTTAACTAATTCATGCACAAAAACGCTAGACTTCTTAATCAGTCCATTCGTAACATCATTAACTAAATTTGAAAAGTTTGCGATATTAGGCTGGTTTCCAAGCGAAGAGTCGAACGAAGAAAAGTCTCCGGTTTGAAAATTAAAAACCTTAACTCCAGCAGTATAAGACACATCAAAAACCGTTCCATTTTTTTTCGCCTTAACTTCTTCATTCGATTCGTATCCGAAATTTATATTTGGACTAGTTGTGTATTTAATATTATAGATTAGAGATGGTAACTCAGGGATGGACGTAAGAGTCTTTTCAATAGGGAATGGCTTAAGAGAGTAAAGGCTATCAGAATTTGTGTAATGAGGAAAGTAAGTTGCAGTGTCGCTTTCAGTTTTTCTAAGCCTTAAAAATTTATGATAAGTGTTCAAGAATTGAGAGCATCTATTGTAAGAGGCCTTTACGTTTGAAAAAGTATTTGAACCGTTAGTTACCTGTGCGACCGGGACTTCCACCTCATTAAACTTGGCGATCAAATCTGCATAATTAGTTTCCCCCTCCATCTTAGTCTCTTCCGAAATTTCAACTGATCCGTCCGAGGCAACGCTAAGATTATAGTTGTGATCAAAACAATAAAATTGATTATAACCAGTATAATAAGTCTTCGAGCGACTTAAAGAATACGAGTTAGCTAAAAGATCAACCGTCTCTGAATGAGTCATTCGGCCAGTATGTTGGGCAAAGAAGTTATTGTTAAAATAAAAACCTTGGCCAGTAAAAAGCTTAGCTATACTTACGAAAGTAGAATAATTAGTAAAATTAGTAATTATCGACCTGGCTGCGTTCTGTAAGTGGTTACTTTGTATCAAACCATTTATTGAATTACCGGTTACTGGTAATAAAGTAAAATTTACTGAGTGAGAAAACTTCCCTTCCCCACCTTCGTTTTCGTTAAAATCAAATGTTTCAGAGAGCTCCTGTATAAATTCCCCAGAAGATTCGATAATCGTCGGCATTAAGTTTGTAAAATCATTGCCGCCTGTATTTAGCGCAAACCGATTATAGTCGCTCGTTTTCTCCTGAAACTCAACCGACATGCTGAACTTAGAGAATCTTAAATTATCAGATGAGTCGCCCGCTGTGCTAGGAAAAGATATAGACTTAATTTTGTGATTAAATTTGCCGTTCGCTGCGATTGTTCTTATTCTGTTTTCAAGAGCTACGGAAAGCTTTCCGTCGGCAAAGGCCGAGTCGTAAATAATTCCTTCAAAATCAAAAGAATAGACATTAGCGTAGGAAAATGAATCTCCCAAAAACTTGCGACTAACATCAAGACCTAAATCACTAATGTATACATCGCTACCTGTTGGAGCGTTCATCAAACTGGAAAATTGACCTATTGAAATCATAACTCTTATTAAGCAGTGGCATTGGCGGCAGCGACAGGAACTGTGGCCTTTCCATTTATAGACCGAATATCATTATTCGTTTGGTCAAACTTACTATTGTAAATAATAATCTGAGCTAGCATTTTGTTTTGAAAATCTACAAATTCCTGATTGTCCATGTTTATAGAAGCGGTCTTAGGTTCTTTATTCCCCTGATCAACGTTCACCGTGAACTGCGTTGAGCCAGGGGGATTTGCATTATCTCTTGGAGGAGCGCTAGACTCGCCTCTAACCTCTCTGCCTTTTCCAGGCATATTATCAGCAGATAAATCTACTGGTTTTCCTGGTGATTTTAATTCGCTCTGAAGTTTTTCTTTTTGATCTCGATTTCGGTCAGCGTGTGCAGTTAAACGAGCGCCCGCTTCTTCATCCCCCTCATTGTAGGCTGCGTCAGCCTGACTTCTCCACAACTTTTCCGCATTCTCAGTTGACTTTATCCGTCCTTCCTGACGGATATAAGCTGAAGCGGCCTTCTGCTTTTCAGGATCCATACGCCCAGTGCTTGCGAATTGAGCGTAATCTTCAGCGGTATATACACCATTCCTGATATTCCTCTTCATGCTCTCCTCTAACTGGGGAGTCATTTTCTGTCTTTTGCCGACAGCAGCAATAGCCTGTTGAGCGGTTACTTCTGGGGGCTTAGCGGCTCCAGCAGCGGTGTTAGCGGCAGTAGCGGCGGTAGTCTTTTTGTGTTCAGACATTTCTTTACTAACTTCCGCCGCTCTGATTTGTAGCTTTTTAACTCTTTCCTCATCTGCCTTTTTTATTTTAGCAATTCTTGACTCTTTAATATACCTCATTTGCTCTGGGCTACCGCCCTCGAGCCTCTTCTTTCTTATTTCTTTATCTGCCGTGCTAGCTCTTTCAACATCTCTAGTGTTGTAAGACTTCGTCACCTTTTGACTTGTATCAAAGTTATAAAGATTCTTGGGGTTAAAGACATTACTAGACGCGTTATCTTCCGTCTCCTGAACGTTCTCGCCCTGCCTTTGCTTAATCTCTCGAAGAATATCTTCTCTTTCTTTAAGAAGAGTTCTGTCGTTCCCTTTTGCGTCCTTTTGGCCCTTTGTCCCAGCAAATTGATTTTTTTGATAATCTTTTAATTTAGCTTTATCCTCAGCATTATACTCTTCCTCTTTTTCTGTATCTGCCTCCATCGCATCGGTTTGATCAATCTTGTTCTGCAAGTATGTTCCGCCCATCGAAGCCGCCATGCCAAGTGGGCCCATAAATCCAGCAGCGGTAGTAGCAAATTTCGACACTGCGCCTGCATAATTCCCCTCTTTCGCATCATTCATTATTCTTGGTGCAGACATGAGCACCGTAGCACCTCCACCCGCTAATCTTGCCAGGCCACCTAGAGAACCTGGGAGCATTCCTGCGAGCCCCAATGTCGTAAGGCCAGCGCTCTGCATCAAAGCGTCGCGATTCTCTTTCGTATTGTTTGTTTGAGCATTCTTGTATGCATTGTAAGTGTTGTACGCAGAATAAGCTAACACCCCTTTTCCAAGAGCATTACCAGCCACCTTACCAGCATTGGAGAACCGCACTTTATCATAACCCGCTCTTACCTGATTGTAACCCGCTGTTACATTGGAGGCACCTCTTCCTACAAAACTACCTACATTATGAAGACGGCTAAGGTTAGCTTGCGACGGTCCCGTGTACGGGTTAATAGTTCTACCAGGGCCGCTAGTTATCGGTTTGTTTCCATGACTGAATCCCATTGTAAGAGCTTTCAAGGGATTAACTGTTGCTCCCCTGACTGCATTCATCGTCGATCTGTAAGCCCCCCTTGCCGCGATGCCACCGCTACGTAAAGCAAGACCCGCTCTATTAGCCATGTTGTATCTTGCACCAAGACCGTACCCTTGTTTGTTTCCCGCTATTCCTCGTCCAAACGCTTTCGAGGTACTAACTGTTGCCCTGAATGCATCCCTTGCCGCGATGCCACCGCTACGTAAAGCAAGACCCGCTCTATTAGACATGTTGTTGTTTGCACCAAGACCGTACCCTTTTTTGTTTCCCATTATTCCTTGTCCAAACGCTTTTAAGGGATTAACTGTTGCTCCCCTGACTACCTCCCTTACCTTACCGTAAGCATCTTTCATAGCGGTGCCTCTATTAAAAGAAAGACCCGCTCTATTAGCCAAGTTGAGGGACGTGCGAGTTTGAGTAAGACCGTACCCTTTATTGTTTCCCATTATTCCTTGTCCAAACGCTTTTAAGGGGTTAACTGTTGCTCCCCTGACTACATTCCTTACCTTACCGTAAGCATCTTTCATCGCGGTGCCTCTATTAAAAGAAAGACCCGCTCTATTAGCCATGTTGAGGGACGTGCGAGTTTGAGTAAGACCGTACCCTTTATTGTTTCCCGCTATTCCTCGTCCAAACGCTTTTGAGGTATTAACTGTTGCCCTGACCGCATTCCTTACCGCACTGTAAGCCCCTCCCGCGCCGCTACTTAAAGCAAGACCCGCTCTATTAGCCATGTTGAGGGACGTGGGGGTTTGACCACGAGCGTACCCTTGTTTGTTTCCCGCTATTCCTCGTCCAAACGCTTTTGAGGTATTAACTGTTGCCCTGACTGCATTCCTTGTCGCGCTGTAAGCTCCTTGTGAGCCGCTACGTAAAGCAAGACCCGCTCTATTAGCCATGTTGAGGGACGTGGAGGTTGAAGCACCAGAGTACCCTTGTTTGTTTCCCGCTATTCCTCGTCCAAACGCTTTCAAGGGATTAACTGTTGCTCCCCTGACTGCATTCATCGTCGAGCTGTAAGCTGCTCCTGTTGTAGAGATGCCGTTGCCACGTAAAGCAAGACCCGCTCTATTAGCCATGTTGAGGGACGTGGGGGTTTGACCACGAGCGTACCCTTGTTTGTTTCCCGCTATTCCTTGTCCAAACGCTCTCAAGGGATTAACTGTTGCTCCCTTGACCCCCTTCTTTATCGCACCGTAAGCATCTTTCATCGCGGTGCCTCTATTGAAAGAAAGACCCATTCTGTGAGCCATGCTGAGAGGCCGGGACACCGATCCTCCGCGAGCAAATCCGGGTATACCAGCATTAGCAAAGAAATCTGGACCCAGATCTTTAACTTTATTAGCCGGAATAACAACCTCTCCCCTTTGTAATGTCGCTAGTAAATCATCTCCACCTCTTTGTGTCGGAATACTAATACCCCTAGCGTAACCACCAGTATTATTTGGCGGAATTGGCTGCGGAGGACCAATTATAGGCCTCTGTCGAGGTGGCTCTGGAGGGGGGGCAAAAAGTCTAGTAGCAAGATTTGAAAGCGTAAATTTCGTAGAAAGATCAACAATGAATGTCTCCATTGCTTTGTTTAGATTTGCCCAAACTCCAGCATTTTTATTTATCTCTTGATAAAAATTGCTCATCTCCGAGTTGGCGGTGTTTGCATTCTCATTCACGCTCTGTTTGTAACCCGGCATCGTTTGAGCCGTATCTCTAGCATACTGATCAATCTCCCGCTCTGAACCTGGCAGGATTTCTTTTTTAGCCATCTTACTCAATAAAGTTTCACGCAGAAGTTTTTCTTGCAATTCAGCTTTTTCCTTGGGTGATTCAGATCCCTCGTCAATAGCCGCTCGTTTAGCTGAATAGTTAAGATCCTTACCCCTCAATAAGTTCTCTCCTTCCATAAACACGCTACTATATCTTGAATTTCTTTGGCCTTCGTCTTTCGTTACTTTTTGGGCTCTTTGATCGTCTCTTTCTGCGGACCCTCGAGCCATGGCTTCATTTTTAGAGAAGAAATCAGGACCAACGCTTTTTATAACTATGCCGCTACTAGTTAGCGATTTATTTAGCTCATCCATACTGCGAGCAATATTATCTAATCTTTTTACCTGCTCTAATGGCGCTCTTTCTAGCTTAGCTGCCTCTTCGACCTGATTACGAGCCATCTGGCGTGAGTTTCCGCGAGCTTCTTGATAAGCTCCAATTAGGGCTTGTTTTTGGTCTTGTGGTAATTTTGATCTACTTATAGAAGCTATTCTTCTAGTAGATTCTTGACGAATTTGTCTGGCTCTAGCGCTGACCGCTGATTCCTTGAGCGCTCCCGCTGAACCTTCCGATAAAGAACCACCTAAATCTTTTTGGGCCGATAAAATCAGCTGCATAGACCCTCTACCAGACCTATCAGCATTACCAGAACCAGCCGAACGAACAGCTTTGTTAAATTCCTTCCTATCGTCTTTTGTTTTTTGTTTACTTAAGAAGTTTTCTATCCCGCCGAAAGCTTTAATATTTTGCTCTGTCCTGGCAGCTATTATCCCGGCTTTCGCCTGCTCTCGCTCTTGAGCTTCATTAACCTTAAGGCTTGCTGCGGCTATTGCTGTATTTTTAGCTAATTCACTTCGCAAAACTGGATCTTCAAGCCTTTTGCTTATATCTTTAGCGTTACTCCCACCGGGGGATCTAAGAGCCTCAGCCTTTACTCTATCGAGAATTTCTTGAGGAGATCCAGTTGTGGTATCTACCTTCCCCAAGGCTTCACTAACAGCTAGATTTGCTTTAGATTCCTTAATCGATAACCCAGACTTACTCGCTTCCGTTTTAGAGGAACCCTCGTTCCTACTTAGGGCATCCTCAAAAGACTTAGAATTTTGAGTCATCAAATTTTGCATCGTACTAGCATCCGATGAAACCTTGTTTGTTCTTGCATCAATTACAGCCTGAGTCTGAGCTCCAACAAACTTCTTTTCAGTATTAGCAGCGGAAGAGAAAGACTTTGATTGAGCGTCTACCTTACCAGATTTAACAGTATTCGCAGAGCTGATTCCCATCGAAGAGAAAGAATCTGCTAATTTCTTTGAAGCGCCAGCTCTTTCCCGAAGAAAATTAACCTCATCCTGAGAGGCCTTTTTTCTCGCTCTCTCATTCTCTACAGCTTTTTTAGTTACCTCAGAAATCATTTCGCTCTGTTTTCTAGTGGCTTCTATCTGAGTCATTCTTAGCTGATACAATCTAGCCTCTTCCTGATTTAGACCCATAATTATACTCTTAGCCTCAGGAGGAAGAAGAGCAGCTAATTGAGTCTTAAATTCGTCTAGACCCTTAGCTGGCTTCGATGGATCTACTAATGCCTCGTATTTTTTTGTCCCACTCTGCGTTGAGGTCGCGGAGGAAACGATAGATAAGACATCTTTATCTACGCTCATCTTTTGTCTGGCTTTATCCTGGTCATTTGGGCCAAACATCATGGAAGTGTTGTACCTATTTTCTCTACCAGTAAAAGCATTTTCAAAGTATTGAGAAACACTTTCACCTTTTTGTTGAGAATTTGCTAAATTCTCAGTCACTTCCTGATTCTTTATCATCCCACTATTCATTTCGTTAAAGACGGAAGCTCTCTCCTCCTGAGACGCAGCTAGCTTCATTCTTGAGTTGAAATCTGCCCTTAATGACAGCGGGATTTTTTCCATCGCTACAGCTACCTCTTGGGTTAGTTTAGCTACTTGAGAGGCTGGGATAGCGGAGTTATAAATTGCGTCTTGATAAATTTGGTAAGCTTTTATTACTTGTTGCGCGCTAGATTCGAAATTCTTTTGCTGCTCTTTCATTGTTTTCGCTGATGCGATAGCCACCTGAGCGAGGCTTGCGTTTGCTAGATAAAGACCTCTTAAACCTCCTACTACGAGAGTCACAGCAGCTATAGTCGCTCCTATATGACCAGGAAAAGCCATTAGGGCACTTCCCGCAAAACTTGCAGCTTGACCAAAGCTTTCTGCTCCAGCTTTAGCCGGTCCATCGCTCATAGAGCCTGCAATCCCAGCAGGGACCATAGATAGCATAGATGAAGCAACTATAGTAGAGCCCGACATGTCTGTTGTTTTAGAGAGTGAGTCTTGTTTTGCTTTTGTATTTGCTAGACTTTGCAACTCAGTCCTATTAGAAACCTTCAAAGCTCTTTCGGCGTTTTTAGAAAGACCATCTGTCGAGCCAGGCCCACCAGCTAAAAACCTATTTATTTCCTGGGTATTTAAAGAAGTCAGAGCGTTACCTATGCGCTGATTATTGCCGGAGGCTCGCAGAGCATCACTATTAGCTTGCAAAGATAAGGTGTTTTGTTTGGATATGGCGGCAGTCTGCCTCATGGCAGCTACCGAACCCATTAGAGCAGAGCTTAATGTAAGAAAACCAGAGGAAGAATCATCCTCAGCAAAATTTGGAATAAACCCACCAGAAAGACCTTGAGATTTTTTAGAATTAGATATCGCAGCAGACAACCCTTCCGGATGATACCTCATTACTTCTGCTAAGGTCGATCCTTGCCCCGGCTGAGATACGAAAGGTCCAATCTCCGGGTCGTAATTTAATTTCGCGCCCTTTCCGTGGGAACGCTCTTCCTTCATTGACCTATCTATCGCGTTAAAATTAGGAACGAAGCCCTTGCTATGTCCGCCCAAATCAATCGCCTTCATCTTGCCCGCCCTCATAATCTGAGGAATCGGCTTACGCCCTACCACCGCTTTTTTAAATGCTTTTTCGTCTTGTACTGTAAAATTATTTTTAAAAGCATCTATCCCCATGTAAGTATCGCCACCCAGCTGTCGATATTTTGCAATCCCATCGGGGCCATTAGCATCAATAAAACTCCTCTGTTTTCCTTTTATAAATTTTTCTATTTTTTCCGCAACAAGATGATATTCTTTTGGCATTTCATCTACTAAGGCTCCCAAAGTCTTTCCTGAATACCTCTGAAGAAGAACTTTTTCCCCACCGACGGTACCCTCCCTTACTCTAGCTGCTGTAAGAGGAATACCCAATGTCTTAAATATTTCATTAGCTCTTAAGGAAATCGCCGCTTTCTTTTTCTGCCTTTCTGGCCCGTCTATCTCACTGCCATCACTTCGGGGGCGTAGAGGTTTTGGCCGTTTTACCACCAACCCCCCTCTTCGGAAAACGTCTGCTTCTCTGCCAGAGTTCAGATGACTAAAACCGAGAGAGGAAAGAGATTCAGGGGTTGGGACTTTTCTTGGGGCGAAATTAGGAACGAAGCCTCCAGACAGGCCCAAAGCACGCTTCCTATCATCATAATCATTGGTCTTTGGGTCTTTATATTTATCTAGACCAATTCTTTTTAATCCTCTCTTCGAATAGGTAGCTAAATCCTTTTTCCTTAAACCTCCTTTGGGGATTAAATCTTTACTAATGTTCCCCTTTGATTCATTTTGAAAACTTCCGACTTTATCCATTCTCTCTATTAAAGATTCATCGATTATTACCATTGATTTCGCAAAACGAGCGGCCCCATCTTTCCCCCTAGTAGCACCTTCAATGGTATTCGTATACGTGATACCTCGAATGCCTTTAGATTTTAATAACTCATTAGCTAATCTCTGCCCATCGCTTTCCGATTTATTTGAAGCTGTGTCTTTTTTGTATTGACTGTATTCTTTTTTAGTTATAATTTTTTGCTTAAGTGCTGATTCAATATAGTCTCGCGGAGAATTTTTACCAGTATCTTTATAGCGCATCATTTCGCTACGCTTGATTTTCCCTGTGGTAATTTCATAAAGATCAGACTCACGTCTTTTATCATGCCCCAAAGACCCTCCTATATTATAAATATCTTTTTTCTGCGCTGCATGAAAGCCTCCAGTCCTATTTACGTCGACCCCACCACCATATAAATCACCGGCGTGATATAAACGAGCCAGATTCGGAACAAAGCCGCCAGAAAGGCCGAACATCAATTGATTGCTCGGATATTTATTAGGTTTGCCAAACTCAACGGCCATCTTCCCGAAGTATTTCATGAAGTCGGGATGAGACTCATCCATTTTATCCTTTTTCATTTTCTCCATCATCCACTTAGTCTGAAATGTATTGCGACCCTTAATAGAATTAGCATTAGAATTAGGATTAAAATTCGGAACAAATCCTCTAGACAGATTGACCCTATTATTAATCATTAACTCGGCGATTTTTTTCCTTCCTGTCTTGTCTTTTTCAGCCTTTTTAATGACCTCCTGTTCTAGATGTAAAACGGTTTTGATATTTTTAGGAAGAATACCCTGCCTTTGCCTTTTGTCGTATGGAAGTTCTTTAGCGGCATCAAATGATTTTACAACTTTTTTAAATTCAAGATTTTCAAGGCCCCCGTGCTTGACTTGAGATCTTACCAGGTGCTCTTCTCCTTTTGGATTTTTAGAGCGTACGTATAAATCAACACCAGGATAATTCGAAGCTGGTCCATTGACTCCCTTGATATCTTCGCCCTTTAGTCCTGATGTTTTTTGAACTCTTATATCGGTGTGACCTTGCTGTTGAAGTTTTGTAAAAATCTGTTTCGCTGCCTGGTCTTCTTGAGCGAGTCTTATTGCGTTTTTTTTGATGACGCTCTCTGGGGAATTGCCTAGATCTTTTATTTGCTGCGTCGCCCCAGGAGACTCTTGATAACTACCAATTTTAATACCTGCTATCCCAGGTATTTTGGTTACATCTTCATTGCCCTTCCTAGAAGGAACGTACCCTGGTTCAAGTTGAGGGCTATTTTTACCGGGACGCCAGTTAGGATCTTTCTTATGAAGCCTTATCTCTTCGGGCGTAACCCCAAACTTAACAGCCCCATTATAAAAAGCATTGCCTACTGGAAGTAGTGGATCCCGCTTCTTGGAAGCAAAATAATCTGCTAAAGATGCAAAATTAGGAACGAACCCCCCAGCTAAAGCGGCAGCTAAAGCTGGCATAGATGAATAACTTGGCGGACTTCTTCTCTGCTGATCTTTAAGCAAGCTGTTGTTATATGCTTTTCTGTTTTTCCTTATTACAGGTTGTTTAGTCAGCTGAGTTGCAAGGTTTTTTACATCATCTCTTTCAACCTTAACAAGACCAGAAGCGTTTGCTGCTTCTCCAAAACCAGGCATAAGGTATTCTCCCGCACTAAACGCTGCTTGCTTAAGTAAGCCAGTAGTAAACTTGCCCCAGCCTTTGCCTCCTTCAGCAAAATTAGGAACAAAACCTCTAGCTCCGTACATTGTGCCTTTTCCAAACCCATTAGGAGGAGTGACCTTAGTCGCTAGGTGTCCTTCGGAATTAGTGAATGTTTCTACTTTTTCTCGGCTATTAACAAAGGTCGGAATAGCGTTACCATTACCATCGTGGACTGTAGTTCTATAAGCTGTACCGGCACTATAACCATGCTGACGCGCTCCAACATCTTCCGCCACTTGTCCCGCTTCTTGAGAATTAAAATTCGGTATAAAACCAGCCGCAGGAGTTATTGGGGTCGTTCTCGCTGGAACTACCCTTGCTCCGCCTGCATAAGCTCTTTGAGCCATTTGTTGCGAGATGCTATTCTGAGCATTCATTAAGGCGTTTTGCTGCCTAAGATGAGTAACCGTTTGATAGTGAGCGTTAGCTAGCACTGTTGCTCGCTGACTGACTGTTCCTGTTGCCGAGCTAATGGTTTCTAGGACTTGAGGGTTTGATCGTAGATAACCTAAAATTTGAGACTGAATTAAAGCTTGCTGTTGAGCAGCGGAGTTAACTCCACCAAAACTTGACAATGAATCCTTTACGAAGCCACCAAAATTTCCAGCGAGCTTAGTCGCAAAGAAACCAATCATGGCAGCTCCAGGCCCTTGCAAAAAACCTTTGATTCCGCCAAGCATTCCGTCGGCTATCTTAGACCCAATATCTTCCCCGCTCACTGATTCTGATACCGTTCGTAAGGTGTTGTTTACGTCACCTAGAACACCCTTAAAAACAGGAGCGATTGTCTTGTTGCCAATAGCTGCGGCTAATTCAATCGTTCTATTAAGCGTAACATTTAATCTAGCGCTTAAGGATTGATTCAATTGATCTATTCTTCTTTCAGCAGACCCAGTAGAATTTTCTACCGTTCTTAAAACGGAATTAAAAACAGATCCAGATTTTCCTAAGTCCCCTAAAGTTGCTTTTAGGATGTTAATTTGATAAACACCACCCACCAACTCCGCAACGAAGCTCTTTTGAGAAGAGCCCAAAGACTCGTAAACAGAAGAGAGGTTTTTAAGAACCTGAATTAGCGGTAATGTATCCCCAGACGCGTTCTTAGTGCTAATTCCTAAAGCCTCCAAATCGTTTAATACAGAACCGCGACTCAACCTAGTAAATATAGTTTTAAACGAGTTACCTATTACTGCGCCGCCTCGAGAAGTCGTTTGTTGCGCGGCAGTTACTAGAGCTATCGTCTCGTTAAGACTTACGTTAGCGTCAGCAGCGCTTGAACCCACGCGCTTGATAGCTTCAGCTAAATCTCCAGCACTAACAGCGAAATTGGCGTCGGCATTCGTTAGTCTATCTACCAAGTCTGTACTCTTTATAACCTCATTACTAAAGCTGTTTAGTGCTGCCGTAATTGCCATGGCAGAGTCGGAGAAATCCATTCCAGCAACTCTTGCGAGGATTAATGAATCCCTTGTTCTTCTTAAAGTCTCTTCAACGCTTAAACCTTGACGAGCAAATTCAAGAGCGGCCTTGGAGGCGTCCGCGAAAGAAACGGAGACAGAATTAGCTGCGGAAAAAATGTCAGAAGAAAATTCGCCTAACTGCTTGGAGGTAAGACCGAGAATAGAATTTATCTCTATCATCTGCCTTTCTACGTCAACAGTAGAACTTACGAGAAGATCAAATGCCTTTTTAACTACATAAATTGATCCAGCTGTTGCGCCGAAGGCTAAAACACGAGCATTAGCTGCCTCCATCGACTTTTCGAACTCAGAAGCGGCAGCGGTTATGCTTCCCAAAGGCCTACGAATACTACTAGTATTTATGCCCCGTATGTTGTATTGACGGTTGATTACGCTATTAATAGCGTTTTGCAAGTCTATCGGATTAAATGCTACGGATAAATTTAAATCAGCCATAAATTACCTTTTACCAAAAGTAATTACACTGTTTTCTCGAAAAGACATCGTTTAATTACGATTAGTCTTTAAAGAAGATTTAACCCCATAACTCTCTCCTTCTCTTTCTTTTCTCTTATTTTCACTTACGGCATTTTGCAGGTCATACCATATGATTAAGTCGTTAAACTTAGTCTGAGAGTGAATAATAGGAGGGCTTGCGGATGATTCAGACATAACTCTAACATTTCTCTTTCCCATACTAAATATCTCGAATTGATAAGAAGTATATTCTAAAACGCTTTTATCCATAAAAAGCCTAGGGTCTTCATAAGCGAATGATATCGAATTTAGAAAGAAGGGCGAAACAGCTATCTTCTTTAGATTTTGTTCTGAAAACTTAGAAAGAACATCGCTATAGATTTTGAAATAATCGTTAATTTGGTCCTCTTCTAAATCAGCGAATTCAGACTCAGAGAAGAACTTTTCCTTGAAACTAGAGTCCTTGTAAAATGAAAAATACAAATAATTATTTATATACTTTTCGTCCGCATATTTTTCCGCAGTTAAGCCCATAAGGGAAGACCTATCGTTCTTTATTTTTTGAAGAGCGTCCTTATCCTTTTGCACTAAAGACAAGACCTCTTTTCTTTGGCCTGGAATAATTAGATTATTCGCCTGACGAGTATTGTCTTCTATCGTGACCTCAAGCCTAGCTATCTCGTCTTCATTCTCTTGAGACCAAAGGTTTTCGGATATTAAATAATTAAGAGAGTCTTCATCTGTCTTTACACCCCTCAAACATGTTCTACCAAATATCTCCTGACGTTTTTGTATGATCTGGATTTTGTCAAGCTCTGAAAAGTGCTTGATGTAGATATCTCGCTCTAAAGAAAAAGAAAAGCCGCGAATTATCTCAAGGTAGATATTTTTTATCTCATATACCTCATCGTAGAAAAACGGATCTCTTTTTTTCTCACTCACTTTTTTAAGCCACCGCAGGCTCTTCAGTTTTCTTTTCTTCGGTCTTTAATTCGGTCTTTAATTCGGTCTTTAATTCGGTCTTTAATTCGGTCTTTAATTCGTCGGCTTTCGGCTTATTTTTTAGAGTTTTAACCTTTTCCTCGTACTCCTTAACGCCGCTAATCAATTTAAAATTCTTTTCTGACTCTTCAAACTCTTCCTTCTTCGAGACCTTTGAGCTGTACCAATAACTAATCAAATAAGAAAATTTCTTAATTAGGTAACTTACGAATTCCTCTTCTGACTCTTCCAAATCATCTAATGATCTTAGTTTTTCTTCAATAGTTTTACCTTTAAAAAAGAACTCTTCCTTTTCGTCATTTAGATCATAAGAGAGGTTTAAAATCCACCAAATGATAGTCTTATTGCGAGCTTTTATTTCTGCCGACTGCTCAAAAAAACTGTCTATTGTTTGCTGAATCTTAAGCAACTCATCCTGAGTCTCATAAAACTCATCGAGCAGCACGTTTAGAATTTGGTCCTTATCTTCACTCTCTTTAAGCTTTGCTTCGCTTTTATCTTGCTCCATCTCGGCTTTGAGTTTTTCGATACTGGATGATGTTTCTATAATTTTATTGTTCAACTCATACATTTGAGTCTTCAAAGAATTCTGATACTTCAATTCGCCATCAGATAAAAAGCCACCATCTGAATCAAATCTCCTGATAAGAATCGCGGTGGGCAGAATACCCGCCTTGATATTCTCCGAAACCTTTGCGGCGTAATACATCTCGCCCTCTTCCAACATGGATCTTTTAGGAGAAAAGATGCCGAAGTTTTTTTCAACTACCTTTTTATCTTTTTTAGTAACCTTAACTTCTTGATCCCCCTCCTTGCGAATTTCCACAATCTCGGCTTCTTCGATTCTGGGGACAGTAAACTGATACAGGTATTTATTTTTCATATGTAATTGGTGCAAAAATTGTCTTCTTGATTATCTTAGATGGTTTAGTTATTTTTTCAAACTTTTCCTGATTAAATTGCCAATCAAAGCAGGAAATCAATCGGTCTATCTCTCTTGTGCAGTCGTTTCCGTTATCGAGGATTCGCTTACGAATGTTTTGAAACTTTTCTTCGCTTAAGTAATTAATATTAGCGGCGAATTCTTCTGAGGTTTTCTGCTCAACTTTCTTGAGCATAATTCGGTTTTCTAGGTTAATTTCCTCTAGGTCCGAAAGGAATTTCTTGAAAAGATTTTTAATTTTCTCGTTCACTAAAGAACAGAGTAGTTCTTTCTTTTCGCCTTTTTCCTTTTCTTCCATATCCTATTATATGAAAGAATGAATAAAGATAAAAAAAATCCCAGCCTATTAAAGCTGGGATTCTTTTAGTTAATTATTTATTTAGCTTAGCTAAAGTCAGTACCTTCTACCGAGAAGGACATTGCAGCGCCAACGTCTCCCGCCGCTTGAGAGAACGACTGAGAGGTTATGTTGGACGAAACAGGGGTAAACGAAAGGTTAGATCCGAAAGCGATAGTGGGCGCTGCGCTAATGGTTAAGCTTTGACCATCAAGAGATGCAGAGACCTTCAGCGGAGGTTTAGCAAAGAGTTTGTGATTGTCAGTAATGTCAGCCGAATCATGTGCGCCACTAATGGCCCCGTTTAGACGGCTGAGCCTCTCCGTAGGAACATCAATCGAGAATTTTGCACTCTTAACTGTTCCCACGCCCGCGTTAACATCCACAGCAGTAAGAACTGTGGTCGCCGCCGCCCCTCCCTGCGTAGTGGAGTTGTTACCAGCACTCGAGATTACGGGGGTTCCTAAGCCTTCAAAGGCCATAGACGCAGTAACAAATTCTCCAACCCCAGCTTCAATTGAAAAATTAGTCATGATCGCACTCCCACTAAAACCATCTGGAGATACGCTAATGACGCGTGTTGTTCCCGAAAGGGCTTCGTTAACTAAAGTTCTAACGTTTGCGGTAGTCAATCCACCAGCACCACCCGTAGCTATGTAAAACTTAACGTCCATCTTGTAGGTATCTACGTCTTTTTGCTGTCTTGAAGCCGAAGCTAGTCTGCCCAAAATTAAGACGTCTTCTGTAGCCACTGTTCTTTCTATAGATGCCGATTGAATTGGTAGACCAGTAAGCGCTCCAATAGCAGCTACCTGAGTTGTGTAAAGGGTTCTTGTTATAGCCATAAATTTTTATCCTTTCAAAGTTGTACCTGAAGATACATGTAAAAAGCATTAATGAGAAATTATTTATGAGATCTAATATCGTGAATTTCAAAATCCGCAAAGGCGCAGAGAACGTTCGGGTTTAGATTAGTAAATTGCCCACGACTTGGCAAGATTTTAGAGACATCCACATCCCAAACCATAGGCTCTTTGGCTGTATCCATGCCTGTATAGTTAAAAACACCCGTACGACCCCCGAAAGCATCAAACGGCATTGATGAACCCTCCAGCACAGTAAAACGGTCATTTTTACAGTCTTTCGCTATACTACAGACAGCATCTAACAAAAAGGCCGAATCAGCTATAATCATAGCTCTTATATTCGTGATCGAATTGTCTAGACCACCAAAGGCGAAAGGGCTATTCTCCGCATTGCTTATCTTTAAGAAAATAACGGGATAAGTTAGCGTTTCTGGCGCAAGGCCAGTGATTACCTGATTTATTTTCGGACGTAAGGAATATTGGCTCTCAAACAACAGCTTTTCTTCTCTTTCGTCAGTTATCACCAAGTTAAAATCCTTAATGGCATAATTCCCGCTAACTACCGCCGAACCTAAATCAGCATTAAAATAAGCCTGCCCCTGAGTCGGATTGATAGAGATAAAGCTTCCGCTTCCTGGAAGATGGAAAGAGCCATTAATATAAATGCCAGAAATGTCAGTTGCCCCAGTTATGGAGGCGTCACAAACCATCTGCTTAAATGGAGCCCCATAAGTATAAAATCCATTATACAAATTCTCGATAGGGTAAAAGAGGCTTTTGTGATTGGTGTAAGCCTCTCCCTTCGTTAGGATTTTGTTATCCAAATAAAGCAAAAAGCTACTTAATAGTTTATTGTCGTATTGAACTTTCATTATCTTTCTATACTTTTCTTAAATTTTTCTATTATTGGGCTTAGATAAGGCATAGGTTTAAAACTCGCCCCCCGAATGGAATGCTTTGCTTGGATACCCGATCCAGAACGACTTTTTATAAAATCTTCATCACCAAGATACTGAGCAAAATTCGGTATGCCTTTTTCTATACCTTTAATCCAACTTCCTCCAAAAGCCCACGCTAATGGAGAATACTTTCCAAGTTTATTTACGTCTGGATAGGTAATTTTAAAAGTAATAGACCTAGACGTAGCCTTATTCTTTGTAAAGGAAAAAAGACTTTCCATAACATCCTCGATTTCTGAGATTGGTTTTCTCCCCTCCTCAAAGCCTATAAATGAGAATAGATTTCCGTACCCCCCCAAAGTGCCGCTAATATTAGCTCCTTCTGGACCCTCTGAAATCTCTTTCGAAACCGGGTGATTTAAAAATTCTCTCAAAAATATTATTTTGGCAGCGCTATACTTAGCTTTTGCGCGCAAAAACGCAGCGTTTTGAAATCTTGGGGAAAGCAAAACTTTTTCGTAAATAGATCTAAAATCAGCGGATCCTCTAGCCATTAGTCAGTAATTTTTAATTTAAATGAGTAGAGTTCTAAGTCTAGAAAGCTCCTTCTTCTTTCCGAGCTTATTAGAGTGAACTTCGAATTATTTATCTCAATCAAAGGGGTAACTCCGTCATTTATAAAATTTCTAGCGTCCCCACTTATATCTATCATAACCTCTCCATCAGATAGTCTTTCATTAGCATCACTAAGCGGTTCATTAGTTTGATCATTAGAGTAAGTAACTATTCCTGAAAAAACCCCAGAGACCGGAACCGAAGTGTAATTTTGAACATTAGACTGCTCTCCATATCCATAAACTCCAGGAGTGCTTATGTTAGAGAAGACCTTCTTTGGGGTTTTATAAATTACAATAGCCTCTTTGAAAGTGTCAAAGAAATCCAGATAGGAATTCTGGAAAGACTCTTTATCTCCTGATGAAATGAGACTAGCCATATTATATTACCCTATTGTAATACTCTCGGCTACGGAATGACCCAGCAACGGTATCATCTCCCACGACCTGAATTGGGGTCGAGTCCCTATTCTTATATGCGATTGCTAGAGCATTCATAGTCCTGCCCTCTTCGTTTTTCAATGAAGTTAAAGCTTTGGTGACTTCATTTTTATTAACCTTAGTTACAGAGCGGCCTTTATCACTAATTGAAATTATGTCGCTGGTGCTGATAGACACGATATTGGCTCTAATTTTTAAATCGTAATCATGTATGGAGTACATCTTCTTGAGAATAGCTACTGCTTGAATATTGATTTCAGCAGAATCAGCGCCGACTATCTCATATGAACCATTTATTACAAAAGCCTCATTTAAATAGTTATTGAGCGCACCAATATTGCTACGAACCCAAAAGGCTATAGCCGAAATGCTTGTAGAGGAAGGCGATCCAAGCTCCCGATAGATCTCGTCGGCAATATCAACAGTTTTCATTATTGATAATTACACTTAAAGAAGGAGGTTTCTCTTTCGTTTTTTTAGGAGTAAAAGGCCGGCATAGCAAAAATCATATCGCTTCCACCCGCATTATCCGTTTGATTTATGGCATTCTCTTCTACGCTATATCCATTTTTATTTAATTTATGAATTAATTTTTTATATTTTTCCCTATAATCCGACTCGAAGAAATGACACTCTATAAAAATATTATTTATATACTTGAACAGATCATCATCCATATTCTCAAAAATATCATACTCAGAGCCTTCTATATCAACTTTCAATAAATCTATCACGCCCAACTCATTAACCAATTCCCGCACAGTCACCGTGTCGACTAAAATCTCCTGATTAACTCGAATAGCAGAGCCATGGTGAGAAACTTTGGTGTGATCCAATTTACTACTCACTACCGGATTAGTCGGACAGTGGTAGAATTTCAACCTATCGTTATTATAATGTAGAGCCTTATTCACAATCTTCACATTAGAATTGAATTTAAAATTTTTATTTAAATCCTTGAGTGCGATGGGGTCACATTCAACTGACACTATCTTTTGAGTCATGTTGTTTTCAATTAAAAATTTAGTAAAAACTCCGACGTTCGCCCCTGCGTCTACGCAGTTTTTGTAATTTTCTTTAAAGAATTTATTAAATTTTTTATCGTAAAAATACTCCATGTAATTGCTGTAATATGGTATGGTATCACTCAAATCTGAATGTTTTATATCCACATATTTGTAGAAGAACGGCTTCTCGTATATCTGCCGACCAGTTTCCTTATTGTAAAGACATAACTTAATTCCAGAAAACACATCTGTATTTAGAGAAAAACGTGGTGGGATTATCCAGAAATTTACGTTTTTTGGAATCTTTTCATAAGATACCGACCACATAACCGCATTAGAGCTATAGTCTTTCACCGAAGCCAATACTGGAAAATTTATATCTGTTTCCGAACCAAAAGTCACCTTTTGCTCTCTCAAATTCCACTCCGCCTGTATTTTGATGTTAGTCATACATGTTAAATATTAATTAGATTTATTTTTTCTATCACCATCTCTGGCGTGATTTTAGAAGAGCACTCGAATTTTTTGCCTCTAGGACACCAAAGCCAATTTGAAGCATCAAAAGTACAGCTTAAGTCATTCCAGCATGAATTGCAGACTTTTTCGTTAAAGACTCTATGCGGGGTATAGAACTCATTAAACTCTCCAGTAAAACCGCTTATTAGGACAACCGGCTTATTCAATGCCCAAGCAAGCCAAGAAAGCCCAGAGCTTAAACCAACGAAGAAATCCGCGCCATCAATTTGAGCCATCCTTTCTTCCAGACTAACATCGCCAGTCTTATCTACCGCCCCCTTTGGAATAAGATTGATCAATCCTTTCGCTCCAAAAGAGTTAAATTTATCAATGCACCAGACCTCATACCCCCTTAAATTCAAGTATTTAATTACAGATTCCCAACCTTCTGGATTATTCCAATATTTAGCCTGAGCCGTGCTCTGAACTGCAATGCAAACGTATTTTTTATCGTGAACTTTTTTTGGAAAAGTCAGCTTAGGCTTTAGCTCTTCATAATCCATGCCTAGTATATCAGATGCAACTCTACAAAGCGGAACAGTCTTGGGATTGACTGGTGTGTAATTTGACCAGTCTTTTTCAAAATAATACCCCAATAAATAAGAGGCATTACAATCCCCAAACACATCAAAGAAGCTTAAATTCGGATACGTCTTCTCAAAAAGGCTCTTAAAATTGGACCGCACAAAAACATTACATCCGTGAAGTTTTTGAAACTTATCTATCTGAGGAATCCAAGCGAGGTTATCTCCTAAAGAGTGTGAGTCTATATTTATCTTTACATTCTTGCCCTTCAAACTTAAAGACTCAGACTTAATAAGCTTATCCTCTAGAAAAATGTCAGCAGAATAATTACCGAAGTATTTTCTGTTTATTTTCGCCCAATGATTAGACTTTATCTTGGCGCTGTAAATTTCTCTGCCGCTTTCCTTTATATTAACTCGATACTCATTGTGGCTTTCCCCATTTATAGAAACGGAGCAGCCCTCTTGGAAGCTTACCTTTATAAGATCTCTCTTTTTAGCAAGACCAGCCGCCGATAAATTAGTCGTAGAATAGATATCACTCATTTTCAATATAGATCATTACTTCTTCGTAGTACTCAATAAAATGCTCGTTAAGTAAGTCCCATTTAATATCAACCCCATCAATAGAGTGGACTTTGTAGTTCTTAAATTTTGGCAGAACTTGATCTCTGAATAGTCTAAACTTTTCCTTCTGCTCTGACGTTCTTAAATGCCACTCGCCAACTATAGACTTTACTTTATTAGTCAAGTAGTCTAGGTTTTCCTCTACAAACACCGAGTACTCGCCGCCTTCGCAATCCAATTTAAGGAAATCTATCTTATCTAAAGAATAAAGCTCAGTAAATTTCTTAAAAGCAAGAAGCTCTACGGGGGAACCGTTGTCAAAGAAAACATTAAGTCTTACTGACGACTCCAAGGAATTAGAAATAGCCTTATTGATCGGCGTGACCGCGTGCCCGCGCGTATTACGAACTAAAACAGGAAATTCAACCTCGGATGGCTCAATAGAGTAAACGTGAAGAGGCTTTCTTCCTAAGATAGAATATGTAAATGGGCCGACACTTGCCCCAATATCCACCACTACATCGCCCTCGCTCACCTCAAAGAACTTCTCATAAATACCTTGACTGAAAACTTCTTTGTTGATCATTTCAGAAGTCTCTTTATTAAAAGGCCCCCATTCAAATCCTTTTTTTAAATCAATGGCATTTTTGATATCTTCCTTTAGATCATTAATGTAGGAAACCATTTTATTATTGTCGTAAGAGCTTAAATAGGTATCTAATCTCCTCATTACGATCTTCAAATCGTAACTTAGGGCTTCCTTTATTACCAACGGGTTAAGCTCAAAATTTGAAGTAAAGCAAAACAAATCAGCTGCTTGATAAAACAACTCAGTGTCGCTTCTCTCATTCCATATAACGCAATTCTTAGGTAGGCTATCTATCAGAGGACGCCAATAGTACTCGAAATTAGGAGCTAGATTTCCAACGAAATGGAATTTAATCTTTTCGTTAATTAGCCCCCTCGCCGCTTCAATTACTTCTTTTTGATTCTTGCCGGGAGTAAACAGTCCTACATTCAGTACGTGTTTAAAACCGTCATCCAAACCTAAAGCTTTTCGAGCTGCTTGTTTCGATATGGTTCTTAAGTTTTCCACTGGATACTCCCAAACCTGCAAGTCAGTCTTTAGACCCAACCGCTTTACAAACTGCTGCTTAGACCACTCAGAAACTAAAACAAATTTATCAGGAATATAGACAAGATGCTCGGGGTCAGTCTTGGTGTTGTGGGTTGTGCATACTATTTTGTATGCTCGATCAGGATTAAATATTTTAGAAGCAATCTCCTCGCTCATAAAATGCTCTGGAACCTCCTGAAAATGGATGACACTCGGTTTAATTTTACCTATAATATAAAGGAGACCTGCCTTATCTTTCTCCAAGCAATAATATCTATCTCTTAGTAAGTCTTTGATTTTATTTTTTTGGACATTATAAGAAACAGAGATAGTATCGTATTCCACTAGATGAACTTCGTAATTTTTACCAAAAGTCTCTGCTTGCTTTAGAGCATATTGAGGCTGTCCCCCAGTCGAAAGATGAGGGCAAATATACAATAATTTTTCTTTTGAGAAAAGAGTCTCAATATGATTGCTAGCTATCTTGGCGGCGTTTTCCCAAGTAAATGTCTTTCTAATCTCCTCCGAATCCTTAAGCGCTTTTTCTTTTAAAGATTTATGGTTTAAGTAACAATAAGATAGAACCCTCTTGAAGTCTTCCCAATCTGGCTCACAATAATTACCTGGCAAAATAGATCCATCATCATTAATGGCGGGAATTTCTCCTTTTATTTTAACAGGAAGCCCCTTTCCTTCAGCGAACTCCAGCTGAGCTCCCCAATTAGAATAAATAGAAGGAACGCCGCAAGCCATAGCCTCTATTAGAGGTAAATTCCATCCCTCGCTTCGGGCGCACGAAATAAATACATCTCCCTGCTGCAAATAATCAAGATATTCGCTCGCAGGAGGAAAATGAAGAAGCTTAATCTTATCGCTTTTCAGGCCAAGATCCTTCAATTTCTCCTTAATTGCTTGCCCTTTTTCACCTTTATGATCGTTGTCAATTGAAGCGATCAACTCAACATCTTCATTACCCTCGAACACTTCTAGAAAGCAGGAGAGGATTTCCTGAGTAGACTTTCTATACTCCCACTTTCCAAATAATATAAATCGGAATTTATCAGCGGGCTTTTTAGCGGCGGGTTTAAAAACTTCGGGATCTATTCCTTCGGGAACTATTTTAATTTTATCCTGCGGGTAGCCTTGCTTTACTAGATTATCTTTTTGCCATTTGGTCGGGACCCAAAATTGATCATACTTATGAATTAAATTAAAGAACGCTTGGGGATACTCGGTGGTTTCCCAAACGTTATAGCCAATGTTATATCCCTTATGGTTGTCGTAGAATAAGTAGTGATTCATCGGCTCCAGAGTAATGTTAATGTCCGGAACGAAGCTTTCATCGAAACTATAAATCGGGAAGTTCCCTCTCTCACTATCTTTCACCCATAAGACTTGCTCGTAAAGCATTTCCTTATGTTCTTTAGATAAGTACTTTTCCCCTTCGTGTGGAGTCTTGCCGTTACCCTTCCAAGATTTGCCTACAGTAAAATTTCTTATTTTTACCTCGTGGAGCTTGTTAATAGCGGTGAAGAAATTTCTGGAATGATTGTTGTAACCAGTCTCTCCAATTATTGAAGTGTGAGCCTTAATCTTCACTAAGGCTTTTAGACGTTAGAAGATTAAATGACAATCAAAAGAAAAACACGACTTACAAGATTTGCTAAGTGAAAGGCACAGCACCGGAGACGATTCTCCATGGATCGCTATTTAAATCGTCTTAAATAGACTTGGCTTGCGCAAACTCAAAGCTTCCTGTTTGGTTATGCGCTCTAGAGACTCAGGAAACAATGCGGCCCACTTGAGCCACATTCCTTCAGTCACTACCCCTTCTGGCAATATAAATCTTCCATCAGATAACTCTACTGGAGAAAGCTCTCTTCCAGACTCAGTTTCTTCTTTATTGACTCTATCTATTTCAATTACTAATTCTTTGCTGATAATTATATAGAGGCTCATACTTATCTTAATAAGGCTTTTTGAAAATTTTGCATGGCAAAAGAATAACCAGAGACCTGAGTCACGCTTAATCCTGACCCTACGCTATAGGATCCCATAGTAGCATCTGCATACTGACTCGGAGACCCGTTATCGTTGGATACAAAAACGTAAAGGGGTTGCGTTGGTAAAGTCGTAAGACCGACGTAAGTACTAGTGTTACTTAAGTAAGTGATTCCACTTTTCGACATATACGTTTCATTTGCGGAGGGTTTCGTTACTACTATGAACCCTTGCGTAATGCCGGAGGCGTTGGAAGTACTAAAATTCGGATTTGCTCCGCCATTATAATCTCCTATAATAGCAATGGACTTAGACGCAGCATCATTATAATTCGTAGCTACTCTAAATTGAATGTTATTCGGCGAGTAGGTCGTGCAGCCGATGGTCATTGAAATTCCTGGTACACCCGTTATAATATAAGTGCTTAAATGGCAGCTAGTGGCTCCTATACTACTATTAGGAATAAAATTAGTATTTAATCTCTTTGTCACTCCGTCGCTGTTAAGCCCACCTGTTTGAGAGTAATCAGCTTCAATAAAATTAGTATTTATATCTGTTTCTCCTCCGTAAGTATTGATAATAGGAATTAAGCAGGCGGCAAGTTGATCGCCCGCAAACAAATTCAATCTTTGGAGCTTATCCCATACTCCACTATTCTTACATGTAGTTATAAAAGTGTCCGCAGCATTTAGCACACCAGTCGATATACTCCCGCCATTAGCCGTTATTCTAGATCTCCAATCTCTTATTATTAAATCATTCACGTAAGCAAATGGAGAAGTAAGAAACTCAAGAGACATTCTCCTTGATCCTCTTTGTAGTCCTGAAGTAAGAATAGACATTAGGTTATCCTATTTACGAATCCATCAATATTAATAGCGTTACCTGAAGCGGCGTAAGCTTTAACCGAATTTGCTGTGCCGCTTAGAAGTTTGCCATCAATTATTAATGATCTTCCAGCTTTATACGGGATAGTAGCAAACATTTGAGCAGATGTTCCAGTGTGAGCCCATGTCAAGACTAATTCTACGTTGGTGCTGCCTATGTTTGTGGCGTATAGCCAAACCTCATCATATGCTGAAGCAGCGGGAGTATGGATAGTCATAGACTGAGCAAGCGTCGTCCCCGTAACCGCGATTTGCTGTCCGCTTATAGCGACGCTTAATGGAACTTTAGTGTAAGTTGGCATATTTCTATTATATTGAGTATTGACTTTTTTAGCTAAATATTTGAGCTTGTAGAACGCTAGATAATTGATCATTCCCGACGTAAACGCCTACGGAAGATTTTATTGTTCCATCAGAAGTGATTTGAGCAAGCACTGAGGAGCTACTATTTTGAGCCTGTAGCAAATCTGCGCTTTGAGAAGCTGCGCCTTTGATGATTGAGCCGATAGTTCCTGCTGCGCTAGAATTTACCTGAAGCTGCGCCCCCGGACTCATCGTTCCAATGCCGACGTTGCCGCCTGCTTGTATCGTCATCCTTGTGGTATTATTGGTTCCAAAATATAAATCAAAATATTCTTGGTTCCAAAGATATGCGTTTCCATCAATATCAATACCATAATATGTTCCATCAGAAATGGTTGCTCCAATGGTGCTGTTGGTAAATTGTAAATAGTTAACAGCCGCAGCGCTTTGGTGAATATGTAATTTACTCGTCGGACTCACCGTCCCGATGCCGACTTTGCCTGTGTTATCTATCGTCATCCGGTAGGCCCCTGCGGTAAAATCAAAAATTCCAAATTTACCACCACCGTTACCGTTTGTATTATCGGTACTGACGAAACCATAGCTCCGACCACCAGCCGCACCATTAGATATTTGGAGAGCTGTATAACTATTCGTATTACCAGAAATGCTCAATTTTTCACTAGGACTCGCCGTCCCGATGCCGACGTTGCCAGAAGCAGTCAGGCTTCCTTCAACTAATAAATTAGAAGTAAAGCGCCCGCTGCCATTTATATAGAGAAGAGAACCATCGAAAGTTAAATTAGATTCTACAGTTCCGCTAGGAGCGGTTACATTTAGAGTGATGACTCCGTTGTTAGTTGCGCCAGATAAAGTAAGAGATCCGCTTGCCCCATTCGTGCCAGAGGTTCCACTCGTACCAGTAGTGCCGCTCGTTCCAGAAGTCCCATTCGTGCCAGAGGTTCCACTCGAACCACCACTTCCTGAAGAGCCAGAAGAGCCGCTAGTTCCTGACGTTCCACTCGAACCACCACTTCCTGAAGAGCCAGAAGAGCCGCTAGTTCCTGACGTTCCACTCGAACCACTCCTTCCGGATGAGCCACTGCTTCCGGATGAGCCACTATTTCCTGAAGAGCCAGAAGAGCCGCTAGTTCCTGACGTTCCACTCGAACCACCACTTCCTGAAGAGCCAGAAGAGCCGCTAGTTCCTGACGTTCCA
>Ga0222712_10000122_pt1 | contig 104877 bp, 132 predicted proteins | sample C33_657DmetaG_FD_165043 | JGI IMG/M metagenome (GOLD analysis project Ga0222712, IMG submission 165043) | Estuarine water microbial communities from San Francisco Bay, California, United States - C33_657D | ecosystem: Environmental > Aquatic > Marine > Unclassified | place: USA: California... | reverse complement strand
TCGTAGAAAGAAAAAAATACGGAAGATGTGCTGTGGATTATACTATGAGAGTTTATCAAAAACTTGATGAAGAAACCATAATGATTGATGGTGTGAAGTATCAAAAAGTAGAAGAACCAAAACCACAAACACTTTATGAGATGTTCTGTAAAGAACAATTGGAGTTTGTAAATAGAGAAGTTATTTGTGATATTGTTGAAAGATGGTTGCCTGATGAAGATGGTGGTGATGATAGATATGCTTGTGGTTGGAATGATTGTGTTGAGAAGTTGAAGTTGAGGTTGAAATGATTGAACCATTAAACCATAAATTAGATGTAAGTAAAATCAAAACACTCACAGATGTAAAGAATGTCTTTGAGTGTATGAATTTGTATTCTTATGCTGAAGAAGACCACGAAAAGTATGAACTCCTCAAAGAATACTTCACAATTCCAAACGAAGCACAAGAACTCAAATTTGAACTACCACGCAAGTCATTAGAAGAAATCTCACAAGAGTTTGATGAGAAGATTGATAAACAGATTGAGGATGTAGAATATAAGTTCGCACAACTCAAATACTATCAAGAGTATCAGTTTAGTAAAAAGATTACCAAGATTATTGAGGATATTGAGTATGCTCGCAAGACTGGAAGTTTTCCACCTAAACTTACATTAGATTACTCTAAACTTACTGCGACTGGTAGTAGTAATTTTACTTCCAGTTTTGTAATTAAAGAAGGTGGTAAAGAAGTTGGATATTATACTTTTGGTAATGGATATTTGAGGTATTATAAAAGAGATAAACCGAATTTTATAATCCGTTTTTGTATGGATAAACTCTTGGGGTTCAAGTGGGTTGATGAAAAGGACACTTGAAGAACTGACACAGGGGTGCTCCAAATCCCCCTGTGATGCCTTATAATAACTTCATAAGCAACCAAACCGATGGACTACGAAACTAAAATCCAAAACGGACACAAATTTATAGTCGGTCATTTCTTCAAGGCACACGAAATCCAAGTTGGTTCTCGTTGGATTGGTTCTTCTGGTGGTATTGTAACTGTTGAAGGTTTCAATACTTATGGAGACACAGACCCTTGGATTGAAGTTGTGTATTCTTGGGACGAAAATGGAGTAAAGAGAACCAACGATAAAGATGTGTTTTCTTTCCAGTGTCGTTATTGTTTGATTGTGGAGGATTGATTATGAAACTCTACCAGCACTCCAAACAAACTTATCAAGATGGTGAAGTATCTCACACCTGGCAGTTTGGTATTATCAACGACATATCACTACTCTGGGTGAGTTTTGAAACTCCTGGTGGTGTCATTCATTCTTCTGGTGGTATTAACATCTTGTTCTCTTTCTTTGGTAATTCTCTTATGAGTGTAGATTTTCAACAACGAAGGTTTTGTTTAGCATTTGCTTTTATCACTGAATACGATGACTGACGAACAAAAACTCACACATCTTCTCAAAGTTCTCAAAAATTACGCAGAACAACCAACTTGTTATAATCTAAATCCAGATTATGAATATCCACACCATAGTTGGGATATTTTTGAAGATGGTTCTGATTATGGTGAAATTACCTTTGCCCGCACACTTTTAGAAAGTATTGAGGTAGATTATCATTATCCTTGGAGTGATGAGTTGGAGAACCTGTAATGTTTGGTATTGAGAAAGATTTCCAACAACTAATGGAACAAGTTTATGGACCTCTTAACAAAGATAAAATGACCGACCTCAAATTCACATCCCCAAGTGGAGAAACTACCATAAAAGTTCGAGATACTGGTAGATTGGGAACAGTAGCACCTAAAACAAAACTACACATTCGTAAAATGACTGAAATTGAACAAGTAAAAGCAGAAATCAAAGTACTTGAAAAGAAAGTAGCACTACTTGAGGAGATTGAGAAGAAGAAAGAAACACAAACTCTCACTGATTTGATTTATGATTGGTGGGAAGATGTATTCACAACCAATAGCAATGATGATATGGGAATATGTGTTGATACTCTCGTTGATCGTATCGAAGCATGGTTGCCGAAAGAACAATCTTCTGCTGGTTCTCAAAATGCTTATGTTGAATGCACAGTAGAAGGATTCAACGATTGTCTCAATAAAATCAAGAGGAAACTACGATGACTGACCGAAACTTTAAACAAGAACTCTTCTATTCCCATTATATTGATATGGAGAATGGACAAGACACAGAAACCATTGATAATCTTGCTTTGATTGCACTATTGCAAGAAATGAATGAAAGGATTGAACAACTTGAAAAGGACAACGAACTCTTGAAATCTTATGCTTGGCAACCATGACTCAAATTCATCTATTTGTACAGGAAGGTTGCAGACCTTGCATGTATGCTGAAACACAACTAAAGAAAGTAGATGGTTGGGAAAAGGTGGTTACTATCACCAATGCTAAAGAGAATGGCGAATGGACCGAATTTGCTAAGACTTGTCGAGTTGTTGCAACACCAACACTTGTAGCCTTGACAGATGGCGAAGTAGTTGCTAGAATGGCAGGGTCACAAGATATGACTTATGATTTCTGGAAATCTACTGTGGAGAAATGGTCATGACACATGAAGAAATGCTTGAAGAAGCAGCAAGGCGAGAAGCAGCAATGAAAGCAGTTGAAAAACTCTATGATGAGAATGGTGATGCTCTCCAACAACTTGCTGATATTGAAAAGGAGGAACGAATCGATGCTGTGAGAATTGCCATTGATGGTATTGGCAAATATTCAGAAGCACTTAAAGAACTTCGTAAGATTGAACATGAACAATTGATTGAAGAACTACAAGCAAAGAAGAAAGAAAACTTTCAACTGGTTGCTGATGCTTGTATGAAAGAATATGAGGAGAAGTATGGTCGTGATGTGTTCCCAGTAGATGAATACTGGGTGTATATGCTTTCTGAATATGGGGCAACTGGAGAAGGAAATACTGTTTGTCTTATGATGACACAGGCAACCCCATATGGTGATGACTTTAGTGATGAGAATAGGTATGTACCTATTAACTCTCAGCAATATCGTGCAGTGAGAGCATTCCATGAACAGTTTGGCACTTGGTATCTCCATGGTCTCAGATTCCTCAGTAAAGAAGATTTCTTCACTGAATGTGCTTATTACATTCCTCCTGTGATGATGAAACTTTCCAACAAAAATTGCTACAAAGATTTCCACACTCGTGTTCACTACAACTTCTCATGACCGATAAAGAACTCTACAATCCTGATGAATTCCTCCTGGATAATATCAAAAGCTATCACTATGAGGTGATGGATGAAGGGCATCATGTGTGGATGGCATTCTATTTTGAGAATGGTAACACAGGGCACTTGAATGTTTTCCTGAATGATGGTAAGATTAACACACGTTATGAGGAATGGAAAGGTGACTGAACAGATAAAAGAAACATTAGAGAGTTTAAATTTTAAGGTTGTCGAAGAATTAAATCAATTTTTTTCTGAAACTTTTTTGGTTGATTCTGCAGAAATAAACTATGGCCATTCTACTAGATTTGGTATACTTTTTGAAGCTATGTGGGGATACTATATGAAAAAAGAATTAGAATCTTTTGGGCATAGCTTAAAATGGATATGTAAAAATCAATATAATGATTTTTACATTACTGACGATAAAGAAAATTTTGTATGTAATATCGAAGTTAAAACCTTATGTGTAAATTCTCATGAGTCTAAGTCACATTTTGATGCTATTCAATCAGAATTGTTGAATACTGATTTATTATTTGTATCTGCTTGGAAGTGGAATATTAATAATACTTCTATGAGTCCATATGTAACAAAATCAGAATATTTTTTATCAAAAAATATAGCAAAGATGCGAGACGATTTACATATTCTTAGGGGAGGAAGTTTCATCAATAATGAACCGATTAATGCTTCTGGATTTAGGGAACGAATTACAGGACCAGAAAACAATAAACCATTAAAAATAAGTCATATGTCTAATTTTGGTGGACTTGTAAGAATGCTTGGCACAAAAAGTAAAAATTCTAAGCAAAAATTAGAAGAATATTACCAGCATGATGCAGAGTGTAAAAATTATATTAATTTAGTAAAATATGTAAAAACATTTAATTAACTATGACTAATCCACTTAAATTAAATCAAGAAGCAAAAGCATTCTCATATACTCGTGAAGAGTTATTTGAGTGTATCACAAAGATTGTGGCACATCCACATACTGCAATCACAAAACATGACCAATCTCGTGCTCTTGCTATTATGGTAGTATTTGACGATTACTTCACCAATTATACTCAAAGTGATAATAATGGTGGACATTGTGTTTATGAATGTGATGCCACTGATTTTACAGATTTTGTAAGATCTAAACTTGGTATCAGTGATTATGATGCTGTTGATGTTGATGAGGTTTTGAAATGATTGAAGTACAAAAACAGTATAAACTCAAACTCACAGAGCCACAAGCATTAGAACTCTATGAATTTCTAAGAACTCAAAAAGATGTTGGTCGTTTAACTATTGACCATGAATTGTTGTTGGTGTATAATGAACTGAAAAAACTCTTTGATACTGGAATCCGATGATTAAACCACAAGGAACTTTATACATTGGACATAAATGGTATGATGTAGATACCACTAAACTAACTTCTATCAAAGATGTAGAGGCAGTATTTTGTGCTATTGGATTGAAAGTATCTGAAACTAATGAAAACTTTGATAAAGTCAAACATCTCCTTATCATTCCAGAGAAACCCAAAACTCTGGATGAAATCCAACAAGAGTTTGATGAGAAGATTGATAAACTGATTGAGACAACAAAAGAAAAGTTTGAGTATTCCAAAGTAGTTGCCGAAAAAAGATACAAATACGAGTTTGATAAGATTTTTGAAAGATTTGAATACGCAAAGGATAATGGACATTTTCCACAACCAGTAAAATTTGTTATGGGAACTGGATTGAGTGCTGATTCTTATGGAACCTCTTTTGTAATCAAACAGGGAAACAAACACGAAGGTTATTATACGATTGGAAATCGACGATATTTGAGGTATTATATGCCTGATAAACCTAATCGTTTGGTGAGGTTCTTTATGAGAACCTGTCTTGGTTTTTATTGGATTGATGATGCATTATGACGTTTATACACAAATGGATAATCGGATTTAAACCGATTATCCGCACTCCATTCTGGTATTGGTATCGTATGATCTGTCATCAAGGTTATCGTCTTGATGATAGGCATTTGTATGCAGATTTCTGGTATGAATTAAACAATGGTTGGTGGACTATGGAGTATGATGCGTTCATTAATGCCCCAGGAACAGAGGAAGCTATGATGGGTATAAGTTCTCCTGATGAGATTCCAGAGACCATCTACTTGACAGAAGAGGCTTATGACTCTATGATGGAGAAGATCAATAACCCCGATCCACCAACCCCATTTCTACGACAACTACTCTCTCGACCTGCTCCTTGGGATACTGAATCAGATGGACATTGTTGATCTTTCCATGCTCGCCACCTTCATTATGCTTGTAGGTGGTATTGTATTTTTCTTTAAAGCTATTTACCGATGAAAGTTAAAACTCGTGTTATTCTAGAACAAGCTATTGAAGAAGGTGTGCGTCGTGGTTGGCACCTCGCACACAAACATGTAGAGAATCCTGCCCCCAGTGCCATCATGGACCGTATTGATGAGGCTGTAATGTCACAGATCTACGAATACTTTTCTTTTGAAGATGAACTACACATTTCCTGACATCAATCACATTGATGATGTTCTTCTGCAAATTGAAGACAAGCCAGAGTTCAAAGTAATGGACAAAGGTTGGTACACTGTTATCAACTACATGGTTGCATTTGAAGATACATTCTCACTCATTCGCCATCGTACACATTACAACATGTGGATGCGTCGTGAATGTCGTGGTCTTATCTTTGATAATGCTACTGGCAAACTAATATCTCGTCCATATCATAAGTTCTTCAATGTTGGTGAACGAGAAGAAACTCAGATTGATAAACTCAACTTAAGTGCTTCACATGTAGTTCTGGAGAAGCTAGATGGTTCGATGATTCGTCCTATTCCAACTCCAGAAGGGTTTCGTCTTGGTACAAAAGCAGGTATTACTGATGTTGCAATGAATGCAGAAGTATTCATTGGTGATAAGCCACAATACAACACTTTTATTCGTGCCATGATTGATGGTGGAATGACACCTATATTTGAATGGTGTTCTCGTAAGAATCGTATTGTAGTTGACTATCCAGAAGACCAACTCATTCTCACTGGTATTCGTAATCTCACTAAGGGTAACTATCTACCATACTTTAACATGGTAGAACTTGCGGAACATTATGGTATTCCTTTTGTGAAAGCAATTGCTGGTGATGAAACCGACATTACTAAGGTTGTTGACCACATTCGCAAATGGGATGATGGTGAAGGTGTAGTTATCCGTTTTGATGATGGTCATATGGTCAAAATTAAAGCAGATGAATATATTCTTCGACATCGCTCTAAAGAACAAATTAACTCAGAAAAGAATATCATTCAAGTTATCCTCAATGATGCAGTAGATGATATGATTCCACTGCTCACTGAAGATGATTCTGCTCGACTGCGAAAGTTCCAGTCTGAGTTTTGGAGTGCAGTTGATGAGGTGGCACAAGACCTTACTACCATCTTTGAAGGTGGTGATAAGATGTATCCAGATAAAAAGGAGTTTGCCGTTGAGTTTGTAAACCGAATGCTTCTTCCCATTCATCGCCCATTCATGTTTGGCATGAAACAAGGCAAAGAATGTAAACAACTCTTGATTGATTCAATCGAGAAATCTCTCACTTCACAAACCAAATTAAACGATTCCCGTTGGATGTTCGGAGGTATTTCATGGAACTGATTATGATGTGTGGCATTCCTTGTGCAGGCAAGTCTACTTACATTCGCAGGGGAATTGAAAATGCAGATGTGTTTGATGAATATGTAATTCTTTCCACAGATAATTACATCGAAGAATATGCCAAAGCAAATAACAAGACTTACAATGAAGTCTTCGATGAAGTTATTGATGAAGCTACCACACGCATGTATCAAGACCTAGAACTTGCTATCCAACGAGGCAAGTCTATCATCTGGGACCAAACTAATGTCTCTAGAAAGTCTCGCATCAAGAAACTAAAGAAGATTCCAGAAGAATATACCAAGACTGCAGTGGTTCTTCCTATCACTCTTGAAGAAGCTATCATTCGCAATTCTCAACGAGCAAACAAATTCATTCCACGTTCTGTTATTACTCGCATGTATCACCAATTTGAAATGCCAACTGAAGACGAAGGTTTTGATGTTATTATGACTCATGATGGGTCGCATCTGAAATTGCAGGTAGCATGATGATTTCTGACTCGGTGTTTGACCAGGCTATTGCAACTGCAAAGTCTTCCCCATCAAAGAAACAAGTTGGCGCTTTGCTACTCAATAAAAACAAGGTGATTGTAGCTGCAACTAACCTGGAAACTAAGTCTCATCCACTTCAAGCTAAGTTCGCTGAACGAGTGGGTCTCAAAGAAAAAATCTATCTTCATGCAGAGATTGCTGCACTTGTTAAGTGTCGTGATGAAGTAGATACTATCATTGTCGCTAGGATCAATCCACAGGGTAAATTACGAATGGCTCGGCCATGTCCTATTTGCCAACTAGCACTTAAAGAAGCTGGCATTACTCACGTTCACTACACTACCAACCATGGATTCCTCTACGAATACTCCTAAAGAAAAGTGTATCGTCTTTGATCTGGATGGTACTCTGTGTGATGTTTCACATCGTAGACAGTTTGTTGCAACCAAGCCTCGTAACTGGGACGCATGGAATCGTGGTATTGCTAATGATAAACCTGTAAATCAAGTGCTTGCAATGTTTCATGCATTGAAGTATTTCTATGCTATTTTCTTTGTGAGTGGTCGATCTGATGATTATCGTGATGTAACTCTGAAATGGTTTGAAGATAACAATATCACGACTGATGATTATAATGCTCTCTATATGAGAAAGTATCAAGACCATCGTGATGATGCTATTGTTAAGGCAGAGATTGCTGATCAGATCGAAGAACAGTATGAAATCTTTGCAGTATTTGATGATCGAAAACGGGTCTTGACAATGTGGCAGGAGCGTGGTATATTTACTTTTGATGTCTCCCAAGGTAAAGGTGATTTCTAATGGGACTGTTTGACCGTGTTCGTTGCTCATATCCTATCAACGAACATTTCAATAATCATACACTACAAACCAAAGGACTTAAATGTTCTATGTTTGAATATTGGATTAGCCCTGCAGGTGAACTATTTGAGATTGATGAGTGCATGACTGCAGACTTTGTAGAAGTTGATGACGAATCACTTCCACCTTGGGCCACATTTCAATGGATTCCAAATGGCAATCATGGGATTGTTCGACCTCAATATATTACTGATTGTATTGAGGTTTATCCAGAACAAAACCCAAACGATACTTGGGAAGCATGGCCACGATGTAGTATATGTTTTAAATTAGGTAAGATTACACACATTGAAATACTTAGATGAGTGATTTTCCATACGAAGGATTTCCATACAGGCTAGAATACACCGATGGAAAGGATGAACGAGTTTGTTGGTTTATGTGTGAAGAGCATCTTCAAAAACATATCGAAAGATACAAACCAACCAATGCAAGTATTCAAACAATCAAACAAAAACAAAAGAAACAACAACTGTTTTCTGAACTAGACACATTCTTTACACCAGATGAAACACCTGTGGCACCTGTGGGCACTCGCACTCGGAGAAAAAGCACACAAAAAAGATCAAGTAGCTGATAAGGTTGCTATTATTCGTACCTTTATCTTTACTACATATCTTATTACCAATGCATTTATTATTGCTGGAGTGGTAAGACATTGGAATGACCGAGAAATTAAAGTTGAGGTAGAAATTTATGAAAATGCAAACTATGCCGAAAAGTTATACTCAGAAAGACGGAACTATCTGGGAATGGACGGAGACACCCGAATTGAGGGAGTATATTTGTCAGGAACAATCAAGAACCGCACTGGAGAATTTGAATGACAAACCAAAACGAACATCCTGAAATTGCAGAGGTAGACTGGATTGATGATGAATTCCGTGTTGAACAAAGTCGCTGGAAAACTTGGAAGAGTTTTCATAAGAATGGGGACTCGCTTATTACTTCTCTCTCACGAGAATCTTGCATCGCTGCAACAAGATTCTATCTTAAAGGAAAACAAGAAGGTTTTTCCGACAGTAAATCTTACGAAGGGGTGGTAGGTGGAAAACTCTAATGATGTACCAGTCCACGTACTGGACCCAACGACTCCTTGGTATGAGTTTTTGTCCTATACTGAATGCTGTTGGAGCCTGAAGCCGCCAGGACATCCATCACTCACAAGATTCATGCGGTATCATGATTATCTCAAAGAGGTTGGTCTCAAATGAATGAATTCACAATTTCAGGCACCACAAACAAATACACAGATGCAGAACTTGATGCAATGTGTTTGTATTCTGAAAACCTTGATCTCAAGCGTAGGCTTGGGATTCTTGAAGAAGAAAATCTAAAACTCAAGAATGAACTTCTTGAACTCTCTGCACAAATGGAAGGAATGATTTATGAAAACTGATCGTAATGGTTTTATTGACCCCGCTGTTATTCTGATTGTCGGTGGTTTTTTTGTGATTGGTGGTCTCATCTTCATTGGTGGTCCACAATACAATGTGTGGCAACAATCTCTTGCAGGTAAAGCAGAACTGCAGAAAGCAGAATACACCCGACAGGTAGCAGTACTGGAAGCACAAGCAAAGAAAGATTCAGCACAACAACTTGCTGATGCTGAGATCATCCGTGCTACTGGTGTTGCTAAGGCAAACCAGATTATTGGTGACAGTCTGAAGGATAATCGTGAGTATCTTCAGTATCTGTATATCACTGGTCTTGAAGATGGTAGCAAGAATGGTAACGTGACCATCTATGTACCGACTGAAGGTGGAATGCCAGTTCCGACACTTCAAATGAATAAGTGATTTTAGAGGGTCGAAAGACCCTCTTTTTTTCTAAATATTTAAAATGCAGTACAGTCTAGATGACTACTATTTACACAGTAAAGGATGTATTGAACGACACTAAATTAAAAAATAGTTCAGTATTGGATGAGTTTTTAATCGCATGTAGAGATAATTTAGTTCAAATAGATCAGCCAAAAAATATAAAAGAACGAAGCAGAGTAGAAACAAGAAATAAATTAAAAACTCTTAAAGACACTGAGAAATTTTGTTATGATATTGGAAATAAAATATGCATATCTAGAATAGTATTGGAAACTATGATAGATTCAAATAAACCTAAACTAGGTTTTACACAATCTGCAATTATTGGGGCAATATCAAAACTAACTGGACTTGCATTCAATCCTGCAGATACTGTAAAATATTATAATTTTACATCAGCTACAAAACCTAAAGTTGAATTCAGACAAGAATTTATTTGTTATGTAATTAACTACTTCTTCAACAATCCAAAAGTTAAAATATATGATATATTGTTTAATTTAGAAACAGGAAATATAACAAAATCAAATAAATTACTCATTAAGAGTGATGTTAAAGATTTTCAAATTATGTCACACAATGATAATTACATGTATCTTGTGGATGCATATGCTAATGCAAAAACAATATATGCAAATAAGTCTAAATTAAACTTATCTAAAACTCTCTCGGAATATACTGTTGCAGAAGAAAAATCTGCATCTCATTTAAAAAGTGGTCCATTCAAAAGGATTCAATCGACAGAATCAAATTATTATTCATCTCCAGATAAACTTACTACGGCAGACATGTACATCTATGATGAAAGTGATGAAATGTATGAAAAAGTAATGGCTGTATTTAATCGTAAAGATAAAAAATTAACTCACAATCAATATAGACATTTTATGAATCATGCGTTTAAAAATGGAGTAATTATTCCTATTTCATTGAAACAATTAGTAACTAAGGATATAGATTCTACGGATGACAATTTCATCACGTCAAGAATTAAAGTGGTAGGTTCATATAAGTTAGATGATTCTAAATCGTTGGAAGATGAATATATGAAAGCAGTTATAGAATTATTTGATACAAATTCTAAACAATCATTTATTAAAAAAATTAATGATATGATAGACATTGAATTTGATTCTGCAAATTTAGGTATTGGCAAGCAAGGAATGGATATTCCGTTTAAGACGCAGTTCAAAAAAGGAAAATTTAAAGGTAATAAATTATGGTTTACTAGTGGGCAAATACATATCATGCCAGATAAAAGTACTTCTAATGCTGGACTTGGCGGAATTGCAAGGCAATATCTATTTCAGAAAATTATATTGAAACTTCCAAGAAAAGCAGCTTTTATGAGTGCATTATTAAAATCTAGAAAGGAAGTCTTTTCTAAGTATAGCAAGTCACCTATTATTAAATCTGGAAAAATGTTGACGGAAGGTGATTTTAAAGCATTAATCACAGACTTAATGAACAATAGAACTGATGAACAAGTAAAACAAATACTATTTGAATATGTCAATCGTTTATCTAAAAATATGAAACCACTTGGCAATTTTAATTTTAGTGATAAATATCCTAAATTCAGTAGCATATCTAATAAAGCAGAATCATATGCACAAAAGATGTCGATGTTTGAAATGGCATCATATGTTGTATCTCATGAAAAAATAGTTCATGACTGGATTAAAGATTCATTTGTTATGTCACTATATGCAGCAGCATCTTCAATTGGATTGATTATATTCGATGGTAGACACATAAATCTTAAAAATCTTGGTGGCAGACAAAGATTGAAGAAAATGGTAAATCGTTTGAATCCAGTATATTTGAAGATAGGCTATTGACATGTGTGGGTCTGCCATGGTATGGTGGACCCATTCGTTCATCACCCATGAAGCTCCGTCCCCACCAAGCCCGAAGCCTCACCAAGATGGAACTGGTTCGTATGGGCCAGGTATATGTTCCTACAGGTGGTGGCAAGACTCTGATCATGATTCGTGATCTCATGCGTAGATTATCAGAATCAGACAAACCTTTTACTGCACTGATTGTTGCTCCTCGCATCTTGCTTGCGAATCAGTTATGTGCAGAGTTTACTCAAGAAATCAAGAATGCTGTGGTTGCTCACATTCATTCTGGCGAGACTAAGCACTTCTCTACAACTAATCCTGATCATATCACCATGTTCCACAACATGGTTAAATCTAATAATGAACACCAACTACTTTTTACTACTTATCATTCTCTTCATCGTATTGTTGACAGTGGAATACACATTGATACAGTCTACTTTGATGAGGCTCACAATGCCTGTAAGCGAGACTTCTTTGTTTCTACTGCAATGATGTCTCAACATGCAGAGTCTGCATATTACTTCACTGCTACACCTAAACTGTCACAGAATCCAAAAGGTCGTGGCATGAATAACTCTATTGTGTTTGGTCAAGTTATTGAGAATGTACCTGCACCTGAGTTGATTGAGAATGGTAGCATCATTCCTCCCATGGTGCAAGTCTTTGAGGTAGATGGTGTGCGTGAGAAAGATAATGCAGCAAAACATGATGCTAAAACGCTATTATCCATACTAGATGGCCTAGACTCAAATAAATCTCAAAAAGTACTAGTTGCTGCACCTAGTACCAAGGTTTTATGTCAGATGTTGTTTCGTACTGATGTCATGAATCAATTCAAACAACGTGGCTATGAGATTATGCACATCACATCTAAAGAAGGTGCATATGTCAATGACAAGAAAGTGAATCGTGAAGTATTCTTTGACACCATGACTAAATGGGGTCAAGACAGACAAAAGAAGTTTGTATTGTTTCACTATTCTATTTTGAGTGAGGGCATCAACTGTCCAGGGCTCACGCACTCCATTCTCCTGCGAAATCTCAACGTGATTGAAATGTGTCAAACTATTGGCCGAGTTATTCGTGTTGATAGAGAAGATGCACAAGATATGGCCAATGGTGTACTCACTCCTGGTGATTATCTGTCCTATCGTAAATCATATGGCTTTGTGACTGTACCAGTTCACAAGAACCATGGCAAGAACATCCAGCAACGGCTCCAGAGTGTGGTAGACTTCGTATTCAGGCAGGGCATCCCACCTGAATACTATGTTGACTGATCCAGTCCATGGGCTGTCACATACCACTTGACAGCCCAGCCAATCTGACCTATTGTGTCTTTGTTGACACGGAGGTTTCTTGACCTACACACGACGACGCAAACGCATGGACAACAAAAACTATACCTGGGCTGAAGCTCTAGGTGCTATTACAGGGCTTATCATCGTTGCAGTATTTGCATTCGCTTTGAGTGCTCTACTCATGATTCCTGTAGCATGGATTGTTCACTGGATTCTGGTTAGCTTATTTAATTACACTGCACTGACTATTTGGCAAGTCTGGGGCATCATTCTTGGTGTTCGACTTGTATTCTCTGGCCTCGTTACTGTAAACAAAAACTGATTATGAACGAAGGTAACATCACAGTCACTCTGACTGAATCTCAACACGAATTGTTGAATGAAATTCTATGCCACACAATGGAGGCATTTCAACTTGTGTCTCCATATGATGATGGTATGTGGGATCTCCCACTTGACAACCCCATCATTCAACGATATACTATGGTTGAGAACATGAAAGAAATGTTCTATGAACTTTGGTCTGATCGTTTCACCCCAACTGAGGAAAACTGATGCTTCCCTTTCTACTTGCTACAGTTGTTCAGTATGATTTCCTATCGACTCCTGTTCCTGAAAGTGTTGCAAAGCAATGTGCCTCTGATGTTGGCATTCCTTATGCTAGCGACAATTTTAGTGATACTGAATGGCAAGAGTTCAAGCGTTGTATCATCTATCGCATGAGTCGCTGACATGACACACTATTGGAAAGCACTCATTCTGACACAATCCAATGTGCTTCAGAATGTAGAAATCGAAACTCCTGGACCATGGCGTGAAGATGCAATTGCACAAGTAAAGTCAATGTATGGGGCAAAGGAAGTAAAGTTTTGCAATCCAATTAGTAAATCATCTAGCAGCGATTCATCTTCATCATCTAGTTTCAGTCCTGATGTTAGTTTTGGTGGAGTTCTGATACTTTTATGCTTGCTTGCTATTTGGGTGTTCCGCTACATTATTCTTGCTCTCATTGTAATTGGGGGCATCTATCTTCTGTATAAATGGCTTAAGAAATGAAAACTATTCGCTTCATTGGTGATGTTCATGGCAATTGGAAACGATACAAGAAGATCATCAATGAATGCGATGTTTCAATTCAAGTTGGTGATTTCGGTGTAGGATTCTCTGGTCATTCCAATCCACCATATGATCACATGAAAAAGGGAGACCACAAGTTTATTCGTGGCAACCATGACAATCCAAATGTATGTGCAAATCATCCATTCTGGATAAAAGATGGTACTTTGATTCATGATAAGATCTTCTGTGTTGGTGGTGCAAAATCAATTGATGCACACATGAGAACAGAAGGACTAAACTGGTGGAGTGATGAAGAGTTATCTTACAAGCAGTTTCTAAAGTTGTGCGATGACTATGAGAAACTGAAACCACAAGTTGTAGTGGCACATGAAATGCCAGAAAGCCTCACCTACATAGTGTGCTCTAAGTGTAATCTAACGAAATATGACGACACATCTATAACTCGTCAATTTCTTGATAATATACTAGAGATTCACAAACCTGATCTATTCATTCATGGTCACTGGCATGTTGATCACCACACCATATACAAAGGTGTTGAATATATCGGTTTGGCTGAATTAAATTACGTGGACCTAGAACTATGAACACAGAAGATTGGATTAACCTCAACAACATGCACAAAGAATTGACAAAGAACCATCTAGCAGCCTATGATACAGCATATCTTGAGAAGTATGCAGAACTTCTTGCAAAATCACTTGAAGGTAAAGGAGATCCCAACCATAATGGACGAAGCTGATTATTCAATCTATCTCTCACATGCAAATGCTATGGAGAGAATGGAGAAGTTCAATAATCGTGCAGTAAAGGCTAAGACCTACAAAACAATGCACAAGAACTTCAGAATTGCTGATGCTCTCTATGCAGAGTATCGTGAACTGATCGAAGAAGATCAAACCTATGTTACACTCTGTCTTGACCATCTTGAAGGTATTCTCAATGATTGAAACCACTACATTCCCTGTTGAAGTCAATGCTATCGCAGCTGTTGCTGGACTAGCTGGAGCACTTGTTGTGATTCTTTATGCTTTCACACGGAACCATCAGTATGAAATGCGGAAACGTTCCGCACGTATTAAGAAGGCTAATGAATCAAAGGTTGACATGCCCCCGCAGATCGGTTAACCTACTGAGGTAGTCAAGGGAACCAACCCATGTACCGCACACTTTCTGAACTTCGTGACTCAATCAACCAAATGATTGAGCGTCAAGGTGAGAACGCAGGTTGTGCTGCGTTTGTATTCACTCAAGATGATGTATTTGAGATCGTTGGTGAAAACTGCGACGAAGTGCGTTTCTCTAAAGAACTCACTGAAGATGTTCTCTGTGATGTAGGAGGTTCTTCCTACATTTACGAACAGGTTGGTGAAATGATTGATGATACAATCCGTCTCCGTAAGGGTATGAAAATCTATCAGGAGACTGTTTGAAATGAACGACATCATCACACTCACACCAGTCAAACCACGATTCCGTGAAGTGTACCATTACACCACCAGTCGCTGGGATTGGCAAGATGGTGACGTGAACCAGATGTGGATTGAAGAGATTGAAGAATCCCCTGATGTTTACAAGTATGTTGCCATCGCCCACAATCCCCGAAAAGGTGCTAGTATGGTGATGTCGAATCCCAGAGGCTACCGTGCCACACTAGAATGGGTTCGACAGTTCTGTGCTTCATTCTGTATTCTTCCTGACTGAACATGAAAAACTACAAAGTTCGTGTTGAAACCTATGATGGTCTTTGTACCATCTGGTATGAAAAGTCTAAAGCAAAGTCTGCAACAGATTTGATTTGCAAACGTGTCCATGAACAACTTTGTGGACTTAACATCAAACAAATTGAAGTTTCTCTTTCGGTGTGACTACCATGAAACCCTATCCTCTCGGTATCGACAATCCTTATCAAATTTGCCAAATTTATGGTACAACTCGATGGGGATTGTATCGTCGGCATTCATTTCAAAAGATTGCTGAATTTGCTACTCAGTTTCAAGCATATGAAGCTCGTCGTGCTATTTTGAAAGCGGAAGGATACAACGCATGAAGTGCCTACCAGTTATCATCTGTGGAATTGGTATCATTGTTGGATGGAATACACTTGCTATTCTTCGTGACAATGGTAAACTGATTGATACTGAATACAGAGCAGTTCACAAACTATTTTGCACCAAAAACCCAACTCATCATCATTGTCAATGAACTTCACTGATCTAAAGTTTGAAAAACACAAGATTCAAGATGGTGTACAAGCTACACATTTCTTTCCTAATGGTTATGGTGTATCTGTAGTTCGTTTTCCTGGTAGTTATGGTTTTGAAGATGATCTGTATGAAGTAGCCATTCTCAAAGGAACCCAAGATAATTGGGAAATCACCTATGATACACCAATCACTGATGATGTATTAGGTCATCGTGATGAACAAGACATTAACAACATTCTAGAAGAAGTACAATCACTATGAGCAACAAACCTTATCACAACAATCCCAAGCCAAAGACTGTAAAGATCTTCGGTTCACTCCATACCTACAGCAAGACATCCAAGGCCAGTTCTCAAGCTGGCACACAGCCCAGTCCTCAGGGCTGATTCCACCTCTATACTGAACACAGTTCAAACCACTCCAATGGCTACCCGCTCACGCATCGGCATTCAACTCAAGGATCGCTCTGTTGTTTCAGTGTACTGCCATTGGGATGGTTATCCTGAGCACCATGCTAAGATTCTGAAGGAACATTACTCCATCAGAGATCAAGTCGTCAATCTGATTGATGGTGGAGCTATTTCTTCCCTTCGCACTCGTGAAACCTGGAATTCTGGTTCTTCTCTTCGTGATGAAAAAGGTGAATATATTTGTGATGATGCGGGCTATTTGATGTATGAGAATGATCGTATTCCGCAGCCACTCTATTATACAGAGCGTGGTGAGGAAATCGAAGTTCAGCATACTACATTTCATAAGTTTGTTTCTGGTAAGTTAGGTGGTGAAGAGTATGTGTATCTGTTCACTCGCAAGAATCAGTGGAAATGTTATTCCACAAATCTCTTTCAACCAAAGCAAGAAATCAAACTACCATGAACACACCAAACTGGCAACATCACTCTAACAAACCAAAGACCACCAAAGGTCAATCAAAAGCCAAAATCAAAGCCAGGAAGCAATCTCTAAATCACCTCAAAGCCAAGTATTTACAACCAAAAAACACTACTTTTTTGCACTATAATGAATAAAGTAACTGATCTGATCGCACCCAGCTTTATACCACCAACAATGCCTCCTTTATTGCAAGAAGAGAAGGTTATCCTGGCGGATCCAAACTATTCAGGTATCTCGTGCCAAAGCTTCGTCATGGGCTATCTTACCATGAATCAAATCAATGTAGCAGAACCAAAAGTAGATACAGGTGTAGATTTACTTGTAGAGAAACAACCTAAGATCTGGCTCAATGCACAAATCAAAAAAGTTGTACTCCGCCAGGATACCACCAATACAGATGGTGAGATTAAAGATAGATTCCAGCTAACATTCCAGAATACACAACAGAATCTATCAACAGAGAAAATTGATTTATATTATCATGTATTACTTACACATCAGAGAGTAATGATCTGGGAAGTAGATGCACAATATGTACCAATAAGAGAAGATGGATTCTTTGTAAAGAATACTAATATAGTGATTGATCGTCATAAGAGATCTCACTATGAAACAGACTTCCAAAAGAATCTAAAGTTAGTTTATGTAATGTATAGTCCGCAGGTATATGTAAACAATCAGTCGTTTTTTGTGTAATTATTAAGTATATAATAAATGTAATAAAAAATATATGTTTGTGTTGTATAGAGAGAGACTGAAAGAGAGAAATTATTAAGTGTATAGGGTATATGTGTGAAATTATTAAGTATATACTGTATGTGTCCGAGTGTGTCAGAGAAAGTATCTGAAATGTGCGGGGGTGCAGCAGTCTTGGCGAGCATTATATCATCACTCGGCCATTTTGTCAAGCCCCCAGGCCCAAAAAACTCATAAGGATTCCAAATCACTCCGAGGCCACCGATAAGTATTACTAATATAAGCATTCCAAATCACTCGGAGGCCACCGATCAGAAATTATTATCAATATACACTTGACAACACACCCAAAACCTGCTAGAATAACCATGTCAGGGTTCAGAACTTATTATTAAGTATACTTAGAAATTATTAACCATATAAGATACACTAATCAAAGAACCCTTGACAACCCTCTGAGAAACCTCTATAGTGACTATGTTCACACATGAACAACCATGAAATTCTCACTTGACTCCCGAATCTTCTACATTGGTGCTAACACCAAGGCTAAGCAAGGTGACGAACAATTTGGTATTAGTATTGGTAAGTATTACTTTGGGCTATATGATAACAAACCGTGTGCAGGTAAATTAAACAAATATGGTGCATTAGTTATTAATAAGTAATCCTTATCATTCACCTACTTGACATCATGCACACAATCAACTATTCTGACGTGGTACAGTTCTTTCATTCCAAATCAATGAAACAAGATGAGATGATTGATGCTCTTAAAGAACAACTTTACAGCAATGAATATGTTCTAATGGAGCAAATCATTGAAGAATATGTGTTAGGCTTAAATGAAACTGAACTGGACACATTAGAAAACTTTATCAAAGCTAATCAGTCAGATTAGCAATGCTTATGGCTCAAAGGGTTGACATCCCAGACAATCCAGGTCATACTTGAATCGTTCACTTCACTGAACCAATGGAAACTACGTTTGATTTCGTAGATCTTGAAGCTGAGATTTACGATTGGCAGGATGATATGCTGATTCCTGCAGCTGATGATGATGAAAGCGAACTAAACTTTCATCAATTTATTAACTCTAATTACGATTACTGAGAATTATTATGTCTAAAGAGGTACTTGTTTCGATGCTTCGGAAAGGTCAGACTGGTGATGAAATTCTCACCATTCTCGACATGATTGCAGGCTCTGATGATACTATTACAGAGCCAACTCTAGACGAAATTGAGTTCTGATTAGTATTACTAATCAATCAGGGGGTTGACACCTCAGCCCCCAACCTGTAAATTATTAAACGTACACCTGAACAAACATCATGACCGTTGCAATCTCCCCCATCCATCGTCAATTCACTAAAGAGCAATCTAGCGCCATTCAATCTATCACTATGCCCCTAGATAGCAATGATGTTTTTATAACTTATCACAGCAATCCTGATAAAGTTTACAACTTTATTGCATCAGATAGTTACATTCAATTCCTCAGTGATCTGCTCAACAATGATGAGATCCTGAAGAATGTAAGCATCGGTTCCACTATCGCAGATGCTCGCAAGACTGAAGAACTGAAAGCGATCTGATAGGATTCTGGGGGGATCAATTCCCCCCTTCCAGTTCTTCATTGTTTCATTCTGTGACTTTCGAGCTTCTTTTTGTTCTGGTGTTCTTCACTCTGTTACAATCTCTCAAGAGGAAACTACTCTAATGGCACAGATCATTTCAGTCAAACCTATCAGCAAGAAAGCCAAAAACAGGTTCGCTAATGCACTCAAACGCTGCGAGCATTGCACCATCCTACGACACATGGATGGCAGAATGTTGCTGGCAAGTATAGCTGACCCTGAAGAGATTTTCTGGGTTGATATGCACAAAGATCAGAACTGGGAGCTGGAAATGTAATTATTTCATTCTGTTACAGGGGTGGGCTTCAGGGCTCACCCGATGGTGTAGGATTCGTGAGCAGTCGCAAAGGACCAATGCTGAACACCGAGCACCTCCCAGGAATCGGCCCTGACGCCAGCCAGGGAACCATTGCAGCCGAAATGTTTCGGGTGCGGGCTGGGGCCAAGCAAGCTGAGCGGGAGCAGGATCAGACCCTGGTATGGGTTGAGGGCCATCTGATCACCAAAGCCCAGTGGGAGCAGTTCAAAACCGATCGCTTCCATACGTGGCACGGTGAGGGTTGGATCATGACCATGGACCACTGGGTGACACAGCATTAAGCTTTGCAACAGGGCCAGCCAGCCTGGCCCTTCCCATCTGGTAGACTAACCTCAGTTCACACCCAAACCACCAATGTCTGACCTTCTGACCTTCAGCCACGGTAACGCCAAGCTCGGTAAGGGCACCCTGATCTTTAGCCTGCCAGCTGGCAAAACCTGCCCTGGCGCTCTATTCTGTCTCTCGTTTGCTGTTGTTAATGAAGACGGCAAGCGTAAAGTTCAGGATGGCCCTCAAACACAATTTAGGTGTTTTGCTGCAACTAGTGAAGCACAATACGATGGCCCTTTCTATGCTCGGGCTCGCAATCTGCAGCTGGTTGTTGAGGCGATCCAAACCAACACTGCAGCCGAACTGATCAACAACAGCCTGCAGAATGCTCGCAAGAAGAATAGCAAACTCGTCAGGATTCACGAGTCTGGTGATTTCTTCTCGGGTGCCTATCTGGATGCCTGGATCACAGTGGCAAAGCTGAACCCTGATCTCAAGTTCTACTGCTACAGCAAAAACCTGCCACTGTTTGTAGGTTTGGAGTTGCCCTCTAACTTCTTCATGACGGCAAGTTATGGTGGCAAATTCGACCACTATATCGACGCAGGTGTGTTCACTCGCTACAGTAAAGTTGTGCATAACGATGAAGAAGCTGAAGCGATTGGGCTAGAGGTTGATCACGACGACTCGCACTGTTTTGGTGACAAACCGTTTGCACTGTTGGTACACTCAACACAGCCTAAAGGTTCAACCTATGGCAAAGCTGTCCATGCTCGCCGCCGTGCTGGTAAGTTCAGCGGTTACAGGAAGGAACGCCAGGCTATTCTGGCCGCTAAAGTATAATTATTTCGGTTTGTAACAGTTCGGGTCTGGGGCATCGACAGCCCCCACCCATGCCCTATAATTTGAACACGGGGGCGAGAGAAGCCCCCACAACCACCTGAGACCATGACCCGCTCTGACCGCCTCACCCGCACCAGCATCCCCACCGCAGTGGCTGTTGCTGTTGCCAAGGTCACCATCCGCCATGGCGTCATCGTTGGCCGCCATCGGGCACAGTGGCTGTTTGATCTGGCCACCAGTGAGACTGCTCTCAAGGAGGAGCGCAAGCTGGGACGCCAGGCTCTGCAGGCTGCTGCTGACGCCGCTGGCCGCAGCGTGATCACGCTGGCCGATGGCCGAACCATTGGCAACCGAGTCTACAGCAAGGCCAGCAACCGCAGGCTAGTTCGCTGGAGCCAGGATCGCCCCAGCCCTGTGTAAACCTTTGTAACGGGGCTGGCCACAAGCTGGCCCCATCCATGGTAGACTGATCAAGCAAACCAACGGAGCCAACCATGCTCGACGCAACCATCGCCACCGCTTTCGACGACCTGAGCAGCTTCCAGCTGATGGAATGGCTCGATGAGGGCAACCCTACCGAACAGGAAGCCGAGGCCATCGAAGCCGAGCTGGCCACCCGCCAGCAGCGACTGGAAGCCATCGCCAACCTGCTCTGGGACTGATAAGCAGAGGGGGAGCCAGCCTCCCCCACCCATCAGCAGATCTGATCCATCAGCAGTGCTTATCAGTGGGCAGGGGCAGTATAAGCGGCCCTTATGGGTCGCCGCCCCCCGTACCCGTACAAAAAGCCTTAACTACCCTAAGCTATACCATTCCTAGATCGACCTAGATATAGTGATTTAAATAAAAAAAAATTTCCAAAATATCATGAAAAAATTTCCAACAAAATTTGAAGGATACTATGTCTGTGAAGATGGCTCTATATGGACTGAGTGGCACAGAAATCCTCATAGACGAGGAGAAGCTAGAAAAATGACTCAAAATCCACGAGGAGGTCTCAAAGAATCTGATAGGTATCAATCTATCAATATTTCTCTAAAGGATGCAAACGGAAGGACTACAAAACAAATCAAATATTACTCACATAGACTCATAGCAGAGACCCTTATAGAAAACCCACAAAATTTCAAAGAAGTAGACCATATTGATGGAAACAAACAAAACAACTCCATAGAAAATCTGAGATGGGTAGATAGAAAGGAAAACCAACGATGGATGGTAGGAAATACCTTTGGAAAAAAATGAAGCCCCTCCCTACCCGCACAACGTATTCCGAGCAATTCAGATATATTGCCCTCTGCCTTACCGAGGGCATCAAAATAATCTCGGAAAAAATTTTCAGCAAAAAAAATTCCGAGAACCGTTTAGATCCTCGGAAAAAATAATTTATTTTTTTATTTGAGTTTTAGTTCGTTTTTTAAAAGGACTCAGATGTGCATACTTCTTTGGAACCTTAGGTGCAGGAATTGTTGGTGATTTTGTAATGTGTTTAGAAGCATACTCTGGACTCATTATAGCAGAGTGATGTCTTCTTCCCCAAGCATCAATACCTTGCTGACCCTTTGTTTTTTCTACATGCTTTGATTTTGAAGGGACACGAATTGAAAGAGTTCTAGTATCCTTACCATACCTCTTACCAAAAGCATCTGCAGTTCTAGCAGATGTTGATGCATGTACTTCAGAGCCTTTAAACCCTGACTTATGAATGCTATCTGCAGAAGATGATGATGTCCCATGATAATATCTTGTCATCTTAATTCTTTTAGCTTCTGTAATGAATTCGGAGTATGTTTTCATGTGTTTTTTAAATATTTATTTTGGCTATATACTGTAAGTTTTAAAAAATAAAAATGTCTAGTCTTTCTTCGTTTACAACTGAAGTGCAATATGATGACAAATCTGGTGAGTACTTCATTACATTTCCTGATGAGATCCTCGATGAGATGCAATGGCAAGAGGGAGATACTTTAGAGTTTGAGTACTTTGATCATCATGATACTCCAGGAATTCGCATACATAAAGTAGGAGACTAAGGCTTTATCCGTTCTTAATAAATATGGCTAACTGCAGTGGAAAATCAGAGGCAATTGATGCAAAATTAACTTTTACTTATGATCAGTGCCCTCCGCCAGAAAATGGACCTCCAGCTAAAATTACAATAGAATTTAATTATAAAGAAAAGCACTGGTTTGAAGTCAGGCCACCCAGTGCATCTAGAAAAACAATTATAAATGGAACTAAGCAAGAAAAACTAAAAAAGTCTATCATCAAAGTTCCTGATCTGAATAATCCAGAAAACGCAAGTGGAGACGTAGTTAATTTTATTGATACTGTTTATTATCAGCCAGAGTATGAAATTATTTCATCTAATGATGATGAAATAATTTCTAAACCAGTTTATAGAAGATATTGCAAAGCTGATCCTTCATATGATGAACAATATTTCTTTCATATTTTTGAATGGCCACTAACTCATACGTTGCCAAGTCGTCCTGCTGGTGGCATTACAGTAACTACTCCACCTCCTTCACCTGACGGTGCGGCAGGTTGTCCAGTTTATGCAGTTGAAAGTACTACTGTATCTGGCACTTTTAACTTAGCTAGAGTTGATAGTCAAGTTGAGGGAATTCCAGAAGGAACTATTGTGTATCATGGTGGTACAATAGACAATAAAATCTTTTTCTTTTATGAAAATACTGCTAATAAAGATATGATTGCCGTTGGTGATGTCATCAATGGTTGGACTGTAAATAAAGTTGTAAACTATAATTCAGAATATTTGAACGAAAAAACCATTCGTACTTCAGAAACCGTTCGTAGAAGAGTCTCTAAACTATCTGAAAAAAATAAAACCCCATCATTTATCTTTGTAAACAAAAATGATGATACTGAAGATAGAATTATTAATATTGGAGATAAGGTTTCTGGTTATGGAATTCAAAAAGATACTGTTGTTGAAGGTATTCAAGGGCTTAAAATCTTCTTATCTAAGCCACTAAAGTACAAAAATAAGCGAAAAGTTCGTAATGTGGCCTTTACTAAGACAGAATTAGTAAATAATATTTCAAATCAGATTCTTTGTTACGCAGAAATTAGTGGTGGAAGTGCTAATTTTGTTAAAGACGCCTTCTATGCAAAAAATACCCCTTCAACTCCTCAGTATACAAGTACTGTTTATCATGTTTTTAACGACAATAAAAACAAAAATATACAACTAAGCAGCTCAAAGGACATTAAAGTTGTAGCAAAGAACCAAAACGATGAAGGTGGATCTAATGATAGCTTGAATAGGAAGTACTATGAAGTTACATTTTTAGATTCAACTACAATTACTAAACCATCTGATGTAAATATTAGAATTACTGATGATCAATCTGCATCTGGAGTCAAAAATTCTTTTAATTTTGTCTCTAAAGTAGACGTTGTAAATACAAAAACCTTTAGAGTTTGGTTTAAACGTGATAGCAACAAGGTTAATACCTATATTCGTGGTTGGAGTGTAACCCGAGTTCAGGGTTCTGCTCTAATTGCGCCAAATAGAATTAAAGTAGTTGCAGGTAAAGGTATTATTGACAGATCTGCAGTATGCGGAGTTTATATCAGTAATGACAAAAAATTCTATACATATACTCCATTATTTTATTCTAAAGATAATTTTTGTGAAACTACTCCTCTTGAGGATGAAACTGGCAAATATTTACTTGGAAATGTAATATTAAATGATGGAACTTACTACATTAAAGAGAAATTTTTATGTGTTAGTCCTGCCACAAATGATAGATATGAAGTAAATAATATTTTTTGGACTTATTTTAAACGGCCTGCTGAAAAAGAAGAATTAGAAACTTGGACTTTAAAATTAAAAAATTCTAATTATGTTGCAATTCAAAAAGAAATTATAAATTTTGAGAACCAACGATTAAATAATAAAGTTGTGGTATCAGTCAAAGATATAGAATGTGACAGTGTAATTAATCCAGACTATAGTAAAGTATATTATCCACATCAAGAATTTGATACTTTTAAAGAATATATTAATCCAGTTGAAAAAAATGCAGGTTATGATGAATGTGTAGATGTTAAAACTCCTGATGCTTTAAATCAAGATGAATTAAGTAATCTTATTACATCAAATCTTCAGGGAGGTTTTGATGTAGCTTCATTAAATCTTCCACAAGAAATGTATAAAAGAGTTATTTCAGATGAAAATTCTTTACAAAATATTCTTTTGAGGGCAGTAGGTACAATTGGTTCTTCTGTACCAAAGAAAACTACTATTCCAAACTTACCTCCATCTATTGAGGGCGAAGATAAATCTGGAAAAATATTTAGAAGTAACACTGGATATCGTATTCCTCCAAGATTTAAATCTTTAGAGTATATAATTGATGATTTTAGTTTTACTAGTGATTCAAGTTTAATTCCAGATTCAGAAGAGAATAGAATTACTATTATGTTAAAATCTATTCCTAGATGGACTGGGAATGCTAGTTCAAACGGTCAAACTGGTCCTGATATTAATCCTATAGATGGCCTTCGTATTCTCACCAATAAAGATTCAAATGGGTTTATAACCAGTGTTACCACAGCATCTGAGCCTTTTAATGTTGTTTTGGGTGGTGGGACAAAAGCTTGGGCTGCAGGACCTGCACCGCAATATATTTGGCATGGAGAAGCAAATCTTGCATCCGATATATATGGAACTAATTATCAATCGGGATATCCAAAAATTTTAAACTTTAGAGTAAATGAAGTAAGCAAAACAATTGCAAAAGCAGTTAAAAATAAAGGAAATCCATTTATTGATGAACCCCCATATGCAAAATTAACAGAAGAATTGAAACCAAATGATACTGTAATAAAAGTTGATGATACAAGTCAATTTATTTCTTCTGGGTATATAATTATTCCAAAATTTATTATCAAAAAACATATAAATTTAGAAACAAAAAATGAAACATTAATGCATTACTATTTGGGAGAGGAAATTATATATTATAAAGATAAAACAGAAACTCAATTTTTAAGTTGCACACGTCAAATGTTTAATACAACTTATACATTTGAAGAAAGTTCTAACTCTGCATTTATCGAACAAGGAATTACATATATAATAAAGACTCTCGGAAGTGTAAATTGGAAAGATTATGGTGCTCCTGATGGGTACACTGCAGGAACTGTATTTACTGCAACTGCAGATGGATCTGGAACTATTGAGTCGGGTGAAGTTTATCTATTTGGAAGTATTTTAGTTCCATTTGAAGGCAGTACTTTTACAGTACATAGTTATGGAAAAGACAATTACATTTCTCAATATTGGCCAGTAGAGATTCAAAACAAAGAGGTTCTATGACAAGACCAATTGCAGCATTAGGAAACCCCGACTCTGTATCTACTAGACCTTGTTGTGTATACCCTCCTAATGTAGTTACACCTATCATATCTACAGTTTTTTCTCAAGGTCGCCCACGAGCAAAAGCTGGAGACGTTTTAACCCCAGCTCCAGGTTTTCCAGTATGTAAAGACACTTTTTGTCCACCATTAGCAAGAACAATTATTGCGCCAAGTAAAGTTTTTATTAATGGAAGGCCATCCGCACACGTAGGGGACTTGACAAATCCAGCTTCTCCACGTACAATATTACCAGCTCCTACAAATTTATTCGTGAGTTAATTATGGCAAAATCACCTAGTTTCAATAAGACCAGCTATGTTCCTGGGAAACCCAAATGTACTCGTCAAGGACGTTCACAAAACACTAAACTTTCGGCAACTAGTCGAAATGGACGTAAAAAAGCTTATCGAGGACAGGGAAAATAGTAATTTAGAGGGTCGTTAGACCCTCTTTTTTTAACCATAAATACTACCGAAGGGATAGCAACCCCTTTAAAAGTTCTGTTAGACCCATTTTTTGGAGAAGACAGATGGCAATTCACCCAAACCCTGATAGAGATACCTCATATATGAAACAAATGTGGGGAACTACACGATTAATCACTGATTATATTCCAATAAAACAAACAAATAAAAAAATTTATCATGTAGACTATTGCGAATATTTTGAAGATACATCTAAATAGTTTATAATTCTTATTTTTTTACATACATGTCTACTGTCTCGGAAGAATTAGGCAAAATATCTAGGTCATTTAAAGACATTAGTTTAAATTTTGGCCTAAATCCAATTACAAAAGACGTTGTTATATTAAAAAATGAAGAAGCGATCAAGCAATCTGTTAAAAATTTAGTTTTAACTAAATTAGGAGAACGTCTTTTCAATCCAAATGTAGGAACCAATACTACTGGATATTTGTTTGAATTGACAACAACTTTTTCCGCTAATTCTTTGATTGAAGAAATTGAAAATGTCCTTCAATTATATGAATCTAGAATAACATTAAAAAATATTACAGTAAATGTTGAGGACGATTCAAATGAGTTTGATGTAAGTATTGAATATTTTATAGTTGGATTGCCTCCAATATTACAAACCGTAGATTTTATCCTCGTAAGAGAAAGCTAGTAAATGGAACTACCTACTATCTCTGCTTTAGAATTTTCTCAAATCAGAGAATCTATTAAAAATTACATCAAAACAAAGACAGATTTTAAAGATTACGATTTTGAAGGATCTAATCTGTCTATGTTAATGGATATTTTGGCGTATAATAGCATGTATTCGTCATATAATATCAATATGGCGGCGAATGAATTAAATTTAGATACTGCTGTTCTTAGAGATAATGTAGTTTCCCATGCAAAAAAGTTAGGATATACACCAAATTCTTATACATCATCCACTGCTGTTTTTGATATTACAGTAAATAATGTTTCGCAATACCAAAGTGTTGTAATTGAACCAGGTCCATTATTTTCAGTTACTGAAAATAATAAAACTTACACTTATATTACTAGAGATAAACTTGTTGAAAATGTCCAAGGTAATTCTACAGTAACATTTTCAAATATTACTGTTCAGGAAGGGCAACAGTTTTTAATTAGATATACTGTAGATGATAGCAACGAAAATCAAAGATTTTTTATTCCAAATAACTTCATAGATGCAAATTCAATTAAAGTTTCTGTAATTTCCGATCCAGCAACTAATTTAGAAGTAGAATATGAGAAAAGAACTAGTATTGTTGGAGTATCTTCTTCAGATAAAATTTTCTTTGTAGAAGAAGTTCAAGATCAGAAATATGAAGTAATTTTTGGAGATGATGTCATAGGAAGAAAATTACAGAATGGAGAAGTCATTATCATAAGTTATGTAATTACTAATGGTTCTGCTGCAAATTCTATTAATACCTCACAATTAAAATTTGTTGGCACAGTAAAAGGATCCAATACTAGTGGAGAATCTGTAATTGGTAATGTAAATGTAACTCCATTAGCAATATCAACAAAAACTGATGGTGGGGCTGAGTTTGAACCTATAAAATCAATTAAATACAGGGCTCCAAGATATTATGCCGCACAGCAAAGAGCAGTAGTTAATGATGATTATGAAAGTATCTTGCAAAATATTTACGCAAATGCAGATTTAGTGCGAGTTGTCGGAGGAGAAACTAAATCTCCTCCCGAATATGGTAAAGTTTTTATTTCAATTAAACCAAAAGTAGGGACTAAAATTTCTACGGCTGAAAAGAAAAGAATTGCAGATGAAATTAAAACCTATACTGTAGGATCTATAACTCCAATTATTGAAGATGCAAATCCATTCTATATTTTAATGGCAATTAATATAATTTACGAAAAAAATAGAACAAAAAAAGATTCTGGAAAACTTAGTGAATTAATTAATCAAGAAGTTGCAAAATATAATTTAGATGATGATTTTAAAAATTTTAATGGAGTATTTTCATCTTCCAAATTAATTTGCCAAATTCGTGATTTAGATTCATCTATAAAATTTGTCGTAATAAAACCAATTTTTAAAAGAATTGTAGAATTATACAATAATTTATATTATAGATATAAATTAAAATTTTATTCTAAAATTAAAAATAATGTTCAAGACAAATACACAATGATCAGTGACGCTTTTTGTGTTAAAGGTTATAATGAACCTCTTTTCTTAGCTGCATTTAGCAATAAATTTGCTGGTTATAATGTTAATGATTGTTCACCTAGAAATAATTCTGATATTTATCTTTTAACTTTAAAGGAAAGAGTAATTGCTAAAGTTGGTAGTGTTAATTATGAAACAGGAGAAGTAGAATTTACTATAGCTTCTTGTCAAGATGATCCAATAAATATTTACGTAATACCAGAAAGTCCTGATATTACAACGGGTTCGGATACATATCCAAACGCCGAATTGTTCGCAACAAACCCAATTGATATAAAAGATTATACAAATAATGATTTAAATCCAGAAACTGAATTGCCTAGACCAACTGCTACTAGTTCTACTAGTGCTTTTCCTGTCACTGGAGATCCGTTTGGTATTTCACCAGTCACAGATATTTTAGGAAGTGCAACAAGAAATGCTGATGGAAGTATTACAGTTATTGAAGATGATGGAACTTCTATAACTACAAATCCAGACGGTTCTCAAGTTATTATTCCTCCAACTACAGCAATTACAGACTGTCAAAAATTATATGATAAAATTATTACTCAAGGTTATGCTGATACTCAAACATTACAGCAACTTGCTACATTAGGATGTCCTCCACTTGATCCAAATATCGAAGACTTCACTCCAATAAATCCAGATACCTGCTCATGACAAATTTAGACGAAAAAATTATTAATACTTCAGTATTAATTGAAAAGCAACTTCCGTCATTTGTAAGGGAATCTAATCCAAAATTTATATCATTTTTAACTTCTTACTATGAATCCCAGGAAGTTAAATATAATTCTTTGGATATTGTTGAAAATTTAATTGAATATTATAACATTGGCCATTACTCTATTAGTAAGTTAAAAGAGTATACTAGTATTTCTTCTTCAATATCTGCAACTGAAACTACCCTTACTGTTGCCAGCACTGATGGATTTCCTGATTCAAATGGTTATATTCAAATCGAAGACGAAATAATATTTTACAAAACAAAAACTAAACAGCAATTTTTAAATTGCGTTCGATCTACAGGCGCATTTACATTAGAAAAAATTCCTTCTACAAATATTGTATACACAAACGGAGGAGATGCAAAATCTTATGCATCTGGCACATTAGTATACAATATTTCATATCAATTTACAATTGAATTTTTTAATAGAATTAAATCCGAAATTTCGCCAACTCTTCCAGAAGTATTAACTCCCGAATTAAATATAGTATCATTTTTAAAAAATATTAATTCTTTTTATCGTTCTAAAGGAACCGAAAATTCTCACAAATTATTGTTTAGAATTTTATTTAATGAAAAACGAGTAAAATTAAAATTGAATCCAAGTGGATTTGGAGCATATATTAATATTTTAAATTATTCTGGCGATATAAGTTCCTTTCAAGTTGTAAATAGTGGTTCTGGATATTATTACGAAAAAATTAATAATGAATTACTATCTCCTCCAATAATTAAAATAATTGGATCTGGAACTGGATCCGTAAATCCGTTAACATTAACTACTACAAAAACAGCAGAGATGATTGTCACCAAAATGACTTCATCTGGAGGAATTGCTGTAGATGGAGTTAAAATTGCAAATAAAGGATTTGGATATGTTGGACCTATTACAGCAGAGGTACGTGAAAGAAGTTTTGATCCAGATCAAATAGTAAATTGTATTGATTCTAATAATAACATTATTGGCAGCGGCAAAGTTTATAGTTGGAGTGATTCTTCACGAGAATTAATATTATATCAAATTTCTGGGTATTTTACTTCTAATTCTAGAATAGTTGGAATTGGAGGAGAATCTCCAAGGGCAAGAATTGCTGCTGCATACCTAACAGAAACAAATAAACAAGGAAATCCATCAATTGAAATTATTTCAATTGATCCAAAAATAGAAAGACCTAAAGAGAATGTAATTAAAGGTTCATCTGCAAACTTTTATGAAAGACGAATTATTCGTTGCGAATTAATTTCTGGAGCTGAAAATTTAGATAATGTAAAATTAATTGAATTAGTTCAGTCTAGAGATTTAAGTTATAAAATTCCAGGAATTTCTTTGCAAATTTCAGAAATTCAAAATTTAGAAAATAATTTATATGAATTTGAAATAGATTCAAATTTAAATTATAAAAAATTATTTTTGCCACCATCTACAATCGCTACCCAGACTTCAACGGTAACATCAAATTCACTTTCATCAATAAGTACTATTGATGCTAAAAATTTTCCACAAAAATCTGGAAAATTATATATTAATGGAAGGGTAATAGAATATTCTACAAGAACTAATACTCAATTTTTAAATTGTAGAATAATTTCTGGAACATCTCCACTTACAATTAGCAATTCAACTGCTATTTACTTATATGGAAGAACTTGTTTAACTTCTGGAAATGTAAATTATTTTTTAAATGGTTATTTAAATGGAGATAGAACAAAATCTCCAATAATTTTTAGAATGCTAGCTCTGCCATCTGATATTACAGTTACTGATGGAGGGGCATTGTATACTTCATCTATATTTAAATTTAATGAAAGTACAACAAATTCAATTTTAAAGTCTAAATCATATAATTTTGGATCTATTGATGAAGTTATAATTGAAAATCCAGGGTTTAATTATAGAACAAATGATAAATTAAAAGTAGACAATTCATTTACATATGGGACTGGATTTTCTGCATATGTTGCACAAGTATATGGAGTAAATATTTCTTCCTATAATTTTGTAACTGAATTTGGAAATTCTTATATAGAAATTAATACCACAATAAATCACAATTTACAAACTAATGATTTGTTAATTTTTGATAATCCCTTACTTTTAAAACAAAAAGTTTTTTCTGTAAGAAGTTCAACTAAATTTTTGATTCCAAAACCAAAGCAATTTAGTAGTTTAATTCAAACTTTAAATTATACTACCACATCCAAAACAGCTATGGGTGGCATTGTAAAAATTAATATTTCAAGTAAAGGAAATAATTATAAAAAATTACCAGAAGTTATAGGTGTAGAAACAACTTCTGGTTATGGAGCATTGATGCAATTAAATTCATCTAATATTGGAAAAATTTCAGCAATTAATTGCCAATCTGTAACTGGAGAATTAATTGGAGATAGAAAAAAACAATTTCCAATAAAATTTTCAAGTACTGCTAAAATTAAAAATAATTTCCAAATTGCAAGTATTGAAGTTATATCTGGAGGAGTAAATTATAGACCTACAGATAAAATAAAAATAAATGGAATTATTGATAACAATTATAAATTTAAAATTGATACTTCATGTGGAATTATAACAAATATTACCGTAATAAATGGCGGCAGTAATTTAAATTATATTCCAACTGTTACTATAGAAAGTGAATATGGTGTTGGTGTAGAATTAAAAGTTAATTTGAGCAGAAAATTAATATTCGCAAATGATGAATTAAAAATTGGTTCCTTTGTAAATCCAACTGCAATTTGCAAGGTTATAAATTTTGATGTTCCATCATCTACGATTGAATTTGAAAAAATTAGTGGAACTGTTAATAATAATGATTTAATTTATCTGCCAGATGGCTCTTTATATGGAAATATATTTTCAATTAAAACTGCATCTGCACATGCAAAGACATCAACAAATGTATCATTTCCATATAAATTTTTAGATAATTATGGATTTTTAAATGATACAACTCAAAAAATTCATGATAGTAATTACTACCAAGATTGGTCATATAGTATTGCATCATCAAAAAATACTTTAGATTGGAAAAATGACGTAATCAAAAATACACATCCTACTGGGTTTAAATTATTTGGAAAAAATTTAATCCATAATCAAACAGCATTATTTAAAAATGAACAAGATATATTTAATAGTTCTGTAATTTTTAAAGCTACATTATTAAATCTATTAGATTTAAATTTAAAATTATCAGACTGTAAAACACAAAAAATTTCTATATCTGATGTATCTTTATTTGCAGTTGGACAATTCATATATGGAAATTTATCAGGTGCATTTGGAATCATACAATCATTTTCCGAAAATTACATAGAAGTATTAATACTAAAACAAACTAAATTTATTGTTGGAGATTTTATATTTGAAGTTTCAAAAGAGTTTGCAGCGACAGGAGCTAATCAAACTGACTATGCATTTGTATTTTATTCTGGAATATTACAAAAACCTATAGATTCATATTATGTTTCTAATGACAATTTAATTTTTAATTTTGCATTAAATCCTACTGATAATATTGTAGCCCACAAATTAACTACTAATTTTGAGGTATTAAATTTTGTACTTGAAGGGAATAAATTAAATTTATTAAAAGGAAGACAAAAATTTAATCCACAATTTGCAGAAAGACTTTTAATTTCTATTGATGGTGTTGTCCAAGAGCCTACATTTACTGTTTCTGAAAATGTAGTGACATTTAATTCAATTATATCTCCAGAAAGTAATATTTTTGTTTTATATCATCAAAATTTAAAAGTATTGACATTTAATGGTTCTGGGTTTAATTATACTTTAAATTATACGCCATCAGATACTTGCAACTTATTAATTTTTGCAAATTCCGTATTTCAATCCGAGCTTGTTACAGATTTTACAATATTTGGAAATCAAATTAGTTTGTCATCTTCTGTGAATGCATCTGATATTTTTGGTTGGTATATTGATGAATCTGTAGCTTGCTATTTAGATAATATTAATACATCACAACCAAATAAAATTACGCAAATTTATGATTGTGATGTACATAAATTAAATTGCTACATTGAATCTAATGCAATAAAAACTCCAAAATCTTTATATCAAACAACTAAAGATTTATTAGATGGCACTGTATATACAGATCCTGACAATACTACTGTATATGGATATGATACAAGATTTACTTATTCAAATCCAGAATATTCAACCAGTTATGTAGAAGTTTTAAATGAAATTAAATTTAATGGAACTTTAACTACATTTGCACTTAAATATGCGGATGGAATTTCTTATACTCCAATAAATGGAAAAAATAATTTAATTGTATATGTAAATAATACTATTTTAGATTCTTCTCAATATACATTATCTGGTTCTAATATTACATTTAATCAGGTTTATCCTACTGGAACAAAATGCACCATTGTAGATTTTATAAGTAAATATTTGTCAAATACCACTACATCATCTAAAGGTGCAGATTTAGATAGATTAAATGTCATTCAAAATGGCACTAGAAAAACTTTTAATTTATCTGATAGAGGTGTTCCTCATTATGTTAAAAATCTTGAAGATATTTTTGTAATTAAAAACGGAAATTTAATTAAACCAGATTCTCAAAGTCATACTGTTTTCGCCAATAAAATTACTTTTAATTTGGCACCAACTTCTACCGATAATATAAAACTTGCATATTTCAATCGTCAATTATCTCCACAAAAAACTAAAAATGTACTTATAGATCCTTTTATTTGTTTCAATGGTGTCCGAGCAACATTCCCAATCACTTTAGATGGAATTTTATTTGCTCCAATAACTGAACATCATGTAATTGTAATCCGAAATGGTGTATATCAGAAACCAGTAACAGATTATATAATAGTAGGATCAAATATAACTTTCACAACAACTCCATTATATGGAGAAATTATATCAATGTATTATGCATATGATGGATTGAATCAAAATTTTGAATTTGATACATTTAAAAAATATAATGGCATTGAAACTAAATTTTCATTAACTAAAAATTATATTAGTATTAATCCTGCAACATCTAGTAATTTACAAGTTATCCGAAATGGTGCGTATCAATATCCAGGAATTGATTACACTATGGCTGGAACTTCTAATTATAATTATATAAATTTTGCAACTGCGCCAACTACAGATGATGATATTGTTATCACTGCATTCATGGGAGATGACTTAATTGATATCACAAATAGGTTTACACAAGAAAATACAACTTCATTGAGATATACAAGTCAATCTCCAATAGTTAACACTGATATATTTTTAATTTATCTTAACGGAGTTTTACAGGATAATACTGCGTGGAATTTTAATACAACTACAAATATTCTATCTTTTAGTGGATCTTTTGTAAGTTTAGCATTAGATAAAGTTTCTATATTAGCTTTTAAATCACAAAAAAGATTTTTAGATCAAATTACTCCAGAAAGATTAGATTCATTTAAAGAATTTAATGGAGTAAATAAAACGTTTGCGTTAACAAAAAATTATATCAAAACTCCTATATTAAGTAATACTAATTTACAAATTTTCAAAAATGGAAAATATTTACATTCAGATGTATATGATGTAAAAACCAGCAACAATTCCAAATTTATTGTTGGTCAAAATTCTGCCCAATATCTTGAGCTTGAAACTGCACCAATTTCGACCGACAAATTTGATATTAGAAATATTGTTAATGACGATATTATAGATGTAACTAATAGATTTAGTCAAAGTTCACCAACCCAACTTCAATATACATCAACATCACCAACAATAGATACCAATACATTTTTAATATACAAAGATACTGCACAAGGCAGAATATTATTGAGCAATGAAACTTGGAGTTTTTCTTCTAACGTATTAACTTTTATTCAACCAACAAATTTAAATATAGATAATTTAAAAATAATTGCATTTAAAACATCAAAACCAAAAATTGATAGTTTTAATGTGATTCAACTTGATAATTTTAAAAATTTTAATTCTGTAAATGTAAAATTTGCATTAACTAAAAATTATTTAAATGTTACCAATGATTCAACATTTCATGTATTTAGAAATGGAGTATACCAATATGAAAATGTTGATTATTCTATCGTTGGACCAGACAATTCACCATCTATTGAATTTTTAACTGCTCCAAATTCAACTGAGGCAGTTCATATTGTTAGTTATCCAAATTCAGATATAGTAGATGTAACTAATAGATTTACACAGCTGTCATCAAATTCTTTACAATATACATCATTAACTCCAATAATAGATACTGATGTATTTTTGATATATGTAAATGGAATTATTCAAATTAGTTCATGGAATTACAATTCTAGTACTAGTATATTAACTTTTGATGAAAATGTAAATTTATCTACCGATAAAGTAAAAATATTTGGGTTTATTTCTGCAAAAGTGCAATTAGATTCATTTACTGTACAAAATAATATTTCAACTTATACTTTACAAAAAAACAATGTCAATATTCCAGATAATTTAACTAAAGCTTCAGATTTAATTGTAGTCATTGATGGTGTAGTTCAAATACCCGAGATTTCATATACAGCTTCAAATAATGAAATAACATTATTAAATCAAAATTTAAATATAAATTCAACAGTTTTAATTTACAAATTGGGTGTAAATTATGGTACAGTTTTATTGGATCCCATAGATGATAATTTTACAAAAACTACTTTTAAACTACAATTTAACTATAAAACACATGTAATTTTTGGAATTAATAGTTTAACTGTGATAAAAAATGGAATTACTTTAAATCCAATAACTGATTATGCAAATTTAACTGGGTATATTACTTTTGCAAATCCTATTTTAGAATCTGATGCAATTGAAATTTATGTTAATGAGTATCAATTATGCACCAATTTAATTCCTATAACTACAAATCTTCCAAGGGCTCAGGATTTAATTTTAGATATAAATGATTCAATTTTAGTTCCATCAGTGAATTATACTATAAATGGAAATATATTAAGATTGAATAATGTAATTAATTATGTAAATTACCGTTCTAAAGTATTTCAGATTTCTTCTTATAATGTTGATGTTTTAGATTATATTAATGACAATTATAGCAAAAATACTTATAAATTATCATCAAATTATGTATATTATGATAATACAATAAGTGGAAATATTTTTGTTTATAAAAATGATACATTATTAATTCCTGGTGTTGATTATAATTATGGTATTGGATATATTACGTTTACTTCTAATATATCTTCATCCGATATAATTACTATTGCAAATTATAAATATAATTTACTTAAAAATAACACTATTATAAACACTTTACTGCCCGCAACGAGTGAAAATTTAATTTTACTAGTAAATGGAGTTATTCAAAAAACTTCCACATATAATTGCAATTCTGCAATTATAGAACTAACTAATGCTCATGAATTATTTAATATTCGTGATTATTCACTATCACCTGTGCATATCTACCAGGTAGGAACTTCTGCGACTGATACAATAATTGTAGATTATTTAAATGATGATTTTTCAAAATCTACATATAAATTGCAAAAAAATTATGGAAGTTTTAATCCTCCAGCAAATTCTGATGTTTTTGTTTTAAGAAATGGAGTTTCACAAAATCCTGGAGAAGATTTTATAGTTGGAAATGGTTATATTACGTTTACTACAAATATAACGCAAGATGATGAAATTTATATCGCATATAGACATGGAACTACAGAAATACCTATAACAAATATTTCTGGAACTTCCATAACTCTCGGAACTGCTATTTCAACAAATGAAAGGGCAAATTTAGTTCTTCATATTAATGGTGTTCCTCAATTTTATGGACAAAATTTTACCATTTCAGGAAATACAGTAACATTACTTTCAAATACTGAAATAGATTCTATTTTTGCAATTAAATATCCTTCAATACATTTTTTAAATGACCCAGATGATTGTCCAAATGGAACTAGAAAGAAATTTAGATTATTTTATAATGAACAAAATTTAATTAGTTCCGATATTATTCAGGATGCAGACATTTTAATATCTGTCAATGGTGTTATACAATATCCTGGAGTGCAATATACAATATCTCCAAACAGAGGAATTGTAGAATTTGCAACTCCCCCACAATTTACCGATGAAATTTTCAGGATCCGAATGTATGGAAATCAGGTTGTAAATTTAACTTCAGTATCTAATTCAAATACAGTATATGATATTGATAATCTCAGTACAACAGAAAATTTAGTTGTATTCTCAAATAATAGTTGGAAATTCAATGAATTAAATGAATATACTTACAATACTGGATATAGAATTACACTTACATCCCCAAATACATCAGCATATATTTTTGGCATTAAATTTGCTGGAGTTTTTCACTTACTAGATCAAACTAATACTCCATTTAATGGAGTAAATACTAAATTTAATCTTTTCTTAAATGAAGATAATTTTATGCCTCCAGGTACGGTAAGTGTGGATTCCGTAGCATCAGAATCTAGTTTAATTGTTACTAAAAATGGAAAATTTTTAGAGGCTGGAGTAGATTATACTTTACAAGGAGATATAAAGAGTCAAATTGAATTTAATTCTCCATTAATTTCTACTGATATAGTGTCAGTTAAGTGTGTTGGTTCATTTAATAAATTAAATACTATATTAGTCACATCAGCGACTAATATATTAGAAATGTCATCAGGAATTCCTGTTTCGACATTAACTAGAAATGGAATATTAATGCCAATTTTAGAGCAAATTGTAATGACTAGAACTGGCCCAGTTCAAATGACTAATTCTGGTGTTGCTGCAAAATTTGGACCTTATTATCCAAATGCTATTATTGAAAGGCCAAGAAGTCATGAAAATCAAATTTTAGTTATCAAAGATGGCAATATTCAAAGTCCACTTTATGATTATTATATCAATAATGATAAAATTATTTTTACAAACACAGTTGCAGCTGGAAGTAAAGTAGTAATTTTAGATTTTAGAGGAACTAGGTTGGATGTAAATGTGAATAGTAGATCATATCAAATTAATGTTGGTGATGAATTACATATTGATGGGGAATCTAATCCAAGAGTTGTTACAGATATTTTATCACCAACATTGTTAAAAACAACTTCATATATTGGAGAAAAACCATCTGGGTTTATTGGATCTGCATCCACAACAAATGGCAAAGTTACTTCAATTTCAATATCAAACGGAGGTAAAGGATATAAAAATCCAACTATATTGAGAACTTTAGGAACTGGATTTGGAGCAAAAATAACAACTAATATAAACGCAATAAAAGGTGGAACCATAGAAACTCCAGTTCAAATTCAATATCCTGGATATAATCAATATGGACCTCAAATTGTAGTTCCTACTACATATGCATATTCATACAAACAAAGGCCATTAAGTACTTCAAATATAAAAATAGGAACAAAATTAACTTCAACAATTAATTCAACATCAGAAATAATTCCAGTAGCAAACGCACAAAATTTTGAACAGAGCGAAATTAGAGTTGAAATTAAATCTTCTACTGGATCTGGAGCGACATTTAGACCATTTATTAGCAATGGAAGAATTAAAAAAATTGATGTACTTACACAGGGAATTGGGTATGATGATAGAGATGTAGAAGTAATTGTTATTGGTGGAGGTGGAAGTGGTTGTGTTCCAGAGGTTATTCTAGATAGTATGGGACGAGTAACTTCAGTAATTGTTAGAAATTCTGGAGAGGGATATGACACGTTTAGAGCAATTATTGACAGAGAGATTATAGAATACACTTATATTTTATCAAATCAATTAGTTGGTTGCACTAGATCTCAATCACCCACTACACATATTCAAAACAGTATCGTATATTATGACAAATTTATATAATAAATAATTATAACAAAGACTAACTAAAAGGACAGCGAATAATGCCTTCATTAGTATCAGATAATTTTAGAATTTTTGCTTCACAGCAATTTATTGAATCATTAGAAGAACCATATAATAGTTCTTATTTACCTGCATCTGAAGACGAAGTAGCTTCTCCTGCAGAATCTTCTGCTTCTCAAGCATATAGAAGTAAGATTTATCTTTTTATTGGTCGTTCTTATAATTGGAATGATCCTACTGTGGGCGCAGTTCCAGAAAAATATGCTGGCGTATCTACTATTTCAGATTTTTCTCCTCCAAATCCAGTAGATTCATTTGATGAAATGAGTGAAATTTATGATGATATGATTGCCATAAAAAGAGTAACTAGAAGTGATGTATCTGAAGTTATTAGAAGAAGAGTTTGGCAATCTGGACTAGTTTATGATATGTACAAACATGATTACGGAACTATAGTTAATGGCCAACCAAAAATATCTTCTACTGGCCAATCAAAACTATATGATACTCAATTTTATGTCATGAACAAAGATTTTCAAGTATATAAATGCATATACAATGGCCAAGATCCAGATGTAAATCAAAATGGTAAAGTTTCAACTATAGAGCCAACTGGAACAAGCACTGGTATTTTTAGTACTTCTGATGGGTATAAATGGAAGTACATGTATACTATTTCAATTTCTGATTATATCAAATTTGTTTCGTCTGATTTTATTCCAGTTAGGTTAGATTCATCTGTTAAAAATGCAGCAGTAGATGGTGCTATTCATCAAGTTTTAATTGTTAATAGAGGTTCTGGCCTCACAAATGGAACTTGGTACACTCCAGTAATTGGAGATGGGTCTACAAAAGCAATTTTAGGTATTACAGTATCTTCTTCAAAGATCACTGCAGTAGAAGTAGTAAACAATTATCTTGGCACTGGATATACCTATGGCGTAGCAGATTTAACTAAATGTTATTCTAGTATTTCAGATGCAAATTCCCAATCTGGTGCAGTGACTAGTCTTGGAACAACTGCAAAACTTGAAATTATTATTTCTCCTCCTGGCGGACATGGATCAAATTCTATTTACGAATTAGGAGGGTATAGAGTAATGATTAATAAAAGTCTTGATTTTCTTGATGGAAATGGAGATATTCCAATCAACATGCAATTTAGAAGATTTGGGCTTATTGAAGATCCCCAAACTATAGGAAATTTAGATTATACTGCTCCTACTGCTTCAGTATGCAAAGCAATTAAATTTCCATCCACAATGATTGATGATTTTACAAACGGAGAAATTATCACTCAGCCAACTACTGGTGCAAAAGGAAGAATTATTCATTGGGATTCAGTGAATAAAATTTTAAAATATTATCAAAATGAGCATATCAATAAAACTCAAGAAGGAGCAAATAAAGATAAATTTATTAATTTTTCTGGTAATTTTGCAATTTCTCAAGGTAATGTTACTGCAATGCCAGATACTTCATATAGCACTCCAGTGGGGACAGTTCTTTCAGGAACTACCTTTGTAAACGGGTATTCTAACGGAGAAATTAAAAAATATAGTGGTAAAATTATTTACATTGAAAATAGAAAACCAGTTTTCAGATCTAATGATCAAATTGAAGATATTAAATTAGTAGTAGAATTCTAAAATAAATAATAAAAAACGACCATAAATTCTTGAAGGTTTAACTAAATGCAAGATACTAATCTTAATTTGCAGCCATATTTTGACGATTTTGATTCATCTAAAAATTTTTATAGGGTACTATTTAAACCAAATTATCCTATTCAAGCTAGAGAATTAACTACTCTACAATCAATCCTTCAGGGACAAATTGAAAAATTTGGTAAGCACATATTTAAACACGGTTCTGTAGTAATTCCAGGACAAGTTGGGTATGACCTTCAATATCAGGCTGTTTTAGTTCAGCCATCAATTGGAGGAATATCATTTGAAAGCATTAGAACTAATCTGACAGAAAAAACTTTAGTGGGTCAAACTTCAGGAGTTAAAGCTAAAGTTTTAAATAGCATTAGTGCCACACAATCTGATAAATCTACAGCAACATTATATGTAAAATATGTTGCTTCTGGAAATGTTGTAAATGGCGTTCAATTAACAAAATTTACAAATGGAGAAATATTACAAGATGAAAATAACAATCCCGTAGCTGTAACTGCAACACAAAATGCAACATCATTTGTCGGAAGTGCCGCATATATTACAGCTGGAGTATATTTTATTCGTGGATTTTTTGTAGAAGTTCCAGAACAAAGTATTATTTTAGATCAATATAACAATTTTTCATCATATAAAATTGGATTATCTATATTAGAAAGTGTTGTAACTACAGACGAAGATAATTCTTTATATGATAATGCAATTGGTTCTCCTAATTTTGCAGCACCAGGAGCAGATAGATTAAAAATTGAAGCTATCTTATCTAAACAAGATATTGATCTCCCTACAGATTCTACATTTATTGAACTTCTCAGACTAGAAGAAGGAAAAGTAGCTAAATTAGTAGAAAATTCTGTATATAATCAACTTGAAAAAAACTTAGCCAGAAGAACTTTTGATGAATCTGGAAATTATACTGTAACAGATTTTAACTTAAATTTACGAGAAACTTATAATGATGGTGAAAATAATGGTGTATATTCTTATAACGATACTTTACTAGATGGAACAGTAGTATTAAATAGAACTCCAAGTATTACAGATGGGAAATCTATTGATGGAAGAAATTATTATACTATGGAACTTTCTCCCATAAAAGCATATGTAAAAGGATTTGAAATTAATAACACAGATAAAAAATATGTAACGATAGAAAAACCAAGAAAATCTTTAGCAATTAATAATCAAGGATTAATTTCTGCATTTGGCAATTATATTGAATTAGATACGACAACAATACAGGGATCAGTGTTACCAGGAAATTTAGTAACACTAAAAAAAATTGCAAGCGGTGTAGAAACTTCGATTGGTAAAGCAGTAGCATTATCATTAATAGTAGGTGGAAAATTATATTTGGCAGATATTTCGATGTTTACTGTTGTTACAACATCTGAAAATTCTCCCGCATTAGCTATAGGAGATTTTATTTTTACAAATAATGGTGCAAGTGCAGTAATAGATTCAATTAATGGTTCTACCCTTACATTAAGACAAGTTGCAGGAACACTTTTACCAGGATCTACATTTACAAATAGCAAAAATAATTCAACATACACTATATCCACAGTAATTGCAAATAATATTGAAAATATTACAAATTTAAGCGCACCTGGATTTAGTTCAAGCGTAAAATTAGAACAAGTATCAATTTCTGGAACTTCATTTAAAGTTATTGGAAATACTTTATCTGGAATCGGATCAAGATTTTCATCCGAAATTCAAGTTCCTATGAAACTATTGATTGGAACTTCTGTTGCTACAGTAACTAATGTTACTGATAGTGAAATAACTATTACTGAAACTGTAGCTGATGGAGTTTATTATAATGTAAAAAAATTAATTCCTAAAGTTAAAACTTCAGGGACAAATTTTTTCTCAAGAATTTCAAATAATTCTGTCAAAACAACTTCAGATCTATCATATTATAAAGCCATAACAGAAACGAAACTAGTTTCAAATGCTGGATTTACTATTTCCACAACTTCTAATTTTACTATATCTCCCAATGATATTATAATCACAAATAGTTCTGGAATTGTTGAATTTTCTGCTTCTTCAATATCTCCATCATCTGTAAATATTTTTGTTAGCGATTCATTGAGTAATACTAATGTAAATATTACTTATAAAGTTAGATCTAATAACCCTTCATTAAAAACAAAATCTGCAAGTAAATTTAACTTTTTGCTAGTTGATAAATTAAAAACTAGTACAAACACAATATATGGAACTAGATTTGTAGATAATGAAATATCTTTAAAATTTCCAGATGTATATAAAATTCATGCTATTAGACAAGCACTAAATTCGCAAGCATCAAATCAAGACTTATTTGATAAAATTAATATCAATGATTCCACTGGATTAGTAGCTGGAGATATTATATCATACCAAAATATTAGAGCAAAAATTATTTCAATTAGTGGAAATACTCTCTATATTGTATATCTTTCAGATAATAAATTTCAAAATGGAACTAATTTAACTTTATCAGTAGATATAACATCCATTTCTCCAGTAGTTGGCAAATTTATTACTTCTGTTACAAATGGAAATTATAAAGATATTACAAATGATTTTATATTAAATAAAAATGATGGACCTGAGTTTTATAATATTTCCAAATTAGTTAGACGTTCAAGTAGCCCAACTCCACAAAATAAATTTATAGTTGTATTTGATTATTTTATTCATAATAATACTAGTAATGATTTTTATTCTACAAATTCATATGATACTTCACAAATTGAATATTCAGAAATTCCACTATGTTATGATGGAACTCCATATAGTAATATAGTAGATTTTAGATTTGAAACTGTTCCTTCCCCTGGTTCTGGAGGTTCTTTAATCACTCCATATCAAGAATCTGCTTCTGCATTTGATGTATTATCTTTATACAGAGTAATTCCATCGTTTGCATTTCCTGGAGAAATAATTAGTTTAGATTATGATTATTATCTTGGAAGAATTGATAAAATTTTTCTTGATGAAAATGGAAATATAATCATTGCAAAAGGTTCAGATTCTTTAATTCCTAAAGAACCTGAAGATGTGCCAAATACTTTACATATTGGCACTTTAACAATACCTCCATATATGAAATCAGTAAATGATTCTACATTAGAAATCATTAAATCAAGACGTTATACAATGAAAGATATTGGATTAATTGATAAACGTCTAGAAACAGTAGAAGAGTTAACTTCATTAAATCTTTTGGAAATTGGCACTAACAGTTTAACAATTGTTGATGAAGATGGCAATAATAGATTTAAAACTGGATTTGTTGCAGATAATTTTAAAACTACAGATTTAGCCGATTTAAATAATACTTCATATACTGCATGTATTGACACTGAAAAAGCTATACTAAGACCATATCCATATGTTACTAATATTCAGTTAAAACCAGCAACTTCTGGATTTACAGCAAAGCAGACTGGTAGCTTAGTTACTCTCCCATATACGGAGACTCCATTTGTTGTTCAAAGTTATGCAAGCAGAGTTGAAAATCTTCAGCCATTTGAAGTTATTCAATGGTATGGCGACATTCAACTAGAACCAGAAAAGGATGTTTGGTTCGATACAGTAAGAACTGCAAGAGAAGTCCAACGAATTGATTTATCTCAGCCCCTAAGAGCACTATTCGATAGAACTTCTGCTCTTGCAGATCAATGGAATGACTGGAATAGAAACATTGTTCCACGTCTTGTAGTTGGAGGAGGAACTTTAAGTGTTCAAAACACTCCAGGTGGAAATAATACATTTACACCAGTAACACAAGATATTCAAGTTGGAGATAGTATCAATAATATCTCTGCAGAAAGATTTATTAGATCTAGAATTGTTGAGCTTACATCAACAAAGCTAAAGCCAGATACACTATTCCATTTCTTTGTTGATGATAGATTAAATAATTCTATGATCTTCCCCAAACAAATAACTGGGATGACTAATAGAAATGGTGTTGCTTTTGTCAATGGCGAAACTGTAGAGATTTTCTCTCCTGCAACAAATGCTACAAATCCAGTAAGAGGAATAGTAGTAACATCTCCCCTAGGAAGTTACACATCAACAACAACTTTCCTAAAAATTGATAACATTACTACAAGAGATGGTACAGAAATCAATCCAACTGCACTTATTGATACAATTCAGATTAGAGGATTGGCATCTGGAGCTACTGGAACTGTTCAATTCACTGGACCTAGAGTAAAGTCAGATGTAAATGGAACAGTTGAAGCATTTTTAGTTATTCCACCAAATACATATCAAACTGGAGAAACTGTATTTAAACTATGTGATCAAATTACAGGAACTTCTATTTACGGAATTTCTGATTCAAGTGCTCAAACAACTTACAATACACTAGGTACAAACGTATCTCTCACTAGTAACGTAGTTTCACTTACTACTGCACAAATTTCTTCTACCGCAGGTATTGGAACAAGAACGGTATTTATTCCATTCCCACCACCTCCACCACCAGCTCCAGCAGGAAGAGATCCTTTAGCACAATCATTCTTGGTTGATATTGAAGGTGGAATCTTTGCTACATCTATTGATTTGTATTTCCAGACCAAAGATTCTATACTTCCAGTATCTGTTGAAGTTAGAACCATGGAAAATGGCACTTTAACAAATACAGTAGTTCCAAATAGTATTGCTACTGTTCAATCTGCAAATGTAAATGTATCAAACAATGGCTCTGTTGCTACTAGATTCACCTTCCCATGTCCAATTTATTTAAATCAGAATACAGAATACGCATTTATTGTTAGAAGTGCTTCCAAGAATTATAAAGTTTGGATTTCAAGACTTTCTGAAACTGATGTATTGGGAGGATTTATTATTGACAAGCAACCATATTCTGGTTCTCTTTATAAATCTCAGAATATGTCTGTATGGACTCCAGATCAATTTGAAGATCTTAAATTTACACTCAATAGAGCCAAATTTGTTACTGAAACGACATATAATTGTAAACTAATAAATGGTCCAGTGACAGATGTAACTCTTCCTGCTAATGCATTAAAATTCACTCAATCTTCAGGATCAATTGAAGTCTATCATCCAAATCATGGAATGAATAGTATTCAAAATTATGTCAAAATTTCTTCTGTAGTTTCAGAAGCTTTAGTAACATCTTTAAATACTTCAATTACAACAGCGACTCAAAGTGGAGCTATAAATGTAGGAAATACTTCCGATACTACTTGGAGTACTATAGCAGAGACACCTGTTTCAGCAACTAACCCTGGATATATTTTAGTAAATAATGAAATTATAAAATATACTGCTATATCTGGAACTACGTTGTCCATACCTCCTGATGGAAGAGGTCAGTTTGGAACAACTGCAACGACACATGCAGCAGGGAGTGTATTGTATTGCTATTCTATCAATGGAGTTCCATTAAATCAAATTAATAAAATTCATAAAATTACGCAAATTATTGATTTAGATAGATATAAAATTAGTTCTGGAGTGAATGCTAATTCTAATGTAATTTCTGGAGGCATTTATATTAAAGCTTCACGAAATATACAGTATGAAGAATTATATCCAAATTTAAATATTTTATCAATTCCATTTACAAATGTCTCTTTTGGACTTGAAAGCGTTAGTGCAAACAGTCCTTATCAAGCGGAAACTTCATTTGTAAGAATTTCTGAGCAGTCAGTACAAAATAGACAATACAATGAGTTAAGTAGTTCTAGATTAGTTGCATCTCCAACTAATTCAAATCAGTATTTTGGTTCTGAAAATTCTGCATCTTTAACATTAAATGTAAATTTATCTACAGAAAAAGATAATGTCAGTCCCGCATTAGATATTAATGGTTCATCTGCGATTGCAGTTTCAAATAGAATCATTAAAAAAATTGCTAATAATAAAATTGATATAACACAAGAACTTACTCCTTTATCTGGAATTTATTCTTCTTATATTACCAAAAAAATTACTTTACAAAATACATCAACTTCTATTAAAGTTTTATTGGATGCAATTAGAGAACAAGGACTAAATGGAGAGTATTCTGATATTAAAGTATTTGCAAAAATATATAGTGAAGGAAATTTAGGATCTTTTGATTCAATGAGTTATATTGAAATTCCTGCAGTATCATATCCAAAATCATTAAATTCAAAAGATTATAAAGCTTTCGATTTTGAACTAAAAAATGTTTCAGAATTTAAACAATTTTCAATTAAAATTTGTATGATCAGTAATGATCAAACAAACATTCCAAAAATAAGAAACTTTAGAGCTATTGCACTTGCAGTATAATATGAATAAATTAATAGTAGACGGGCACCCAAGTCTCTACAGAGATACATCTAGTGGTGCAATAATAAATGATAATTCGTATGAATACGATAACTATATTAAAAATTATGAATTAAGAAAAAACAAATCTGAAAGAATTGATAAAATAGAAGAAGATTTAAATTCTTTAAAATCTGATATCAATGATATCAAAAATTTACTTTTAAAATTAAATGAACGAACTTCCTCTAACTAAACAATTTACTCTTCAAAAAATTTATAATGATATAGATACTTTAAATGAAGAAGAAGCTAAAAAAATAGCAAAAGAATTTGCTAAATTATATCATATGCAACAACATCTCATATTAAATATGTTATTAAACAAATAGGTCTTATTATAAATATTATTGAAATCTCCCTACATAAAATGGCAGCGGTAAAAAACTTATATGTTGACCAAGGAGCTGATTTTGATGTTCAATTTGTAGTGTACAATAATAATAATAATCCTCGTGATTTAACTGATTACACTGGATTGGCTAAAATAAAAAAATCTTATTATAGTACAACTTATGTGAGCTTTTTAGTGACCTTTTCTTCAACTAGAACTGACGGAATCGTAAATTTAAATTTGACATCTTCACAAACTTCTTTAATGGAGCAAGGAAGATACTTATATGATGTAGTTCTTTCAGATCCATCCAACAAAAAAATTAGAGTAATTGAAGGTGTTGTCACTATTAATCCTGGAGTAACATAAAAAATAAAATTGCGTTAATAATTGTCCAAACAAATCGTAAAAATTTAAAAGGTTAGTATAATGTCAAAACCAAGTAGTAGATTACAATTAAAAGAATATTGTCTTCGTAAGCTTGGCAAACCAGTAATTGAAATTAACGTAGATGATGACCAAGTTGAAGATCTTATTGATGACACCATTCAGATCTTTAATGAAAGAGCTTATAATGGAATGGAAAGAATGTACTTAAAGTACAAACTTACTCAAGAAGATATTGATAATGGAAAAAAACGTAATTTCACTACAACTCAAACTGATACAAACGGTTCTGTTAATTCCAGAACTTTAAATTTTGAAGAAGGTAGAGGATATTTAACAGTTCCAGACCATGTTGTTGGTGTTCAAGGAATTTTTAAAGTATCTAATGCTTTTGTGAATAATATGTTTGGTTTTAGGTATCAATTTTTCCTAAATGATTTTTATAATTTTTATTCATATGATATCATGAATTATTACATGGTATTGACTTATCTTGAAACTCTTGATTTTATGTTAGAAGGTAATAAAGATATTAGATATAACAAAGTTCAAAATAGGCTGTATATTGATCTAGATTGGGGTATGCAATCTGTTAATGATTTTATTGTAGTAGACTGCTATAGAGCGTTAGATCCAAATAGTTTTACCAAACTTTATAATGAAATTTGGGTTAAAAAATATTTAACTTCACTTATTAAAAAACAGTGGGGACAAAATTTATCTAAATTTGAAGGTATTCAAATGCCAGGTGGAGTAACTTTTAATGGCCGTCAGTTATATGATGACGCAATAGGAGAATTAGACAAGCTATATGAAGAATTACTTAACACATATGAATTGCCACCACTTGATATGGTAGGATAATGAAAAACGTTTATTTTTCTCACGGAACTTCATCTGAACAAAAACTTTATGAAGATTTAATAATAGAATCTTTAAAAATATATGGATTTGATGTTTATTATTTGCCAAGAGAATTTTCTAACGATGAAAGATTGTTTGGCGAAGACCCTTTAGCAAAATTTGATGAAAATTATATAATTGAAATGTATGTTTCAAATTATGAGGGATTTACTGGAGAAGGAACTTTATTAACTAGATTTGGAGTTAGAATTGCCGAAGAAGCTACCTTTATTGTATCCAAACGACGTTGGGAAGATTTAATTTCTAAATCAAATAATTTAATTACATCTAAAAGACCTAATGAAGGTGATGTAATTTATTTCCCATTAACTAATCAGTTGTTCCAAATTAAATTTGTAGAACATAATAAACCATTCAGACAGCTAGGGCAGATTGCAACGTATCAACTAGTTTGTGAAGTGATGGAAGATTCTGGCGAAAGATTTGAAACTGGAATTGATGAAATTGATAAAATTAGAAGAGATGAAGGATATTCAATTACATTTAAACTTACCGAAGGTATTAAACAAATTAATGTTATTTCTGGTGGAACTAGATATACTGCATCAGGAACAACAGTTAATTTTGGTTCTGTAAATGGAGCATCTGGAGCTAGAGCATCTGCTACAGTATCTGCTGGAGTTATTACAGGTATAAAAGTAATTGAGCCTGGAACTGGATACACTTCTGTACCTGCAGTTACAATTACTGGAGCTGGAACTGGTGCAACTGCACAAGCAATTTTAGCCCCAAGAGGAACTTATAAATATGAAGAAACTGTAACTGGTTCCAGAAGCGGAGCAAAAGGTAAGGTTATTCGTTATGATGTCACAACTAAAGAACTTGAGCTTATAGATATAGTAGGTAAATTTGTTGATGGAGAAACCTTAATTGGTAGAACTAGTAATGCTGAATGGGTAATTAATACATTCAGTTCTATTGAAAATGAAAATGATGATTTCAATGAAAACAAATGGTTTGAAGACGAAGGAAATAAAATTATTGACTGGTCCGAACGAAATCCATTTGGTGAATATTCAAACATGGGAGAATTTTAATGTTAGGTACACATTTTTATAACGAATCAATTCGTAAAACTATTGTTGGATTTGGTACATTATTCAATAATATAGAACTTCAACGTAAAGACAAAGACGGAGTTGTTAAGCAGACAATTAAGGTTCCTCTTGCATATGGACCTACAGAAAAATTTCTTGCTAGAATAGAAGCAGAGCCAGATTTAGACAAGAGACGACCAACACAAATTCAGCTTCCCAGAATTTCTTTTGAGATGAAAGGAATTTCTTATGATGCTGCGAGAAAGCTTGGACCTACTCAAATCTGCAGAACCCCAAAATCTGGAGATACTGAAAAAACATATTCTCATTATCTGCCAGTGCCATACAATCTAGACTTTGAAGTTGCAATCATCAGCAAGAATAATGATGATGCCGTTCAAATTTTAGAGCAAATTTTACCATTCTTTCAGCCATATTTTTCAATTACTATTAATATGGTAGCAGAGACAAATGAGAAAAGAGATATTCCAATTTTACTGAATAATGTTTCTATTCAAGATGACTATGAAGGTGATTTTACACAAAGAAGAACAATTATTTATACTTTAACATTCACTGCAAAGTCATATATTTATGGTCCTATTACTACTTCTGATGTCATTAAAAAGGTTAACGTTGATATTGGAACTGCTATCAATGCAAATAGATATGTTACTTATAGTGTAACTCCTAAGGCACTAACAGATTTAAATAAAGATGGTAAAATTAACTCTGCAGATGATTTATTAGTTGAATCTGACGATAACTTTGGATTTAATGAACTTTGGACACAATAATTATGTCAGCATACGATAAATTAGATGACACTTTTGATATAGTTCCAACTAACTCAAATGACACATCAGAAATAGTTTCAGAACTTGAAGTTATTTTAGATTCAGATTTAGAAGATCTAAAAAAAGATTACAAATATAGTAGAGGTCAACTATACAATTTAATTCAAAAAGGACAAAAAGCAATTGATGGAATTTTAGATGTAGCTTCTCAAAGTGATCATCCAAGAGCTTATGAAGTTGCTTTCCAAGGGATTAAAAATGTTTCAGAGCTTGCAGAAAAACTAATAGAAGTTCAGAAAAAGATGAAAGATATTGAAGAAGATAAACCAACTAAAGGTCCATCTACTGTAAATAATACTATGTTTGTTGGTTCCACCGCAGAACTACAAAAGTTTCTAAAACAATCAAAAATAAATAATACAGAAGAATAGGAGTATTTTAATGTCTGTACTTAAGGTTGTCCAAAATATTGCTGCGGTGGCGTGTACTGGTGGTAACGCTACACAGTCCGCTGCAGTAATTGTACGAAGTGGAATTTATCGTTTTACTGCTGATGCTAGTGATGCAATTCATGTAGCATGGGGTGGCAATCCAACTGCAGTAGATGGAAATGATTTTCATATCCCAAAAGAAAGTTCTGAAATTGTAAAGTGTGCTACTCCAAAAAGAGTAAGAATAACTTCAATCACTAAAGGTGCAACCAATACAGTGATGAATATTCCTCTTGATACTGGTACTCCTGGACATCCTTTTGCGGTTGGAGACTATGTAACTTTAACTGGATCTTCAGTTGCTGCGTACAATACTGGCATTGCACACCTAGAAGTTATTGCAGTTACAGATACTTCAATTACTGTTGCATTAAATTCATCTGCATATGCAGATTTTACTGACACTGCAACTCTTTCAAATTCAATTAAATTTTCTGTAAAGCCTGATGGCAATGGCGCTGCTACAGGACATATTACTGAAGTTCAGATTGTAGGTGGGTGATGGCACACAAAAGAGTTCCTACTGAAAAGGAGATTGCTAAAAAACATGGCGTCTCAGTAGATTACGTTATCAGGCAAGCTGAAATTGGATCTACTGTAGAACGAGAGCATGTTACAAAGCATGATGAGGCGTACAATATCGCACTTCAGCATATTGCAGAATTTCCAGATTACTACAAGCACTTACTCAAGATGGAAAAGAAACTAAAGGGAGAATGGAGAAACGGTAAAAAAGCCGTCAAAGAAGAGAAAGAAGAAACTCGTTATTGCCATCTTTGCGAAAAACCAGAGAAAAAATCTGAGTGTTCATATGGACCTAGTGCATGGGAAATGAATACTAGTCTTCTCAACATGCAAGAAGACCATAAAGAGATAGCTTCAGGAAAGATTAAAGACCATGAAGGTTACATGGCAAAACTTGAATTAGATCAAATGGAAAGATCTATTGCTATGCTTCGTAAAGTTATTCGTAAATCAAATCAGCAACTACCTGCATGGGTACAATCTAAAATTACTAGAGCTGCGGACTTTGTAGATACTGCTGCCGAATATCTTGCATCTGATGAAGAATTGGATGAAGGATTAATTAGACGATTAATTGATAAAGCAAAAGGAAGAGTAGAAGTTGGTCGTACTGGTAGCGGAGGAAGAGTTTATCAATCAACTAGACCAACAAAAACTAAAGTTGTATATGGTAGTGGAAAATCATATGCAAAGAATAAAGTAAAGACTGTTCAAGTTAATAAATCTTCAATTGATCATGATGATCCATGGTTAAAGAGTTCTTCTGGTGCAGAAAAGAAAGCACATTATCGTCAGCTTAGAGGGGAATCAAAATCTTTCTCTGAATTTATGAAAGAAGCAAGCTTTGAGATTGGTCCTGGACATAAAACTGCTCAAAAGCAAGCAAAGATTAGAAATCTTGCAGATAGAACTACTAGTGCAGGGGAAGCTTCTGTAGCTAAATCAAAACTAAAAGGTCCTGAGTGGAAAAAGCCAAAGTTAAAGACTGAGGGAGCTGCTTGGACTAAGAAATCGGGAAAGCCCCAAGCGGCGGACTGAATGAAAAAGGACGCCGCTCATACGAAAAAGAAAATCCTGGAAGCGATCTCAAGGCACCTTCAAAAAAGGTAGGCAATCCTCGCAGGGCATCATTTTGTGCCAGGATGAGTGGTATGAAAAAGAAACTTACTAGTTCAAAAACAGCCAACGATCCAAACAGCAGAATCAATAAATCTTTAAGAGCCTGGAATTGTTAATTTAAATAAAATATTATGAGTGATAAATCTAGTTATAAGGGTAATCCCAACCTAAAACCTTCTAATGTACAAATACAATTTACTTCTGAACAATTAGAAGAATATTTGAAGTGTCAAGAAGACCCAATTTACTTTGCCAAAAAGTATATTAAAATTGTTTCTCTTGATGAAGGTCTAGTACCTTTTAAAATGTGGGAATTTCAAGAAAGATTAATTGATAATTTTCATAAACATAGATTCAATATTGCAAAGCTTCCAAGACAGACAGGGAAATCAACTACTGTGGTTTCCTACCTGTTGCACTATGCACTTTTCAACCCAAACGTAAAAATAGCTATTCTTGCAAATAAAGCAGAGACCTCAAGGGAACTTCTATCCAGATTGCAGTTATCCTATGAAAATCTACCCAAATGGTTACAGCAGGGCGTGGGTTCTTGGAACCGTGGCTCACTGGAGCTAGAGAACGGATCTAAAATTATTGCTGCATCTACCTCATCATCTGCTGTCCGAGGGAACTCTTTTAACATCATCTTTTTGGATGAGTTTGCATTCATTCCAAACCATATTGCAGAACAGTTCTTTAGCTCTGTATATCCAACCATTTCATCTGGTAAGACAACTAAAGTTATTATCATTTCCACACCAAATGGAATGAACATGTTCTACAAGTTTTGGCATGATGCAGAACGAGGAAAAAACAGTTACACTCCACTTGAAGTTAATTGGTGGGATGTTCCAGGTAGAGACCAAAAATGGAAAGAAGAAACTATTGCAAACACTTCTCAACGACAGTTTGAGCAAGAATTTGAATGTACCTTCCTAGGATCTGTTGATACTCTCATTAATCCAAATAAACTTCGTTCTATGGTTTATGAAGATCCACTAAAGAGAAGTGGTGGATTGGATGTATATGAAGACGTAATAGAAGGTCATGACTATGTTATGACTGTTGACGTTGCACGAGGAGTTGGAAATGATTACTCTGCATTTGCTGTGATTGATGTAACTACTATTCCATATAAATTAGTAGCAAAATATAAAAACAACGAAATCAAACCAATATTGTTCCCTAATATTATTGATACCGTAGGTAAAAATTACAACAACGCTAACGTACTTGTTGAAGTTAATGATATTGGAGGACAAGTGGCAGATATTCTTCAGTTTGATCTTGAATATGATAACTTGCTTATGTGTGCAATGAAAGGTCGTGCTGGACAATTAGTTGGCACTGGGTTTTCCAATAAAGCACAGTTAGGAGTCAAGATGACTAAAGCTGTCAAAAAGTATGGATGTGCTAATCTGAAAGCATTGATTGAAGATGATAAATTATTGATTCCTGATTACGATATTATTAGTGAGCTTACTACGTTCATTCAAAAAAGTGATACCTTTAATGCAGAAGAAGGATGTAACGATGACCTTGCCATGTGTCTTGTGATTTTTTCCTGGCTATCCACTCAACCTTACTTTAGAGAGCTTACTTCAAATGATGTCAGAAAAAGAATTTTTGAAGACCAAAGAGAGGCTATTGAACAGGATATGGCTCCATTTGGTTTTATACTAGATGGCTTAACTGATGATGAAACTACTTTTATAGATACAAAAGGAGATTATTGGACTTCTGCTACTGATAGTAAATGGAATGTTGATGAGTATGGCGATATGGCTTACATGTGGGAATATAAGTAACCTCAAAATATAAAGATAAATAAATAGTTTTGAGAAAAAAATCTCATAGAGGTAATAAACATGGCGTTTGCTTCACCTGGAGTATCCATTAAAGAAATTGATTTAACTCCAATAGTTAATGTATCTGATCAGAACGTTGGTGCAGTCGTAATCGCTGCAGAAACTGGTCCTGTAGATACAGTAACTTTTATTTCTAGCGAAAGAGAATTAGTAGATACATTTGGCAGACCAAATGATTATAATTATGAATCTTGGTTTGCCGCATCAACTATTATCGAATATGGCGGAATTGCTGCAGTAATTAGACCAAGTGGTTCAAATATCACTTTAAATTCATCTTCTGATACTGGATTATCAAATTTTACTATTAAGAGTAAATTTGATTTTGATAACTATAATGGTACAGCATTTAAGTTTGCAGGTAGAACTGCAGGGGAAAAATTAAATTCACTCAGAGTGGTTGCAGTTGATCACGGTGCAGATCAAATAATTAATTACGCTGCAACAACTGGAAAAATTACTACATTTACAACTACTGGAACTGCAACTGGTGGTGCTGCTTCATATCCAAATGTTGCATATACTACCAATGGATCTGGAACAGGAGCAATTTTAAATGTTGAAGTATCTGCAGGAAATGTTTATACTGTAACTATAACAGGTGGAGAAAATTTTGTTGTCAATGATACAATTACTATTTTAGGTTCTGATGTCGGTGGAGCTGCCCCAGCAAATAATATTACACTAACAGTAACTGGAGTTGTTGTCGATCCTACAGTCACACCAGGAGATGCTATTGTAATCAAAAATGGAGCAACTAAAGTAGGAACTGGATGGGTTTATAAAGTAGATACTACTACTAATAAATTTTATATTGTTTTAAATAAGAGCACAGAAAGAGTTCCAAGTTCTGCATTTAATAATTATAGCATCACTGATAATGCTGATACCCCAACAACCTTAATTGCTGCTGGAGATATTATTTCAGTAGATAATACATATTATGATTCTCTTGAGTATGCTTCTGGTCTTAAGTGGAGAGAAGTAGCACCACAACCAGGAACTTCATCTTCAGTTGCCAGTAAAGGCGGTAAATTTGATGAAATGCACATTTTGGTTTTAGATGAAGATGGCGTTATTACTGGCGTCCCAAACACAATTTTAGAAAAATATTTATTTGTTTCTAAAGCAAAAGATGCAAGTACATTAGATGGTTCTCTTGTTTATTTTCACTCAGCAATTGCAGAGAAATCCAAATATATTTTCCCAGGATTTGGAGCTGGTTTAGATTTTATTGGCAATTCAAAAATTAACTTAGAAGGTCCTGCAAATTCAACTGCATCTATTGGAGAAACAAATAGTGCAAATAAATTATATTCATTAATTTCATCTATCAACTATTCACCTACACTTGGATTTAGCTTAAGTGGCGGTAAAGATTATGAATTTACTACTGATCTTGCAGATATTGAATCTGCAACCACCAATGCGTATGAACTTTTAAGAGATTCTGAAGGATTTAATGATATCGACTTTTTAATTCCTGGAAAAATTAGCGTAGAGAGAGCTTCCAAACTTATTGATATTGCATCTTCAAGAAAAGATTGCATGGCAGTAATTTCTCCAAGAAGAAGTGACGTTATTAATAGTTCAGCTAGTTCAATAAAAACTGAAGCTATAATTGATTTTTTCAGTGGTCTAGCAAGTAGTTCATTTGCAATTTTTGATTCTGGATACAAATACATTTATGATAAATTTAATGATACCTATCGTTATGTCCCTTGTGCTGCTGATGTTGCGGGTCTTTGCATTAGTACCACTATTAATTCTGAAACTTGGTTCTCTCCAGCAGGTTACAATAGAGGAAACTTAAAAAATGCAACTAAACTTGCATACTCACCAAAACAAAGTGAAAGAGATAGACTTTATACAAATAGAATTAATCCTATTGTTTCTTTCCCAGGGCAAGGAATTGTTTTATTTGGTGATAAAACTGCGTTATCTTCCCCTAGTGCTTTTAGCAGAATTAATGTTCGCAGACTCTTCATTGAACTTGAAAAGAATGTTGCTACATTCTCCAAATTCCAATTATTTGAAATTAATGATGAAATAACTAGAAGTTCTTTCAAAGCTGCTGTTGAGCCTTATCTTAGAGGAGTACAAGGAAGAAGAGGAATTTACGATTTCCTTGTAATATGTGATGAAACCAATAATAGTGCAGATGTAATTGATAGAAATGAATTTAATGCTGAGATTTACATTAAACCTGCTAGAAGTATTAATTACATCACCATCACTTTTATAGCCACGAGAACTGGCGTTTCATTTAGCGAACTAACTCAGTAATTATTCTATTTTGTAAACCATCTAGGAGAAAACAATGGCTAAGAGTATTACAGAATTTAAATCACAATTAAAAAAGGGTGGTGCAAGACCTAATCTATTTCTAGTTAGGTTAACATTTCCAACATCTATTTCTCAAATTGTTGATATTGGAAATGTGCAAACTGCACAAAATCTTCAAAAGCAAGCAGAATTTTTAGTAAAAACTGCTCAGATTCCCTCTTCAAATATTGGAACAATTGAAGTTCCCTTCCGTGGAAGAATGTTAAAAGTTGCTGGAGACAGAACTTTTGAACCATGGTCTGTGACAATTATTAATGATGGTAGCTTTGAAATTAGACAAGCATTTGAAGCATGGTCAAGAGGTATCAATGCCCTCACTGAAAATGCGTCTCAATTAGGGTACGGAAGTGATGGAGGTAAGTCATATTGTGCAGATATGACTGTATTTCAGCTCAGTAGAGATAATCAAAACCCTAGCAAGACTCCAGCTAATCCAAATAATGGAGAAGGTGCTGAACTAGAAGTTATTCGTGCATATAAATTTTATGATGCATGGCCTTCAGCAATTTCTTCAATTGATCTTTCTTTTGAAGCAAATGATCAAATCGAGGAATTCACTGTAGAGTTCCAGTATAATTTCTTTGAAGCTACATCCAAGTCTTTATCTTGATACTAAATACATAAAAGAGTTATAGGATTATTATGACCCAGTTATTTGGTTTCTCAATTGAGGATAGAAAGAAGAAACCAGCAAAAGCGTTTTCACCAGCGCCACCTAATGATGATGATGGCACCTCAGTAGTTGCTGCAGGTGCCTATTTTGGTCAGTACCTAGATTTAGATGGTGTTGGTCAACATAATAACGAATTTGAGCTGGTTAGAAAATATAGAGAAATTGCTCTACATCCAGAAATTGATGGCGCTATTGATGATATTATTAATGAAGCTATCAGTAGTGATTTAGATTTTGCTCCAGTATCAGTAGAACTTTCAAATCTTCAAGCGAGTGATAAAATTAAAAAATCAATCAAAGAAGAGTTTGGAAATCTTCTAAGACTTTTAAATTTTGATAAAAAATGTCATAACATCTTCCGTCGCTGGTATATTGATGGAAGACTATATTACCATAAAATTATTGACTTCGATAAACCAAAAGAAGGAATTAAAGAATTAAGATATATTGACTCACTTAAAATAAAAAGAGTTAGAGAAATTAAAAGACAGAAAAATGTAGATTCACTAACCACCATGGAAGGTCAGAAGTATGACTATGGTGAGTTTATTGAATACTACATTTATTTCCCAAGAGGATACAAAGGTTCTGATGCAAACGGTATCAAAATTTCTAATGATGCTATAACCTATGTTCCATCTGGTTTATATGATCATAATAGAAATATGGTTCTAAGTTATCTTTATAAGGCTATTAAGTCTGTAAATCAACTTAGAATGATCGAAGACTCTCTAGTAATTTACAGATTATCTCGTGCTCCAGAACGTAGAATCTTTTATATTGACGTGGGTAATCTACCTAAAGTTAAGGCAGAACAGTACCTCAGAGAAGTCATGGGTAGATACAGAAACAAGCTAGTTTATGACTCTGCAACTGGAGAAATTCGTGATGATCGTAAGCATCTAAGTATGCTTGAAGATTTTTGGCTACCAAGAAGAGAAGGTGGCCGTGGTACAGAAATCACAACTCTTCCTGGGGGACAAAATCTTGGAGAACTTGAGGATGTCAAGTATTTCCAAAAGAAACTTTATAAGTCACTAAATATTCCTCTTTCAAGACTAGAGCAAGAAAGTTCATTTACCATCGGTAGAACTAACGAAATCACTCGTGATGAACTTAAGTTTGCTAAATTTGTCGGAAGACTTCGTAAGCGTTTTAGTGATCTATTTCATGATCTTCTCAGAACTCAACTTCTTCTCAAAGGAATCATCACTGCAGATGATTGGGAAGAAATGAAGGAATTTATTCAGTATGATTATATCTTTGACAATCATTTCACTGAGTTAAAAAATTCAGAAATTTTAAATGATAGACTAGCCATTGTTAATCAGGTAGAACCATATCTCGGTAAGTATTTCTCTGTTGAATATGTTCGCAGACAAATTCTCAAGCAAACTGATGATGAGATTGAAGAAATTGATATGCAAATTGATAAAGAAAAGGAACTTGGAATTATTCAAGATCCTAACGCACTGATGATGGATCAGGGAATGGGTGGAGATGCATTACCTCCAGGTCAAGACCAACAAATTCCAACTGATCAATCAGCATCAGGTGAAGCAGGTCCCGCAGGAGGTGGAGTAGATGCACAATTTAAAAATTACATCTCTCCTTCCGATTATGGAAGAGCTAAATTTTAATAAATAGTTATTGTAATTTTTATACATTATTGGAGTTTTTATGTCTTTGGCACAGGAAATTGTTGATAGCATTATTGCTAGAAATAATGTAAATGCAAATGAAAAAATCTATGATTCACTTTTTGGAAAAACTTCCGAAAAGATTGGGATGAGAAAAATTGAAATTGCACAAAATATGTTTGCATCTAATAATTATGAAGAAGATGATGATTATTATGACGGTAGTGAATCTGTAGTTGAATATGAAGATGATGGGGACGAAGTACCAGAAGAAGAGTACGAACAATGAAACTAATCACAGAAACTATAGAAAACATTAAAGTTATCACCGAAGAAAGAGGTGGTAAAAAGAACCTATATATTGAAGGAGTATTTCTTCAAGCGGAACTAAAGAACCGCAATGGTCGAATGTATCCCATGGAAACTCTCAATAGAGAGGTAGGCTCATACAATGAGAACTACGTTGCCAAGGGTCGTGCTCTAGGTGAACTGGGACATCCAGATAGCCCAACAATCAATCTAGATCGAGTATCCCATAAGATTGTTTCTCTCCGTGCAGAAGGAACAAACTTCATTGGGAAAGCTCAAATTCTAGAAACTCCTATGGGTAAAATCGCTAAGTCTCTCCTTGAGTCTGGAGTTACACTCGGAGTTTCCTCAAGAGGTATTGGATCTATTGAGGAAAGGAATGGAGTAAATGTAGTGAAAGATGACTTTATGTTATCTACTGCTGCAGACATTGTTGCGGATCCTTCTGCTCCAGATGCTTTTGTACAAGGCATTATGGAAGGCAAAGAGTGGATTTGGAACAATGGTATGTTAGAAGAAAAGGTAATTAATAGTTACAGACGAGCAATTAATAACGCATCTTCTAATAGTTTAACTGAAAGAAAACTACAAGTTTTTGAAAGTTTTCTCCGTAATATCAAAATTTCATAAATAATAGTAGAAAATATCACATATTCTAGAGGGTTTTTTCGATGTCCAATGTATTAAATACAGAATTTGACGAATTTCTAGAAGAAGGAAACGTTGTCACTGCTCACGCTAAACCAGGAGACCGTATGCAAAAATTACAGCACAGCACTCCTGGACAGGGTGCATCACCAGAAGAGTTAGGTGGTTCTTCCACAACTAAGCCAGAAGGTGATGAAATTGGCAAAAAAGCTTCTTCCAGAGTAAAGAAGTCATCTTCTAAAGTAAATGCTGGAGCTAAGTCTCCAGATACAATGCCACATCTCCAAGGTTCCGCTCCAGGCCAAAAAGGAATGAGAGAAGAAGAGGAACTAGAGGATGATGAACTACTTGCTGAAGGTGAGTACGAAAAGGATGAAGATGAAGATGAGGATGAAGAAGATGAAAAGGAAGGCAAGAAAAAGTCTTCCAAGAAAGAAAAAACAGAAATGAAGGCAGAAGAGATTGAAGTCGATATTACCGACGATCTCAATGCACTCTTCTACGGAGAAGAACTCTCCGAGCACTTTATGCAAAAGGCTGCAACTATTTTTGAAGCAGCAGTAAAGGCTAAAGTTGTTGAAGAAGTTCAAAAGTTTGAGGCACTATACGAACAGCGTCTAATCGAGGAAATTGAAGAGATTGCTGAGTCCCTAGAGACTCGTGTAGACGCTCACCTTGATTATGTTGCTGAACAGTGGATTGCTGAGAACCAGCTTTCTATTGACAACGGCATCAAGACCGAAATTGCTGAAAATCTAATGCAAGGTCTTGCAAACCTCTTCATGGAGAACAACATTGATCTTCCAGAAGAGCAACAAGATGTAGTTGCCGAAATGGCAGCTAAACTAGATGAGATGGAGGAAAAACTCAACGAACAGATTGAAGTTAATGTTGAACTAAACCAAGAAATCGGATCCTATATTAAACATGGAATTATTGCAGAAGTATCCGAAGGTCTAGCAGAAACACAAAAGGAAAAGATGTTCAACCTTGCAGAAGGTGTTGAGTTTATTAGTGAAGAATCTTTCCGTGACAAGATTGAAACTATTAAGGAAAATTATTTCCCAAGAGTTCAGTCTAATTATGTGGAAGACCTCGTTGAAAAGAATCAAGACTTCTATGAGGGACCAATGGCAGCATATGTAAATGCTGTTTCCAGATGGGCTCAGTGATAGTCTAGATTTTTATAAATATTAATAGATTCCTAACAATAAATTTAACAACCAAGGAGTTAACCCCCAATGTTTAATTCAGAACAGCTACAAAGAAAATGGGCTCCTATTCTGGAGCATAACGATCTAAACCCAATTACAGACAGATATCGTAAGGCAGTAACTGCAGTTCTCCTTGAGAACCAAGAGTCTTTCCTTCGTGAAGAGCGTGGCGTTCTTTCCGAAGTAGCTGCTAACAGCACTGGTTCCTTCACTGCAGGTGGTGCAGGTGCAGGAGCACATGGTTTCTCTGGCGGCGCTGCTGCTGGCGGTCCAGTTGCTGGTTTCGATCCAGTTCTAATCAGCCTAATCCGCCGTTCCATGCCTAAGCTAATTGCTTATGACATTTGCGGTGTTCAGCCAATGAGCGGTCCTACTGGACTCATCTTCGCAATGCGTGCTCATCGTGGTACTGACCGTAACGGTAACGGTGCTACTCCAAACGTATTCGATAACGAGACCTTCTTCAACGAAGTTCCTTCTGGTTACTCTGCTGCTGGTGGTGCATACTCTGCAGCAACTGGTGAGACTGCAACCAACCCTGGTGTACTTAACGCTTCTGGCAACTACGCTGCAGTTGGTGGTATGAATACCAACGCTGCAGAAGCTCTAGGTGAAGCTGGTTCCGAGTTCCGTGAAATGAGCTTCAGCATTGAGAAGGTAACTGTAACAGCAAAGAGCCGTGCTCTAAAAGCTGAGTACACCCTAGAACTCGCACAAGACCTCAAGGCTATTCATGGTCTTGATGCCGAGACTGAGCTTGCTAACATCCTAAGCTCAGAGATTTTAACTGAAATCAACCGTGAAGTTGTACGTACCATCTACGTAACTGCAAAGCCTGGTGCTCAGAACAACGTAGCTAACGCTGGTACTTTCGACCTCGACGTTGACTCCAACGGTCGTTGGTCAGTTGAGAAGTTCAAGGGTCTACTATTCCAGATCGAGCGTGATGCAAACGCAATCGGTCATGAGACTCGTAGAGGAAAGGGTAACTTCATCGTTTGTTCCGCAGACGTTGCAAGTGCTCTAGCTGCTGCTAAAGTAATGGATTACACCCCACTACTCAACACCAGTGACACCCCAGATGACACCGTTTCTACTCTTGCTGGTACTATCAACGGTCGTATCAAGGTTTATGTTGATCCATATTCCGCAAACATCTCTAACGATCATTACTATGTAATGGGTTATAAGGGAAGCAATGCATACGATGCAGGTCTCTTCTATTGCCCATATGTCCCTCTCCAGATGGTTCGTTCTATCGGTCAGGACACCTTCCAGCCTAAGATTGGCTTCAAGACCCGTTACGGCATGGTTGCAAACCCATTTGCAGGTGGTCTTACCCAGCGTTCTGGTGCTCTCCAAGCAAACGACAACGTTTACTACAGAAGAACCCGTGTGATCAACCTAATGTGATCGCTGGTTTATATACTTCAGGAGCCCCTTTTGGGGCTCTTTTTTTATCTAAATAAAAATAAAACATCATGGCTGCTAATTTTGTAACAAATTCTTCTTGCCCAGCTAATTTTTTAACAGGAATTGGATTTCAATTTCAATTAATTAAATATCCTAATGTATCATTCTTTTGTCAGTCAGCAAATATTCCTGGAGTATCTTTATCTGTAGCTACTCAATCTACACGATGGAATGCAATTCCACATCCTGGAGATGAAATTAATTTTGAAGATTTAAATCTTGAATTTATTGTGGATGAGGGCATGAAAAATTACCTTGCCATTCATAATTGGGTAAGGAAACTTGGCCATCCATATTCAGGTAAAGATATTTCAGAACTTCCTGGCGACGATTTAGAAAATAAAACTTATAGCGAAGGAATTTTGTTTATTCTAGATTCTAACTTTAAAAAAAAATTTAAAGTAATTTTTAAAGATTTATTTCCTACAAATATTGGACAATTAAGATTTGAATCTACATCACAAGATGTTCAATATTTTACTGTTAGCGCCAATTTTAAGTATACTATATACGATATATACACTATTAATGATAAAAAACTATGATTGACATTGACTTCATTAAAGATCATTGGGCTCAAGATTCTAAAATGGATGAGGACCTTCTTGATCATGAATCTATTAAAATTCCACAACTTCATAGCAAATATTTAAATTGGCTTTCTGATGTTAGATTAATTAAAATTAAAAAAGAGCAAGATTATAAAAAAATGCTCAAAGAAAAGTATGAGTATTATACTGGAAAGTCAGATCCAGAAGTATATAAACAAAAACCATTCGATTTAAAAGTGCTCAAACAAGATGTTCAATTGTATATCGAATCTGATGATGAAATTCAGTCATCTTTAAATAAACTAAATTATTATAAGGAGATGATATTTTTATTAGAAAATATTCTAAGCAATATTAGCACTAGAGGTTTTCAAATTAAAAACAGCATTGACTGGCAGAAATTTATGCAAGGTAGTATTTGATGACAGATGTTATTATCAAGAAGAAGAACGAAGTTTATCTCACTGTAGAATGTGAACCTCATATTAAATACGAATTATCTGAGTATTTCACATTCGATGTCCCAAATGCTAAATTTATGCCACAATATAAAAATAAATTGTGGGATGGAAAAATTAGATTATTTAGTCCATTTGATGGATTAATTTATGTTGGATTGTATGATTACCTAACTGAATGGTTGTGTATTAGAGGATACACATATTTGGATCAGGATAATCCATATTATGGAATGCCAAAAGATTCCAATCAAAATATAACTCCAGAAGGACTTGTAGATTACATTAAATCTATAGGAATTCCATTTAAAGTTAGAGACTACCAATACAAAGCAATTTATGAAGCACTGAGGAACAATAGAAAGTTATTGTTATCTCCTACTGCTTCAGGTAAATCTCTCATAATTTATTGCATTGTTAGATATTATACTGACAAAAATTTAAATGTGTTAATTATTACTCCTACAACTTCTCTTGTAGAACAACTATCAAAAGATTTTCAAGAATATGGTTGGGGAGAAGAAACACATAAAATTTATTCAGGAAAATCAAAGCAAACAAATAAATCAGTAACTGTCACTACTTGGCAGTCAATTTATAAACTTCCAAAAAGTTTCTTTGAAAAATATGATGTCGTTATTGGAGATGAAGCTCATCAGTTTAAAGCTAAGTCTCTAATATCAATCATGACAAAACTACACAATTGTAAGTATAGATTTGGCTTCACAGGTACTCTGGATGGGTCTAATACAAATCAACTCGTATTAGAGGGGTTATTTGGACCTGTTAACAAGGTTATTAAGACCAAAAAATTGATCGACAAAGGTTACCTATCAAACCTCAAAATTAATGTATTACTTCTTCAACATGATGCATGTAAATTTAGTTCATATCAAGAAGAAATAGATTATATTTGTAGATCTGAAAAGAGAAACAATTATATCAAAAAAATAGCTATCAATCAAGATGGCAACACTTTAATATTGTTTGCTATGGTAGAAAAACATGGTAGGATACTTTACGAAATAATAAATAGTGATGTGGGGCATGAACGAAAAGTATTTTTTGTATATGGTGGAGTTGATACCGAAGAAAGAGAATTAATTAGAAAATTAACAGAAGAAGAATCTAATGCTATCATCATTGCTTCTTACGGCACTTTTTCTACTGGTATTAACATTAGAAATTTACATAATGTTATTTTTGCCTCCCCTAGTAAATCAAGGGTTAGAAACCTTCAATCAATTGGAAGAGTATTAAGAAAAGGAGAAAATAAATCAAAAGCAAAACTATTCGATATTGCTGATGATTTCTCAAAAGGAGAAAAGAAAAACTATACGTTAAATCATTTAATAGAACGAATTAAAACTTACTCAGAAGAAAATTTTGAGTATGAAATAATTCCAGTAAATTTTAAAAGGAATCAAACATGACTGAATTTTATGGAGTAATTAAATTAGTAGATGGAACGGAAATAGTTGGAATTATAGTTTCTTGCGAAGAAGAGGATGGATTTATTATTGAAAATCCACTTGAAATACTAGTAGAACTTATAATGACTCCTGCAGGAGAAATGTATAAAGTTGATATGAGACCTTGGATTAAATTTTCTAGAGAAGATATATTCTTTATTGAAAAAAGTAAAGTATTTACTGTAGGTGAAGCAGATAATAAAATATTAAATCTTTATCGTAATACTTTAAAAAAATATATCAATAAAGAAAATACTAATAGAGTATCATTAGACAAAGAATTAGGATTTAAAAATAAAATTGATGAGGCAAGAAGACTTCTAGAGAAGTCTTTTAAACTCAATATAGATACTTAATATAAGTTCTGAACCTTGACATGGTTATTATACACACTTTGAGCACTCTTGTCAACCCCCCCTTGACAAAGCTATTCAAATGTGTTAAAGTGAATACACTCGCAACTAAAAGATTGAATGAAGAAAAAAGAACACTACGTAAACAATAAGGACTTTTTGGATGCCTTAATGGTTTACAGGAAAGAAGTTAAACTAGCTAAAGAAGAAGGCAAAGAAAAACCAAGAGTCCCAAATTATATTGGAGAGTGTTTTCTTAAAATCGCAACTCATCTTTCTTACCGTCCTAATTTCGTGAACTATATGTTCAAGGATGATATGATCTGTGATGGAATTGAAAACTGTCTACAGTATATCGACAACTTTGATCCAGAAAAGTCTACTAATCCATTTGCTTACTTCACTCAAATTATTTACTTTGCTTTTCTTCGTAGAATCCAAAAAGAAAAGAAACAGTTGGAAGTTAAAACCAAACTTCTAGAACGATCTGGATTTGATGAAGTATTTGCTGCAGACGATTCCATCATGGGATTTAATATGTCTGATATGAATAGTATCAAAGAAAACCTTGAATATCGCAACAACCGATGAACTCTGCAATTATTACTGATCAGCATCTCGACGGAAGAAAAGGCTCCCAAGCTTTCTGGGAGTTCTTTCTAAAATTCTATGATGAAGTATTTTTCCCCACTCTAGAAAAATATAACATTAAAATTTTATTTGATCTTGGAGATACTTTTGACAATCGTAAGGCTATTGATTTTGTAGCTTGGGATAGAATCAAAAGACATTATTATGATCGACTAGCAGATATGGGTATACAAGTCCACATGATTGTTGGAAACCATACTGCATACTACAAGAATACTAACAGAGTAAACACTCCAACTCTATTGTTAGATTGTTATGATAATATTACAATCTATGATGAGATTTGCGACATTGATGTTCTTGGCAATACCATTACTATGGTTCCCTGGATTAACTCTGAAAATCAAGGAAAAGTGATGGCTCATCTTCAGAACACTAAATCTGAAGTTTTGATGGGACACCTAGAAATCAATGGATTTGAAGCCCATCCAGGACATACATTTGAGGGTGGTTTAGATCGAGATATATTCTCCAAGTTTAAACGAGTATTCTCAGGTCATTTTCATCACAAGTCTAGAAGTGATAATATTTACTATCTTGGCAATCCATATGAAATGACTTGGAGTGATTACAATGAAGAAAGAGGTTTTCATCTTTATGATCTAGATGCTAGAAAACTCAAGTTCATTCGTAATCCATTCCGAATGTTTAGAAAGTTTTATTATGATGATATCGCTAACGATTATTTGAAAATGGATCTCAGTGAGTACAAAGATACTTATGTGAAGATCATAGTCGAAAATAAAACTGACCTATACCTGTTTGACAAAATTGTGGAAAGGTTCTATAATGTAGGTATCCATGATCTTAAAATTATCGAGGATACTCAAATAGCTTCCGACAATGGTGATATTGAAACCATTGAACACGAAGATACCCTCACAACTCTTCAGAAATATATAGAAGATATGAAAGATAATTATGATAAATTTCATTTGAAATCTATCGTTAAATCTATTTACATCGAAGCTTCTGAAGTTCTCTAATGTTCATACTCACTCTAAAAGACAAAAAAGAAGAAGGTGCATACGCAGTAACAACATCTGATGGAACAAAAGTTCTTCAGATGTTTGTTGATGAAGATGATGCAGCTCGATATATTGGACTTTTAGAGGCTGATGGTTTTCCCGAAATGCAATTAATTCAGATAGAAGAAGAAGATGCTATTGCAGCGTGTGAAAATTTTGGTTACAGCTATTGTGTAATTACCCCCGATGATTTTGTAATTCCTCCTGATACTATCACTCATGATTTTATTTAAGTCTATAACATATTCTAATTTTCTTGCAGTAGGTAACACACCTATAAAAATTAATCTAAACGACGCAAATACAACCTTGGTAGTTGGATCTAATGGAGCTGGTAAGAGTACCGTTATCGAGGCTATTGTATTTGCTCTCTTCAACAAGTCCTTTCGCAAGGTCAATAAAAACCAACTTATTAACTCTATAAACGAAAAAGACTGTAAAGTAGACCTAGAGTTCAGTATAGGTTCAAAAGAATATAGAATTATTCGTGGACTCAAACCAAACATCTTTGAGATCTGGATAGATGGTCAGCTATTGGATCAAGCTGCTGCATCGTCAGATCAGCAAAAATATCTAGAGCAAAATATTCTAAAATTAAATTACAAATCATTTACTCAGATTGTAATTCTTGGATCAAGTACCTTTGTTCCATTCATGCAACTTCCTGCAGCACACCGCAGAGAAATTATTGAAGACCTTCTAGACATTCGTATCTTCTCGACAATGAATGTCATCTTGAAAGATAGAGTCAAAACAAATAATGACAATATCAAATCATATGAAAATGAGATTGAGTTTCTGAAAGAAAAAGTTAAGATGCAAAAGAATCATATTGACTACATTAAAAATCAATCTCAGAAAAATATCGAAGATAAGCAAGCTCAAATAAAAGATTACGAACAACAAATAACGGAATGCAACGAAACCTACGATAAAATCTGTAAAGATCTTCACGCTAAAAATAAAGAGCTTGCAAGTCTTCCAAAAATTAATATCAAAGAACTTGAAAACTATAGGACAAAATTTTCGACTAAACTATCCGATCATGAATCTAATATCCAGTTTTATGATCAAAATCATACGTGCCCAACTTGCCATCAGGATTTGACTGATGAAGTTAAAATCAAACACATTTCAAAATGCAACTCTGAGATAGAAAAACTTCAAAATTCAATAAAGGAAGTTGAAATTAAAATTCAAGAGTCACAAGAAATCATTGATAAATCTCAGAAAATTTTAGCTGAAATTAATGATTTGACTGTCAAGATGACATCACAAAATTATAAGTGTAACGGACTCACAAAATTTATTGATGCACTTAAAGAAGAAATTCAAAAAATTTCTGAATCCGATAAAGACATTGCAACTGAAAAACAAAAACTAACCGCACTTGCTTCTGAAGGAGTTGCTCTGCAAAAGCAAGTTGACAAAATGAAAGCCAATAAAACATACTTTGAAATTATTTCTAGTTTGTTAAAGGATACTGGCATCAAGTCTAAGATCATTAAAAAATATCTGCCAGTAATGAATCAGTTGATCAATAAGTATCTTCAGTTAATGGACTTCTATGTAAACTTTAATCTTGACGAAAACTTTGAAGAAACTATCAAATCTAGACATCGGGATGAATTTAGTTACACTTCATTTTCAGAAGGAGAAAAGATGCGAATTGATTTGGCATTGATGTTTACTTGGAGAGCAGTTGCTAAACTAAAAAATTCTACAAATACAAATTTGCTAATCTTGGATGAAGTTTTTGATAGTTCACTAGATACTTCTGGCACTGAAGATTTTCTTCGTATTATTCGTGGAATTGATGCTGATACAAATGTGTTTGTCATCTCTCATAAAGGAGATATGCTTCACGATAAATTTGAAAAGGTTCTACAATTCCAGAAAGTCAAGAATTTTAGTAAAGTAAAAGAGCTATAAGCAATCCTTATAATCCATCCCATTGACACAGTGGGATGGACCTGTTACTATATGAGGACTGAATTGAGGCATCTATGTCCGACATCAAACAGACCAAGAGTATTCTTGCGAAACTCCTAGCGACTGAAAACCTCACCGTTGAACATCGTTCTGTTTCTACTGCAAGCTTTGACACTCACAATCGTGTGCTGACTCTTCCTATTTGGGAAGGCACTTCTAATGATGTATATGATCTTCTTGTGGGTCATGAAGTTGGTCATGCCATTTACACTCCAGATCTTTATGGTAGTGATTTAAATCTCCCTCAGGGTTACTTGAACGTGATTGAGGATGCTCGCATCGAGAAACTCATGAAACGCAAGTACCCTGGTCTTGCTCGTGCATTTTATCGTGGATATTCAGAACTTCATGATGAGGATTTCTTTGAAGTTAAAACAATTGATATCAATTCACTGAAATTTATTGATAAAATTAATCTTCATTTTAAACTTGGTAACGTTAATGCTGGGGTGTTTATCAATTTTACTCCAGAAGAGCAGGTAATTATTGGTAAAGTTTCTAATGCAGAAACTTTTGATGATGTTGTCAATATTGTCAAAGAACTGGTAGAGCACACTGAACAAGAAGTTGAACTTCAATTGACCTCTACTGCAGGTGATTCACTTGAAGGTGAAATAAATCAGTCGGATCCTCAAGAGAATCAGAGTTTTCAGAGTAACGTGAGCGATAGTCAGAATCAAATCTCTGCTCAATCAGATTGCGACAATAAGGAAGATGTTCCTGAGGAATCTACTCCATCTTCTTCCACCAACTCAGGGAAGCAAGCAGATTTTAGTTCTGATACGGATAAGGCATGGTCTAAAAATCAACAGCAACTTGCTAGTCTTACTGGTGACACCTACATCTATTTGACTCCACCATCTATTAATATTGATAATCATCTTCTTCCCTGGAAAGAATGTGTCAACGATCTTCCCAAGATTTTTACCAGCATAATTGATTATGCTAATCACTCTGGATATAAAAACAAGAATTATTACCAGAGTATGTTTAACAAAGCAGAAAATGATTACAAAAATTACAAAGATGATTGTAAGAAGTCTGTGTCATATCTGATTAAGGAATTTGAAATGAAGAAGCGAGCAGCCGAATACAATCGGTCTGCTACTGCTGGGACTGGTGTTCTTGATACCAATAAGATGTATTCCTACAAGTGGAATGATGATATCTTCAAGAAGGTAACTGTAGTTCCTAAAGGTAAGTCTCATGGTCTGATCATGTATCTTGATTGGTCTGGTTCCATGCAAGGAAACCTAGTAGGCACTATCAAGCAACTATTCAATCTAATTCAGTTCTGTAAAAAGACACAGATTTCTTTTGAAGTGTATTCCTTTAACGACAGGAACATTGCAAAGAACTATGCTCAAATGTCTCGCAGTAAGCAAATAACCGTAAAGGAAAATCAAATTTATATCAATAGTGATTTTCTTCTTGTGAATTTTCTGAGTAGTAAAATGAATACTGCTCAAATGGAGAGTCAGATGAAGAATCTTTGGAAACTCGCACATACTCTAGATCAGCAATCATATCTAACTAGTGAGTATGGTCATTATGATCTAGGTAGCACTCCTCTAAATGAATGCGTATTCGCAGCTATTGAGGTGTTTGACAAGTTCAAAAAAACTTATAAAGTAGATAAGGTTAACACAGTTTTCTTGACTGATGGAGAATCCAACTCAGTTGCATACAATCGTCCAAGTTATGGTAGTAAAAACATTGTTCATTCTGGGTGGCTTAACTTTAATGAAGTTCTATGTCTTCAAGACAAGAAAAACAAAATTACCATGATGAATATCAGTAAGAATGGAAGTATGGGAATTACCAGTGCATTTGTAGATTACTATCGTCAAATTACTGGATCTAATGCCGTGGGATTCCGACTTATTGATTTCTATGGAGCTAAGAGTTTTCTTAATCGTTATCTTCAAGATGAATTTTCATCTTGGAGTGAAGTGTCTTCAGAGTGGGCAAAAACTAGGTCATTTACTGCAACTTCTTTGGGGTACAATGAACTCTACTTTATTGAAATTGGAAATAGTTCTCCCACTGATGACTCTTTAGTAAATTCATCAAATGTACTGACAGCATTTAAAACTAAAATGAGTAAGAAGGCTTTTAATAAGATCATCTTATCGAAATTCATCGAGCAAATCGCTTGACACTCCACTCCCTTTGCCCTATACTACTTTCATACCAAACGAGGTAACTTCATTATGACTCAAATGATTGATCAGCTTGTTCAAAACCTGACTGCTATTTACGGCGAAACTGTGACTCGCCAACAACTCATTGAATATGCTGCAAGCTCAAACACTTCTCTTGCATCTATCTGCAAGACACTTGAACCCAACAAAACTGGTCGTGGAGTCTGGAATTTGACTGTAACTGAACAACTTGAAAAAACTTTTAATTCTATGTCTGCAACTCCTGCTATTCCTGTAGTTAGTTTCATTCCACAGAAAGACAAAAACTACGTCTCGTTTGGTAACTTCAGTGATGTGAAGCGGATTATCAAGTCTGGGATGTTTTATCCTGTTTTCATTACTGGTCTTTCTGGCAATGGTAAAACTGTCAGCGTAGAGCAAGCTTGTGCTCACCTGAAGCGTGAACTGATTCGTGTCAACATCACTATTGAGACCGATGAGGATGATCTGCTGGGTGGCTTCCGACTTGTTGATGGAGAAACTGTATGGCATGACGGTCCTGTAGTGAATGCTCTGAAGCGTGGTGCAGTTCTTCTGCTTGATGAGATTGACCTTGCTTCTAACAAGATCATGTGTTTGCAGTCTGTCCTAGAAGGTAAAGGTGTTTTCCTCAAAAAGATCAACCAGTACGTAACTCCTACAGCAGGATTCAATGTGATCGCCACTGCCAACACCAAAGGTAAGGGTTCTGATGATGGTCGCTTTATTGGAACCAATGTAATGAATGAAGCTTTCCTAGAACGTTTCCCCATCACGTTTGAGCAACCATATCCTTCCATGACAACTGAAAAGAAGATTCTCATGAATCTGATGAACTCTTTTGAGGTTGTTGATGAGGAGTTTGTAGACAAGCTGATCGTCTGGGCTGACAACATTCGCAAAACCTTCTATGATGGTGGCGTAGATGAAATTATTACTACTCGTCGCCTTGTTCATATTGTTCAGTCATTTGCCATTTTCAAGAATCGCAAGAAGGCTATCAATGTTTGTATCAATCGTTTTGATGATGATACCAAGAGTTCTTTCCTAGATCTTTATAAGAACATTGATGCTTCTGCTCTAGATGCCACTGAAGAAAATGTGGTAGAACCTAATCAAGAAGCACTTGACAGCTCTATCTGATTGATGTATACTAGGGGAGTCTTTCTCCCCATTTTTTATTTGGAGATTTTAATTATGCAATGGAAGTACAATGAAGACAGGATTCTTAAGGATATTGAGGAGTATGTAGTAAGTACTTATGGAAGCCACTACTGTGGACATGACGAAGAATATTCTGATGTTCAGACTATTGATCTTATGGCAGCCAAAGGGCTAGCTCAAGATTTCTGTCAAGCGAACATCTTAAAATATGGCTCTCGTTATGGTGACAAAGATGGTCACAACAAACGTGATTTGATGAAAGTCATTCACTATGCTATGCTTTTGCTTCACTTTGATAAACATTATTCACGTACCAACAACGGTCTTCAGGAGTTTAAATCAGTATGAAAATTTCCAATGAAACTCTAAATGTTCTCAAGAACTTTGCCACTATCAATTCTTCTATCGTAGTAAAGGCTGGTAGTGTAATTCGTACTATTTCTCCTGTAAAGAATATTCTTGCAGAGTATAAGTGCAGTGAAGTATTTGAACAAGATATTGCACTTTACGATTTAAATGAGTTTCTTGGTGGATTAACTCTATTCAAAGATGCGGAATTTATCTTCAGCAATCCAAGTTACATGACTATCAAAAATGGTCGATCAAAGGTAAAATATTTCTTTTCAGATCCAACTTTAATTACGACACCCCCAGATAAAGATATTGTCATGGCAGGAGAGCTGGTTGAATTTGAATTGAGTGAAGAAGTATTATCATCACTTCTTAAAGCTGCAAACGTGTATCAGCTTAAAGATATGTCTTTGATTGGTGAGGATGGAGAAATTAATCTTGTTGTAAGAAACAAAGATAATGATACCTCAAATAATTTTTCTGCCAAAGTAGGAGAAACAAATAAACAATTTATTTTTAACTTCAAGATTGAGAATATTAAAATTATTCCCGATGTATATAAAGTTGTAGTTTCTTCTTTAAATATTTCTCAATTTACTAGTTCAAAGTACAATCTTGAATATTGGATTGCACTAGAACCAGATTCCACTTTTGGAGGTTAATTGAATGATTCGTAATGATTTCTTGTGGGTGGAAAAATACAGACCTCAGAAGGTAAGTGATTGTATTCTTCCTAAAAATGTAAAAGATACATTTCAAAATTTCGTAGATCAGGGAGAAATTCCTAATTTACTATTATGTGGTCCTCCAGGTATTGGAAAAACCACTATTGCAAAGGCACTATGTAATGAACTGGGGGTAGATTTTTATGTCATCAATGGATCTGATGAAGGACGATTTTTGGACACGGTACGGAACCAAGCAAAGAACTTTGCTTCGACCGTATCACTTCAAGGAAATGGTAAACCAAAAGTCATCATTATTGATGAAGCAGATAACACAACCAACGACGTTCAACTCCTCCTACGGGCTAATATTGAGACGTTTCATAGCAACTGCAGGTTTATCTTCACCTGCAACTATAAGAACAAGATTATTGAGCCATTGCAATCTAGGTGTGCAGTCTTTGACTTCAGTATTGCAGGAAAGGACAAGCCAAAGGTTGCAGGAGAATTCTTCAACCATATCAGGATTATTCTTGAGGGAGAGAATGTTCAGTATGATGAAAAGGTTGTTGCAGAAGTAATCAATAAATTTTTTCCAGATTGGCGACGAGTTTTAAATGAACTTCAGCGATATTCTTCTAGTGGAATAATTGACAGTGGTGTTTTAACTGCATTTTCTGATGTAAATACTAAAGCTCTTGTTAGTTTTATGAAAGATAGAAATTTTGCTTCTGTTAGAAAGTGGGTAGTGGAAAACCTAGATAATGATGTAAATCGTGTTATTCGTAGTGTTTATGATGTATTGTATTCTTCTTTAGAACCACAATCCATTCCCCAGGCTGTAATTATCATTGCAAATTATCAGTCTAAAATTCCATTTGCAGCAGATCAAGAAATTAATCTTCTTGCCTGCTTTACCGAACTAATGTGTGATTGTAAATTCAAATGAATGTAAAACTAATTCGTATGTCTTCAGGTGAAGACGTTGTTGCTACTATTGTGGAGGATGGAGATGAATTTCTCGCCATTCAGGATGCAATTGTTGCAATTCCTACTGGACAGGGAAAGATGGGATTTGCTCCTTGGTCTCCTATTATCAGCGAAGATCAGAAAGAAATCCCAGTCAATAAGCGATTTGTAGTCTATGTTGCGGAAGTAAATTCTGATATTGTAGACCAATATAAACAAATGTTTAGTAAAATTGTTACTCCCGATAAAAAAATTATTGTGTAAATTGTGGCAGAACTAAAAGATTATTTAAATTCAATTAATCAGACTAAATTAAATTTGATGGATGAAGATCCTTTTTGTGAAAATGGATATCCTTCATTTATTGTGAATAGATGCTTTTCTGGATTTGTTGATACTGTTTTATTGGCAAATGAAATGAATCTACATTCCGATTTAGACAAGAAACTTCAATATGATTTTTATATAAATATTATCAGACCAAAGAAACGGTTCTCTCCTTGGCTAAAGAAAGAGAAGCTGGATTCTCTGGAGTACATCAAACAGTACTACGGATATAATAATGAAAAAGCAAAAAATGCTTTGAAAATTTTGACAGACGAACAAATTGAATTTATTAAATCTAAGTTGAATCGTGGAGGAAAAAATGAACACTGATAGTGAAGTAAGTTGGTCACCAGATCAAATGGTTGAAGTAACTCTAAGTGAACCAGATGACTTTCTAAAAGTTAGAGAGACACTTACTAGAATTGGCGTAGCATCACGCAAAGAAAAAAAAATATATCAATCTTGTCATATATTACATAAACAAGGTAGATATTATATTGTACATTTTAAAGAGCTATTTGCTCTCGATGGAAAAAGAGCAAACCTTTTCCAGAATGATGTACAAAGGAAAAACAGAATTGCACAACTGCTTCAAGATTGGGGTCTTGTAAAGATCATAAACGCAGATCAAGTAGCAGATGCAGCTCCATTAAGTCAAATTAAAGTTTTATCATTTAAAGACAAACATGAATGGACTTTAGAAAGTAAATATAATATTGGCAAGAAAAAACAGTCAGAATGAAGAAAGGGGGTCTTATGACCCCCTCTTTTTTTATTTCATTGCCATTACAAGTTGTGCTTGACGTAGGCGATTTTGTTTTTGAATTTGTTTACGAATAACATTCAACCAATTCATTTTGCTACCTCCTGGTTGTTACAAGGACGATAAGCAACACCACGATATGTATTTTGTGGATGAGCTGGAGCATGGGTTTGTGAATACCACTGGCGATATTCTTCTTTGGGTGTGTCAGTGTTATACTTACACCCTCTATAAGTTGCTTGTGACATTAGGGTTCTCCTTAATTTTTAGGCTAAAGAGCGTTCCTTCAGTCGGCTTTTGCGTCGGTTTCCCGATGAACGATCCGTTCCGAGTCGGCTTACTTCCGTCTGCATTCGCTATTCGCAAATAGCAGATGAACGTATTAATATATATCTGAGTAAAATTGTAATATTTGATACAATTTTAGATATTATTATCTCCTGATGTATCTTGATTCATTTCTTTGATGAATTTTTTCATGCTTCTTTTTAATTTCCAAGTATCATATCGAAGTTTTGGATAAAATTGAATCCAAAATATAAATTTTCTTACATTTACTTGCAATAGTTTATATAGTAGTGTTATATAAGTTGCAACATTTTTATCCACTACAATTATATATCCTATAATTGCAAAGACAGTAATAAATGCATAATAAAGATTATTATTAATCATGTTGCCTCCAGTCTTCTGGTTTGTCATCTGTGAAGAAATCTACGATATCATCTACAGTATCAAATCTACTGATTCCTTTTCTTTGATTTCCAAGTCCACCGATGTCAAGTTGGTTTAAAAAATCATCCATATCTCCCTCCTGCATGTTGGGATTTTCTGCTTTTCTTCTTGCTTGGCGAAGCATTGTACCTGCAGTTCTATTTACCTTTGCCAATTTCTCTGCCCAAATCATGTCTTCTAATTTTACTTCCTCATGATTTGCAATTCGACTGCAGATAAATTCAAGGCGAAGACGATATTGAGTAGATAACATAATTAATTTGTTCCGATTATAATCTATTTATTTTCGGTCATCCGCACTTGCAATTTTCAAACTCTCATATATATAATTGTGAAGAGATGCCTTCGGGGTCTCTAAAACCAACTCTCGCTTAATAAGGAGAATTAAAATGAAATTCACTACCCAATCACTAGACTCATTTTGGAACGATTACGCTCCACTCGCTGTAGGTCTGGATGAAATGTTTAACCGATTAGATGCTATGCAGCACACGGTTAATGTTAACTATCCTCCCTACAACATCGTCAAACATGACAACAGTAACTACACAGTTGAAGTCGCTCTTGCAGGATTTAACCCAGAAGAGATTGAAGTCTTTACAGAACAAAACGTTCTCACAATTGCCAGCAAAGTTGAGGAACGAGATACTACAAGACAGTATGTACACAAAGGTTTATCAAAACGTTCCTTCACCCGTAAAATTCAACTCTCAGATGAACATAGAGTATCCTCTGTGAATTTTGAGCATGGACTACTAACTATAGATATTGAAAGAATTATTCCAGAACACCAAAAGAAAACAACCTGGAGCATTCCTGGAGTAAAATCAGATCCTCAATTTTTAACAGAGGATAGAAATTCAAACTTTCCAGGCGAGAACACAATCAAATAAATAGAATTGGGAAATCCCCAAATATCGTCGGCACAGACCCACCCTGGCAAATATCAGGGATTGGGTCTTTTTACTTGACATGGGCTCCTGGGTATGCTATACTACATAGAGTTGTTCCCATGGAGCTACCCATGAATATCAAATTGATTCAACTTATCAACAATGACTATATTATTTGTGAATATGAAGAGCTAGACGAAGAACCCTCTCTATACATGAAAAATCCATATCGGGTTTTGGATTTAACTTATTGGGATTATAATGAGGAAGATAAACATTTTCCTCCAGATAATGCAGTATTTTTACGGACCATAGAAGAAAAAAATATTAAAGATGGAAAAGAAATTGTAACTATTCAAACTGATTACGCTCAATTGGTCAGATATCCGCTGTTCACAGAAGATGTAGATATTCTTCTCAACTCAAATAAAATCATGACTATTGTAGAACCCTGCCCCGAAATTTTAACTCTATACACTCAATTGATTTCTAAATGAGGTTTTACACAAACATCCAACTAATTAAAGATGTAATTCATTATAGGGGATATAATAATGGGGTCAAAGAGATCTACCAAGACAAGTTTTCCCCTACATTGTTTGTTCCATCAAATAAAAAATCTAAATATACTACTTTAGATGGTCAGTTTGTAGCTCCAATAAAATTCGATAGAACTAAAGAAGCCAAGGAGTTTTTATCAAAATATGAAAATGTAGATAATTTTACTGTGTATGGATATGAGAGATTTTTGTATCAGTACATTGGGAATCAGTTTCCAGAAGAGGAAATCAAGTTTGATATTTCTTCTATGAAGATTATTTCTCTTGATATTGAGGTTGCTTGCGAAAATGGATTTCCAAATGTGCAAGAAGCCTCAGAAGAAATGCTTTGCATCACAGTAAAAGATATCAATACTAAAGAAATTATTGTCTGGGGAACTAGAGAGTATGAAAACACACGTTCAGATGTAGAATATCGAGTATTCTGGACTGAGCAACAAATGCTTCAAAATTTTCTTGATTGGTGGGTTCAAGATACTCCAGATGTAGTTACTGGATGGAACGTGTATTTGTATGACATTCCATATATTATGCGTCGTTTAGATAAAGTGCTATCTACAAAGCACATGAAATCATTCTCTCCTTGGACAGTTGTGACCAATCGAGAAGTTGTTATCATGGGTCGCACTCACATCATCTATGAGATTGCAGGACTATCTGTGTTAGATTATCTTGATCTATACAAGAAGTTCACTTATACCAACCAAGAATCATATCGACTTGATCACATCGCATTCGTTGAACTTGGCGAGAAGAAACTTGATCACTCCGAGTTTGAAAACTTCAAAGAGTTCTACACTAATGATTGGCAAAAATTTATTGACTACAACATTCGTGACGTAGAACTTGTTGATCGTCTTGATGATAAGATGAAGTTAATTGAGCTTGCCATCACTATGGCATATGACGCTAAGGAAAATTTTGAGGATGTATACTCTCAGGTAAAAACTTGGGACAACATTATCTTCAATTATCTAAAGCAAAAGAATATCGTAGTTCCACCAAAGGTTATTCAGAAGAAAGATTATGCATATGAAGGTGCATATGTAAAGGACCCTATTCTTGGTAAGCATGATTGGGTTGTAAATTTTGACTTGAACAGTCTATATCCACATCTAATTATGCAATACAACATTTCTCCTGAAACATTATTAGATGAAAGGTTTCCATCCATTGATGTAAATAAACTTCTTAGTCAATCAGTAGATACAAGTTATCTAGATTGTGCAACAGTGTGTGCAAATGGTGCGATGTACGATACGCATAAGCAGGGGTTTCTCCCAAAGCTGATGGAAAAAATCTATGAAGATCGTACCATATACAAAAACAAAATGATTGCTGCTAAACAGCAATATGAAAAAACTCCAACGATTGAGTTGAAAAAAGAGATTGCCCGCTGCAACAACATTCAGATGGCACGTAAGATTCAACTCAACTCCGCTTATGGTGCTATTGGTAATGAATACTTTAGGTATTTTCTTATTACTAATGCAGAAGCAATTACTATGTCGGGTCAGTTATCTATTCGTTGGATCGAGAATAAAATTAATTCGTATATGAATAAAGTTCTTAAGACACATGATGTTGATTATGTTATTGCTTCAGATACTGACTCCATTTATCTTAATATGGGTCCTTTGGTTGAAACTGTATTCAAAGGAAGAGAGGCAACTACTGAAAAAATTGTTAACTTCCTTGATAAGATCTGTAAGGTGGAACTTGAAACTTATATTGAAAGTTGCTACCAAGAACTGGCGGAGTATGTGAATGCTTACGCTCAGAAGATGAAGATGAAACGTGAGAACATTGCAGATAAAGGAATTTGGACTGCAAAGAAACGTTATATTCTCAACGTATGGGATTCCGAGGGTGTAAGATATGAGAAGGCAAAGATGAAGATCATGGGTCTTGAGACTGCCAGATCATCTACTCCATCTTATTTTCGTGATAAACTCATGAAAGCTTTTGAGATTATTATTGCCAAAGATAATGACACTCTAATTAATTTTATTAACAATGTAAAACTTGAAACTAGAAAGCAAGACATTGTTAATATCTCATTCCCAAGGAGTCTAAACAACTTAGATAAGTATAAAGGAAGTTCAACCTTGTTTGCACCCAAAACTCCAATTCAGGTTAGAGGTGCAATCCTTTACAATCATCTCATCAAACAATTAAATATTTCAAATAAGTATCCATATATCCAAGAGGGAGAAAAGATCAAGTTTGTATACTTGAAAGTTCCTAATCCAATTCAGGAAAATGTTATTTCATATTTCCAAACACTTCCGACAGAGTTCAATGTAGAAAAGTATATTGATTACGATATGCAATTCTCCAAGAGCTTCCTTGAACCACTAAACTCTGTTCTAAATGCAATCGGATGGGTATCCGAAAAACGTGGTACACTAGAAGCATTCTTTTAAAATTATTACCGAGGTTACTATGAGTTTCTTAAATAGTATTATTAAAGAGCTGGACAATGAGTATGCAGGAATCGTTGAAGATGGAGTCGCCGCAGGAGATTGTGGGGGCTTTGTTGACACTGGGAGTTATATCTTTAACGCTCTCCTTAGTGGCAGTATTTTTGGGGGGCTACCTAACAACAAGATTACAGCTCTCGCTGGTGAGTCATCTACTGGAAAAACTTTCTTTGCTCTCTCAATCGTTAAATACTTCCTTCAACAAAATCCTACAGGAGAAGTAATTTACTTTGAAACTGAGTCTGCCATCACGAAAGATATGATGACTACTCGTGGCATTGATGCAAAACGAGTTGGTCTGGTTCCAGTATCAACTGTACAAGAGTTTCGCACTCAGTCAATTAAAGTTGTTGATGAATACATGAAGCTCAATAAAAATGAGCGCCCACCTCTAATGTTTGTCCTGGATTCTCTGGGAATGCTTGCGACCACCAAGGAAATCGAGGATGCTTCTGCAGGCAAGGAAACCCGTGACATGACTCGTTCACAGGTCATCAAATCGGTGTTCCGTATCCTGTCCTTGAAGCTTGGCACAGCAGGAATTCCAATGATCGTGACCAACCATACCTATGATGTTATTGGATCTTACATGCCAACCAAAGAAATGGGTGGTGGATCTGGTTTAAAATATGCAGCTTCAACTATTGTATATCTTTCCAAATCAAAGGAAAAAGATGGCACTGAAGTAGTTGGTAACATCATTAAGTGTAAAGCATTTAAGTCTAGGTTTACAAAAGAAAATTCACTAATTGAAACGAGGCTATTCTATGATGAACGTGGACTTGACAAGTACTATGGACTATTGGAATTGGGTGAGAAGCACGGAGTCTTCATTAAATCTGGGGGTCGTTATGAAATTAATGGTGGGAAATTTTATGCTAAGGCTATTCTTTCAGAGCCTGAAAAATTTTTCACCCCCGAAGTGATGGAAGCACTTGACGAATGCGCCAAAAAGGAGTATAGTTATGGGGTGATCGACACCCTTGATGGAGACGAGGCTTGATGGATAGACTTGAAACAAAGATTCTTTCAAATCTTTTATATGATGAAACCTATACAAGAAAAGTAATTCCCTTTATCAAAGAAACATACTTCGATGTTATTTACGAAAAAATTATCTTTCAGGAGATCTATAATTTCGTAACTAAGTATGACGATATTCCTACTAAGTCAGTTTTAAATATTGAAATTGAAAATAGAAAGGACATCTCTGATGATATGTTTCAGAGTGCTATGGCGACTATTGCTGATTTAAAAGAGGAAAAAGTCGATCAGCAATGGTTGCTAGACACTACTGAAAAATGGTGTAAAGATAGAGCCATTTATTTGGCTCTACTAGAATCAGTTAAAATCGCAGATGGAAAGGATAAAACTAGAAGTAAGGATTCAATACCTTCTATCCTTTCCGATGCACTATCAGTTTCATTTGATGACCATATTGGTCATGACTATATTTCAGATTCAGATTCTCGATATGATTTCTACCACAAAAAAGAAGACAAAATTCCCTTTGATATTGAACTACTTAACAAAATCACGAAAGGTGGTCTCCCTAACAAAACTCTTAATATCGCTCTTGCTGGTACGGGTGTCGGGAAGTCTTTATTCATGTGCCACGTTGCTAGCTCCGTCTTGCTCCAAGGGAGGAACGTTCTGTACATTACGCTGGAAATGGCAGAAGAACGCATTGCTGAAAGAATTGATGCCAACCTCTTGAATGTAAATATTCAAGATATTGTAAGTCTACCTAAATCTAGTTACGAATCAAAATTAAATAAGTTACAGGAAAAGACTAGAGGAAAGCTAATCATCAAAGAATATCCAACTGCATCAGCTCACGTTGGACATTTTAAATCTTTATTGAATGATCTTGCACTAAAGAAAGGATTTAGACCAGATATTATCTTTATTGATTATCTAAATATCTGTGCATCTTCTCGATACAAGGGAACTCTCGTTAACTCTTACACTTATGTCAAAGCGATTGCTGAAGAGTTACGTGGACTTGCTGTGGAGTGCAATGTTCCTATTGTCTCTGCTACACAAACTACTCGTTCAGGTTATGGTAACTCTGATGTTGAGCTTACCGATACCTCTGAATCATTTGGTCTTCCTGCTACTGCTGACTTTATGTTTGCCCTTATTAGCACTGAAGAGTTGGAAAGCTTGAATCAGATTATGATCAAGCAGTTAAAGAATCGTTACAACGATCCTACAGCATACAAGAGGTTCGTGGTGGGTATTGACAGATCCAAGATGAAGCTGTATAATGTGGAGGACAGTGCTCAACGAAACATTGTTGATTCTGGTCAAGACGAAGAGTACAACTTCCAAGAAAAAATCACCAAACATCAAACTAGAACATTTGACGGATTTAAAGTATGACAAAAAAGCTAATTAGTCTCGATGCATATCAAAACTTTGTTGGTGACACCACCAGCATTTATTCAAGCAATCCAGAAGAATTTGTTAACAAGGTCAACGAACTTGAACGTAAGTTGCCTGATGACAACGTAAATGGGACTGGTGTTGACTTGAACCGACTTCTGACTGCTGCAATCGGTCTAACTGCTGAAGGTGGTGAGTTCGCTGAAATTGTCAAGAAGATTGCATTCCAAGGAAAACCATACAACGATCAATCACGTACTCACATGATCAAAGAAATGGGAGATGTGATGTGGTATATCGCTCAAGGTTGTATTGCACTAGGAACAAATCTAGAAGAAGTTCTAGAAACCAACGTTGATAAACTAACTGCACGGTATCCCGAAGGAGCTTTCCGTGTATTCCGATCCGAAAATCGCCAAGAGGGAGATATCTGATGAATTCAAATGATTGTTTGATTGATCTATTTGGAAAAAACTCCACAATGATTTTGTCTGATGTTAGTAAAATTAGATCAATCGGACAGTCATTTAATTTCACAGTGTCGCAATATAAAATGTTTAATATTGCTCTTAGGAATGCAGAGTTATCAATTAAAAAAAATTCTGCGTTCCTAAACTTTATTTTTAAAAACCAAAACTTCTACCTCTTCATAATCTTCAAATCATTTATTACGACAGGAAACAAACTAGATACGTTTGAAGAGTATTATACAAAACTAACATCTAAAAATAAGAATGCTAAATATGCATTTGATTTTTTTAAGTTGTATAAGAAAAATTTTGAAGAACTTTATAAACTTTCTGAATACTTGAGCACTGCAAAATCCATTGTCTCAGTTAAGATTTGACCTAAATAATAGATGTAGAACTTTTGTTTTTGATGAAAACTTTTAGACAATTTATAACAGAAGCACGAACTCCTGCGGGGAAGGAAGCGGAAAAGAAAGGTCTTACCCACATGGGGAAAGGATACTATTCTAACGCTAAGGGAGAGATAGTCGCTAAGAGTGAGAAGGGTGGTCAGAAATTAGTATCTATCACCAAAGACGAAAAGAAAAAACTGAAGACTGGGCAACCATTGTTGGGACCATCTTCAATGGCGGATGTGCAGAATCTTCCTTCACAGCCCCAACAAACTCAACAACCTGCAGACGCAGAGCAACCTCAGGAACTTCAGCATGGAGAAGGTCCTGCGGTTGTTATTACTTTTGGGAGATTTAATCCTCCTTCACTCGGACATGAAAATCTACTCAATGCTGTTCAGGAACAAGCAGAAGAACTAGAAGCAGAGTATAGAATTTATCCAAGTAGAACATCTGATAAAAAGCAAAATCCATTAGACTTCAAAACCAAGTATAATATTCTTCAGCATGTATTCCCAGATCATGCAGAGAACATTATCAATGACCCAGAGAACGGAGATAATATTTACGACATTTTGACTTCACTCCATGATGAAGGATATCATCATGTTGTTATTGTATGTGGGGAAGAGAACGTTCAGAAGTATGAAAAAATTGCACAGAAATATAATGGAAGTGTGTATGACTTTTATGGCGTAGAAGTTGTCAGTACGAACATGCAAGATCCTGATAATGATAAGACAGAAGGAATTACTAGTGCAATGATGCGTAAAGCCGCACTTGAGAATGATTATGAAACATTTAAACAAGGTCTTCCTGGCAATGTAAGCAAAAAAGAATGTCGTGCAATCTATAGACAAGTACGTAATTCTATGAATTTGAAAGAAGATCTTTGGAAAATTGCACCAAATTTAGATATTGATAATCTTCGTGAAGAGTATTACCAAGGAAGTATTTTTAATCTTGGCGAAAAAGTTCAAGATGTTGTCACAGGTATTTCTGGAAAGATTGTCACTCGTGGATCTAACTATGTAATTTTTGTAGATGAGCAAAAGAAAATTCATCGTACATGGATCAAAGATCTAAGTTATCATCCAGGTCCACTTGAGATTGGTACTGATGATTACCGAGAATATCTGCAGAGAATGCATCCAACTGAACCAGTTAAGTCATTTACTAAAGGCAAACGAAAAGATAAATAATAATAAATAGAACTTCAATAACGTACAGAATATGGATTTATCTATTGTCTCACAATTCATGTCACTTTCTCCTGACATGATGTATAAGGCTACAAAAATGGTTGAGTCCGCACAAGCGTACTTTCCAGGTGATGTGGATTCTCAAGAAGAGTATCTAAGAGAAAATTTAATTGATACTACCCTGGATTATGCTCTAACTCTTCTTGAAGACAAGAAAGTAAGAGATTACATGGGTGTTGCTGTTTACACTAATGGCACTACTTTCAGTGCCCCTACTCTTGCATTATATAACGTTGCTTCAATGCCAGAAATGAAACAACGCATTCAGGCAAAACTAAATGCGAAAGGTGGAGTTCGTAAAGAAGAAGTTGAAGTTATTGACGAAAAGAAAAGACCTAAGTTGAAGGGTCGTAAGTTTAATGGTAAGAATCCTTGGTGGAATTCTGATGGTGATGATAAGCCATACGAGCCAGGTGATGATGTTAAGAAGACTAGAAAAGAAGCCGTAGATTATGTTGCTGAGCTTTGGAAAGGAAGACACGGACAATCCGATACTGAATATCAAGCAGGTAGATCTGATGCAGGCAAGAGAATTTCTGGGGATGACAAAACAGGACCAAGATATTATACTTTAGGTCGTGCAAGAGGAGCAACACCAGATGCTCCAACTGCTCCTGGTGCAAAGCCAAAGAATACTCCAAAACTTAGTAGCTCAGAAAGAGAATATCATCAATATAATAAGAGCGGTGCTAAGCGTAGAGCTGAATATAATAAAGTAGGTGGTTCAAAAGGACTTCCTGAGGAATTTGCAATTGAAGCAAAAAACAAAGAGGGTAAAGAGCAAGGTGTTGATGGAAAAGCTTGCTGGAAAGGTTATAAAAAAGCTGGCACTAAAATGAAGGGTGGCAGAGTTGTAGATAATTGTGTGAAGATAGAAGATGTTGAGTTTGTAGCAGACTATCTAATTTCTGAAGGTCTCAATGAATACGGTATTGATATTCTAATTGAAGAAATGGGTCTCGATGATTTCTGTGATTTTGTAGATGAAATTTCATCAGAAGAAGTTCTCCTAGAATGGAGAAGAGGTGCTGGTGGCACTAAGGTTCGTGGATCTGGTACTTCTAAGAGTGGCAAGTCAATTGGTTCATTAAAGGGTGGTGCTAAGTCTTCTGCAATTCGTGGAACTGCAGAGCATAAATCAAGAAAAGCTGAAAAAGAAAAAGAAGCATCTAAATCTTCTGGGATGAAGGCTGCACTACAAAGTCAGTCAAAAATTGCAAGTGCAAAGAAAGCACAACCAGCAACCAAATCAACTCCAACACAAACAAAAGAAAAGGCAAAAGGTGGTATTCTCGGAGCACTTAAAGCAAGAGCAGAAAAGGATATCGCATCTGTTAGACAATCAGTAAACACAGCAAGACAAGTAGGAGCAAGACGTGCTGCAGAAGTTAAAGCAACTTATGATGCGGTTAGGGAGAGGGGAAGACAAGCAGAAACATCTCCACAAGCAACTAGAGCAAGAAGAAAGGCAACTGTTGCGGCTGGTAGAGCAGCTAAAGCAGCAGGTAGAACTGCAGTCAAGGCTGCGGGAGCTGCTGGAGCGGCTGCAGGACAAGCAGTAGCAGCCAGAAGATCTGGAGCATCCGCTGCTGCAACTGCAGGTAGAGCAGTGGGTACTTTTGTTAAAAAAATGAAGAAGGAAGAAAAAGAACTTCTAACTCGTTATTTCCTTGAGTCTGAAATTGCATTTAATTACGATGAAGTTCAAGAGATCTTTGAGACTCTTGATCAAGAACACTTTGATTACTTCATGGAACAAGCTCAACTAATGGTAGAAGAATCTGGTCCTTCTGCTCGTGAACTAATTGAAGAGAAACTGCAAAACACTTTTGATATTGAAAGATTTACATTCGCAGACTGGAGGCAGTTAACCGAAAAAAAGTCTAGTGATGATGATGCAACTGGAAAGTTTGTTAGTTTAACTCAGACCAATAGAACTGACAATACTCCAGATGTGAAGGGAAAGAGAAAGGATGGTGTGATCATCAATCCTCAGGTTGATATGAGAAGAGAAGAAGTTGAACAGATTGATGAAGTTTCTCCTCCAGGTGAACAATTCAAAAGAATGGCTAAGCACATTAAAGCTAAATATGCAAAAAATGGTTTAACTGATGTAGAAAAAAGAAAGGCATTTGGTGCCGCTTGGAAAGCTTATAATAGACAAGAAGAAGTTGATCCTGAAGCAGCTAAGAGTGCAGCACAAAGTCAGCAAAGAATGAAAGCTCAGCAGCAGATGCAAAGAAAGCATTTAATGCTTCAACAGCAAAGGCTTCAAATGCAAAAGCAAGGTAAACTTCCAACTGGTCACATGGAAGAAGTTGAGCATCTTGACGAACTTAATCGTTATGAAAAGGAAACTGGAACATCTTCTGGTTCTCTTAATATGCCAAAAGGAAGACCAACTCAAAAAGGTGGTGATACGGATCCTGCACTCAGATCAGTTAGACAAACTATGCGTAAGATGTCTGGTAAGCCTGCTGGCCAACAGAAAAAAGTTCCTGGCAAAAAGCCACCTGCCGCTGGTCAGTATGGAGCACCAGCATCTCCTGCACAAAAAGTAGCACAACGTCGTGCTGCAGCACAGAGATCTCAAGATAATATGTCTTCCAGGTTCGATTGAGATAAATATAAATAGATCCACTATAGGAGGACATCATGGGAGTACTTGTAGAATTAGTAAAACCACTACTTCTAGCAGCTATGAATAGCTGCCATACTAAAAAGCTAGTATGTCAACTTCTTGATCGTTATGTAGCTACTACTGATAATGATATTGATGATGTAATTGCTGTAACTGTAAGAACTGCACTTCTCAAAAATTGTAAGTGATTGAATGTTTATTGCTGAACTGGGGAGTAGAATTAATTTTAATTCTACTCCTAGCAGGTTCAGAATACTTAGGAAAAACTAAACGATTCAAAGAAAATACAGTAATAGATTTTACAAAAAACACTATCAAAAAGCTTTTGGGGAGGTAACTCCCCATTTTTTATAAATATTAATAGAAAAAATATTTTTCAGAGGATTGTTAAATGTCTCTATACGGAAGAACTGATTCAAACGCTAATAAGTCAAAAGTTGAAACAACAATTGCTTCTTCATCACAAGCAAAAACTATTGTCTTTGTTGATGAAACTGAAGCTCAACTAAATGAAAACCGTCAGCGTGGAATTGATGGTCCTGGTTGGTGGTCATATTTTACATATACTGATGCTGCAGGAAATACTCGCCACAAAGCAGAAAAGCTTGTAGCTCTTGCAAATCCAGATACCAATGCAAATGAAACTCAAACTGATGATACTATCGCAGCTGACGTAGCATCTGCAGTGACTATTACTGCACAACCAGCAGATGTTACTGGTGCTACAACTCCATATACTGGAACGTTTGCAGTAACAACTTCTACAACTGGAACACCTGGAACTCTTACTTATCAGTGGCAAGTTCAAACTGCTACACAGACAACTAAGTGGACAAACCTTACTGACACTGGAGTGTATTCTGATACAACTACAGATACTCTTACACTCACTGCAGCTGCTAAGGCAACCTATAATGGTTACAAGTTCCGTGTGAAGATTAATTCTGCTGGTGGCACTGAAGAAGTTATCTCAGCAGCAGCTACTTTAACTTATGCATGATAACAAATGAGATTTAATGAGTTGAATGATGATAACTTTTTGTTATTTGCAATAAAACATTATGACAACCCAAATGCGATGACAAAAGATGATTTTTTTGAAGACTTGAAAAGATTTAAGTATATTAAAAGATTACTTAAAAGATATGATAAAACAGGTATTCTCAAAACTCATCTTTTGTTAAATCATATTATTGTTGTTTATAATATTTTTGGTGATGCAGCAACTCCAATATTGTTCTTTAAAATAGAAACTCAATATTGGAAATATCTAAAATCATTTATGTTGTTTTTAAACAGACTTGAAGAAGACGTTATTACTAACATAGATCCAGATTTATATTGTTTGGAGGAACTTAACAAGATATGAATTACAATGAAGAAGTTGCTGTTAATTGTGTGGGAGATGGTTCTGCCGTATCAATTCCTCCTAGTGTAGAACCACCTGGAATCCCTGCATCTAAAAAGAAAAAAAGAAAAAAAATGAATGAACAAACATTGGTTGAAAGTGGTGGTAAAGTAGTTGACCAGTTAAAACAAATTACATTAAGTGGCCAGCAAGGTGTTGTAATGTTTGACAATGGAGAAAAAGTTCAGGTTTCTCCTGATAATGCAAATAAAATGATTGACTTGTATAGAAATCTAAACGCTAGTAATCGAGTTAAGATGATTAAAACTATCAATTCATCTTCTGCTGGATTTGAAAAAATTGCAACTTTTGCATCCTCCAGAGGAACTCAACCCGCACAATAACTCTAAGAGGAACTATGTTTCAGAATTCTGCCACCGAAACAAAAATTGCATTACTAGAAGAAAGACTTAGTATCTACGAACAAATGATGAAAAAGATCGAGTCTGCAATCGAAAAGATAAGTGAAACAAGTCAAAACATTAGTAAGATGTTAGTTATACATGAGGAAAGAATAGAACAAACATCTAAAGCTGATGAAGTTATTATAAAGATGGTAGATGATATTAAAAAAACTAATACAGAAGATCATACAACTGTACTTAAAAGAGTAGAAAAAATAGAACAATCAGTTGGAGATTTATTAAAATTCAGGTGGCAGGTGGCAGCGATCTCTGGGGTGGTTGTGCTAGTTGTCGGACTGGTCGTGCCCTTCATTGACAATGTGGTTGGGATGCCCTATAGTGGGAGGACAGAGCAGACCACCACTAAATGAGCTACATTGACACCAAGTACATCAACCTAATTTCAATTCGTCTAGACAAGTTCGCAAAAAAGAAGGATAATCTATATAATTTTCGATGCCCTTACTGTGGGGATTCCGCACGAAACAGAAATCGTGCTAGGGGGTTTTTCTATCGCAAGAATGCGAATATGGTATACAAGTGCCATAATTGCGGAGTAGGACGCACTCTTGCAAACTTTCTAAAAGATCTAGATATTGCTATTCATGATGAGTATGTCATGGAAAGATTTAAGTCGGGATTGACTGGTGCAGGAATGAATGTTGCTGAGCCAAAGTTTGAATTTCAAAAGCCTGTATTCAAAAAAACGCCATTATCTGAGCTTACGAAAGTATCAGAACTAAATAATTCACACCCAGCAAAAGAATACCTTTCTAAAAGACAGATACCAGAAAAATATTTTTCTAAGTTTTATTACACAGAGGATTTTCATGCTTGGGCAAAAACAGAAACAAAAATTAAGGAGTCTAGAATTGTTATTCCCCTCATATCAAAAAGTGGAAACTTTTTTGGATTTCAGGGAAGGGCTCTTGACAAAACTGCAAAACTACGCTATATTACTACCATCCTGGATGATAAGTACGTTAAACTATTTGGACTTGATTCTGTAGATTTTAATAAAACTATCTATGTCACGGAGGGTCCTTTCGACTCTCTTTTTCTATCTAATGCTATTGCGATGTGTGGATCTGATGTTCATTTAGATAAATCTATCTACAAGGATAGAGTTTTTATTTTGGACAACGAGCCTCGCAATTTACAAATAGTTAAACGTTATGAAAAGCTTATTGATGCAGGAGAAAAAATTGTTATCTGGCCAAGTACTATAAAAGAAAAAGATATCAATGACATGGTTATTGCTGGACTCAACCCGCAGCAAATAATTAAACGAAACACATATCAAGGGTTGGAAGCTAAAGTTCAATTTACTACATGGAAGAAAGTATGAGTAACGGTACTACAGTTAAGAAACGTAATGGTACTCTTGAACCTCTAGATCTAGATAAAATTCATAATATGGTTGAATGTGCTTGTGGAGGTCTTGCTGGAGTAAGTGCTTCTCAAGTAGAAATTAATTCAGGTATTCAATTTTACGACGGAATCACTACAGATGAAATCCAAGAAATCCTGGTTAGGTCAGCTAGCGACCTTATCAGTCTCGATAATCCAAATTATCAGTATGTTGCTGCTCGTCTTCTGCTTTTCGGTTTATATAAACAAGTCTTTGGACCTAATTGGAAAGTAGAATTTCCAAATGTCCATGATCATCTTACTGCGGGAGTTTCTCTGGGAATTTACGATGCAGAACTTCTCAGTAAGTATTCTATGGAAGAGTGGGATAAAATTAATTCTTGGATGGATCACGAAAGAGATTATATCTTTACTTATGCTGGTCTTCGTCAAGTAGTAGATAAGTATTTGGTTCAGGACAGGAGTTCCAAGACAATTTTTGAAACTCCTCAGTACATGTACATGCTCATTTCTGCAGTAATGTTTGCAGAATATCCAAAGGAAACGAGACTAGATTATGTCAAACGATACTACAACGCAATCTCCAAGCACCGAATCAACATCCCCACGCCAATCATGGCAGGTGTTAGAACCCCTCTTCGTCAATTTGCTTCTTGCGTGCTTATTGATTCTAACGATTCTCTCAATTCTATCTTCAGCTCTGACATGGCTATTGGCCGTTATGTGGCTCAGCGTGCTGGAATCGGTATCAACGCAGGCCGAATCAGGGGTATCAATAGCAAAATCCGTGGAGGAGAGGTTGCACATACAGGAGTCATTCCGTTTCTCAAAAAATTTGAAGCGACGGTCAGATGTTGCACTCAAAACGGCATTCGTGGTGGGTCAGCTACAGTTCACTTCCCTATTTGGCACCAAGAAATAGAAGACATCATAGTATTAAAAAATAACAAAGGAACTGAGGATAACCGTGTTCGTAAGTTAGACTATAGCATTCAAATCAGCAAGCTATTCTATGAACGATTCATTCAAAACCAAGAAATTTCACTCTTCTCACCACACGACGTTCCTGGGCTTTATGATGCTTTTGGTACTGATGGATTTGACGAGTTATATGTATCTTACGAACGAGATCAGTCTATTCCAAGAAAAACTATCTCTGCTCAAGAACTCTTTCTGGACCTCCTAAAAGAACGTGCTGAAACTGGTCGTATCTACATCATGAATATCGACCACTGCAATTCACACTCATCTTTCCTTGACAAAGTTAATATGTCTAACCTTTGTCAGGAGATCACACTTCCAACAGTTCCTATTGATCATATTGATGATTCAAAAGGTGAGATTGCACTTTGTATTCTATCTGCAATTAATGTTGGCAAACTCAACAACTTCTCTGAATTAGAAGAACTATGTGATCTTTCAGTTCGTTCTCTAGATGAATTGATTGACTATCAAAACTATCCTGTAGAAGCTGCACGTATCTCAACCGAGTCCAGACGTTCTCTTGGTATTGGATATATTGGTTTGGCTCACTTCTTGGCTCGCAACGGAGCCAAATATGAAGATAAGGAAGCTTGGCAACTAGTTCATGATCTAACTGAATCATTCCAATACTATCTTCTCAAAGCATCCAATCAACTTGCTAAAGAGAAGGGAGCATGTGAGTATTTCAATCGTACAAAATATTCTCAGGGTATTCTGCCGATTGATACATATAAGCAAGATGTAGACGAAATCGTACCGAATAACCTTACACATGATTGGGAGACTCTACGTACCGAAATTCAAACATTTGGATTGCGACATTCAACGTTGTCCGCACAGATGCCATCGGAGAGTAGCTCCGTTGTGTCAAACGAGACAAATGGAATCGAGCCTCCTAGAGATTACTTGTCCGTTAAGAAATCAAAGAAAGGACCTCTCAAGCAGATTGTTCCAAGTTATCAAACTCTCAAAAAGAACTATACGCTGCTTTGGGATATGTCTAGCAATACTGGTTACATTAATATTGTTGCTGTTATGCAAAAGTTCTTTGATCAAGCGATTTCTGGAAACTGGTCGTATAATCCAGAAAATTATGCCGATAATGAAGTTCCTGTTAGCGTGATGGCACAAGATTTACTTATGACCTATAAGTATGGTTGGAAGACAAGCTACTATCAAAACACCTATGATAGTAAGTCTGACGGAGATGTAGAAGAAAAAGGAGAAGCTTTATCTCAGCTACTAACTCAATTAGAAGTTGAAGATGATTGTGAAAGCTGCAAAATCTAAAGGAGAATTTACATGCAATTCATTAAAAACAACAGTGAAATCAAAGGAATGACCGTATTCAACAGCAATCATGTAGATACCAAAAAGCAACCAATGTTCTTTGGTAAACCTCTAGGAGTTCAAAGGTATGATTCATACAAGTATCCTATCTTTGAAAAACTAACCCAACAGCAACTGGGATATTTCTGGAGACCTGAGGAGGTCTCCCTCCAAAAAGATCGTGCAGACTATCAAACACTTCGTTCAGAACAAAAGCACATCTTTACTTCAAATCTGAAGTATCAGATCATGCTTGATTCCGTTCAGGGTCGTGGTCCTGGTATGGCATTCCTGCCATACTGCTCACTCCCAGAACTAGAAGCTTGCATGACCATCTGGGAAACTATGGAGATGATTCATAGTCGTTCATATACATACATTATCAAGAATGTATACTCAGATGTAACTGAAGTATTTGATACTATTCTTGATGATGAAAAGATTCTAGAACGTGCAACTAGTGTGACTCAAGCATATGATGAGTTAATTGAATCTGCTCAGCAATGGGGTGGAGGTACATTATGGGAACTTGGGGATCATACTACTGCAAACCTTGAGCTGAAAGAAGTTAAGAGGAAACTATATCGTGCAGTAATGAATGTGAATATTCTTGAAGGTATTCGATTCTATGTTTCCTTTGCATGTTCATTTGCATTTGGTGAACTTAAGCTTATGGAAGGATCTGCTAAGATCATTGGCTTGATTGCTCGTGATGAATCTCAGCACCTAGTCATCACTCAGAATATCATCAAGAACTGGAAGAATGGTGATGATCCTCAGATGCTTGAAATTATTGAAGAAGAGCAAGACAATGTACGTCAGATGTATCTTCGTGCAGTAAATGAAGAGAAAGCTTGGGCTGAGTATCTGTTTAAAGATGGATCTATGATTGGTCTGAATGCAAAGCTACTATCTTCATATGTTGAGTATATTGCAAATCGTAGAATGAAAGCTATTGGTCTCAAGCCAGAGTTTGATATTTCTATGTCAAACAATCCACTACCTTGGACTGAGCATTGGCTGAATTCTAAGATGATGCAGAATGCCCCACAGGAAACAGAGATTGAATCTTATGTGATTGGTGGTATCAAACAAGACATGAAGAACGATACTTTCTCTGGCTTCAAACTATAGTCAATACGGGAGTTTTTATAAATAATACTATAAAGTAACATTTATAAAAATTCCCATGACAAGTACTCAAAAACTATACGAGTCTTATTTCGCCGTTTATAACGATGATCTAAGAGAAACTCTAGCAGAAGAAACCGAACTATTTGAAGATATTGATTATCTTTATGATGAAGAGCTAGAAGAGATTGTTGATGAAACAATCGAAGCTATGATGGAAGAAGGCTTTGATCTCGATGAGATCGAAGAAGCATTTGAAGATCTTCTTTCTGAAGCTACAGTAACTACTGGTCGTGGTGGATACACCAAGCTCAGCTCAGATAAGCGTTCAGCACCAGTAACCACTGGTCAGGGCACCGCAATGCGTCAGCAAGCAAGACGTAGTGCGGTGGTTTCTGCTGCTCGCCAGCGCCAAGCACAAGCAGTTAAAGACGCTCCTGGTAAGGCTGCAGCTCGTGTTAAGGGCGCAATCAAGAGTGGTGTAGAGAAAGCTAGAAAGGCTGTAGATACTGCTGCAGGAGATTATGCAGCTAAGCATAAGCTAGTATCTGGTAAGAAAGGTCAAGCACTTAACAGAAGTGCTATCGGAATGAAGCAGGCTTCTAAGGATCCTGCTGGCCGCAGAGGAGTTCGTTCTGCTGTAGTTGGACATCTAGCACAAAGAGCTGCAAATAAGCTTCAGCGTGGTGTAAATAAAGCTAAGGGTGCAGTTAAGTCTGCAGGTCAAGCTGCAGTAGCAAAAACTAAGTCTTCTAGTGATGCTGCTCAGGCTAAGATGCAAGCAGCGGGATCTGCTGCGAAAAAATCTGGTAAGAGCCTAGTCGGCAGAGTTGCTAGAAAGGTAGCTTCTGGCGCAGGTAAGCTAGCATCAAGACTTGGTGAAGATGTAGATGTGTATGATGTAGTTCTTGAGCATCTTCTAGAGGAAGGTTATGCAGAAACTCCAGAAGCTGCACAGGCTATCATGGTAAACATGAGTGAAGAGTGGATTGATGTAATTGTTGAAGGTATGTCTGATCGCCCACTTGGATTAATGCATCAATTTGCAAGAGGTATGAAGCAGAAAAAGGGTGAAAAGTTTGAGCAAAAGTATAAACAAGATAGGGAAGGAAATCTTGTTGGTAAATATTCTGATATGCAAAGACAAAAGGGTACGTGACAATAATCAAAAGAGGGTTTAACCAACCCTCTTTTTTATGGCTCAAACTCCTAGTAAAACCGTGGAAAAAAAGCCTGTTTTCTGACCTATTAAGGATTTTCGATAGGGGGGGCTTGACAAGACCCATAAAACCCTGTATAATAACTCTGTCAGGGTTCAGATAAATATCTTAGATAATACTTAGAGATATATAATGAAACCTCAGAGTGCTAAAGCTAAAGGTAGGAATTTGCAGAAATGGGTTAGAGAACAACTCATAGAACAACTAGAGATACATCCTGAAGATATTGAATCTAGATCTATGGGTGCTGGTGGTGAAGACTTAATCATGGCCAGAGCTGCTAGAAGTAAGTTTCCTTTTTCCATCGAGTGCAAAAATTGCGAAAGATTAAATGTATGGGAAGCTTATGAACAAGCTAAAGCTAACTCAGGTGATTATGAACCTATTGTAGTCATGAAAAAGAATCACAAGAAACCTTTAGTTGTTGTTGATGCAGAATACTTTATCAAACTATTCGGAGAACTAAAATGAAAATTGATTTACACAACTTTTTTAAACATTACGACGAGAACAATCCAAAGCATGTTGCTGCAGTAGAACAATTTGAAAAAGATCTAGACGCTTCTGTTAAAAGTCTTCTTGAAGATGAATCCAATTGGGTAAGAATCTATAGATCTAAACCAGATAAACCAAAATCAAATATTCTAGAAGTTCCATTCTTTCCACAAACCGATAATTACAGAGATGCTAACCGTACTTGTAACAGTTCTAGTTGTGCTATGTGTCTTGAATATTTTAAACCAGGCACGTTAAAAGGATCTAAAGGTGACGATGCATATGTTCAAAAAGTATTTGCTATTGGAGATACTACAGATCATCTAGTTCAAACTAAAGTTCTTGCATCATATGGAATTAAGTCTTCATTCTCATATTCATTAACTTTTAATGATCTTGATAGAGAACTAGCTGCAGGAAGACCCGTTGTTATTGGTATCCTTCATAGGGGATCTCTTTCTGCACCTACTGGTGGGCACATGGTTGTAGTTATTGGCAAGACTCCAGCAGGAGATTATGTAGTTAATGATCCATACGGTTCTTTAAATGATGGTTATACAGGCTCAGTAAACAATGGAAAAGGAGCTGTATACAAGAGATCCGAACTATCTCGTAGATGGTGTCCAAAAGGAAACGATGGATGGGGTAGGGTTTTCCAACCCTGATAAGGTTTATAAATATCCCAAGTACCTTGACAACCTGATGAAAGTGTGGTAACATTTTGTTATCGGGTAGGTGTCCGAGTGGTTAATGGAGGCGGACTGTAAATCCGTTGGCTCTGCCTACGGGGGTTCAAATCCCTCCCTACCCATTGATAACACCAATTTTTATTATATGCGGTTGAGTGTTATCATTTTGTGCCCAGGAAGGTGCCCATCGAGAGGTGGGTGTACCCCCCTTCTATTGGGATGTAGAGTTCTATTAATTTAAATGCGTTTTATTTCAACACTTCTCATTGCTTCAACACTTCTTGGATTTACGCCCCAAAAAGCTGAAGCTGCCAGCGGATGTTCCCTGGCGTCACATTATGGTGTAGGTGATGGATATCACGGCCAAACCACCGCAAACGGTGAAAGATATAATGCATATGGTCGATCTGTTGCACATAGGTGGCTTCCATTCGGTACTAGGTTACGTGTTACAAATCAAAGTAATGGTAAGTCAGTTATTGTGCGAGTGAATGATAGAGGTCCATATGTCGGAGGACGAGACCTCGACCTGTCCTACGGGGCATTCTCTACTATTGCTCACCCTGGACAGGGAGTGGCGAGAATCTGTTACTCTAGAGTTTAACAGATAAATAATGGGGAGATTCGTTCTCCCCTTTCTCATGAATAAAAAGCAAGTTATAAATTTTGCTATCATAGGAGTTATTCTTACTTCATCAGTAGGTTTACTTACAAAATGCACAGGGATTGATGCAGTACATTGGTATGACCTGATTGACGAAGTTCAAAGAAAATATTTTCCAAAGAGTCAATTAAACGACTATATAATAAAGGATCCGACATTACTTGACCGTCGTGTTAAGAGAGATGTCGATAAAGCAATCAGAGATTATGAACGCTTGACAGGTGACACAGGACGTGTTACAATATCACCACCACGATACTCAGAGAAACCAGTTGACACTGATGTGTGTTATACTGATGAGTGTCGAGCACTTGGAGGGGAAATGAGGTTGTGTGCCCCATGGGTTGACAACTGCCCCGAGAACATGGTAAAATCAAATCAATGACTCAGTAGCTCAGTTGGATAGAGCATCTGCCTTCTAAGCAGTTGGTCGGGGGTTCAAGTCCCTCCTGAGTCGTGACAACTGAATATTTAAGGTATGACACAATGTACACAATCAGATGTAAATGTTGCAATGCAACACTTCAGGTAGCAACACCAAATAGAGGTCAGTCATGTAAGTGTCCTAATGAGACATACATAAGACTTGACAACAATGGGTTACCTGTTATAATAGGACAAGACATCAGCCAAGTTGAAATGGTGAGTGGATTTATGAAACCAAAACCAAAACCCAAAGTTATTGATCAAGTTGATGTGCCGAAAAGACGAATACGTAGACTAGATTACGAAGTTCGATAATTTAGTCTCGGGAGCATAGCTTAATGGTAGAGCGGCCTGCTTATAACGGGTTGGTCTGGGTTCAATTCCCAGTGTTCCTATTAGAGGTTGACGGATCTCTAAAGAATGTGGCAGAATAATCCTTGTGGTTACTCACGGGATAATGCAACGGATTAGGGGTGGTGCCCGCTGTATCGTTGAGAAATCAAAGGTATAGAACTTCCGACCAAGAAGAATCTAGGTACTTGGAAAATACGGTTGTCAGTGTAACCTTCCAGGTTGTGGGTATGACAGACTCCCACCATTCACTACGGGATGTAGCTCAGTTTGGCTAGAGCGCCGCTTTTGGGAAGCGGAAGTCGTAGGTTCAAGTCCTATCATCCCGATTGCCGTTTCCAGAACTTCCATTCTGACGGTAAATTGTCGGTGAACTGCAAAGTCAGTATACGGATAGAGATTAAGTCCCTGATATATCCTTATGAGATATATCACACTTAATCCATCTGGGGAATTAGCTCAGTTGGTAGAGCGCCTGCTTTGCAAGCAGGATGTCAGCGGTTCAAGTCCGCTATTCTCCATCCCCACTATATAATTATCATGGGCGATTCAGTTAAGTATCAAATTGAAAAGGCTGAACATGCACTTCGTTCTGCACTTGAACTAGGTGCAATGCATGAAGATCCTTATACTCTTCATTCTATTGCTGAAGCTTTACAAAAGCTAGGTTACATTATTGTAATGAAGAAAGCACAAGAAACTAGTTCAAAATATGAAATTAAACTAGGCGATACAGTAATTCCATCATCAACACCTTATTACCAAGATGATGTAATCACATTTAATAAATAAACTCAATACCCCTCAAGCCTATCAACGATGCTCAAACAGAGGGGTCACTGCGGGAATGGTGTAGCGGTAACACGTCATCCTTCCAAGTTGAAATCACGGGTTCGATCCCCGTTTCCCGCTTCCCTCATACATTGAGGTTACTATGTCACTTATTTCACAAACTGACCGTCAGATGGTCATTGAAGCTCTTGAGTTTTACATTCATCGACTTAAAGAAGATAATTGTACTCAAGCATCTATTAATGCATTTCAAACACTCCTTAATTGGATTGAACTAGAGTATTATAAACATGAAGATTAATCTTTGGTATTGTAAAGACATGAAACAGTGGAGGTGGACTCTAACTGATGATCACCGACCAGTTATCAAACAAGAATCTGGTCAACGTCCTAATCTTCGTGATGCTATGAATGATGTGGCAAATACAGTAGAATATCTTCTACAGCAAAATTAGTATATCCTCTGTTAGTCTATTGGTAAGGACAGGCAGATAATGCACTTGGAAACTGGGTTCGATTCCCAGCCAGAGGTACTAATGGCACTGGAAAGATAAACCAGAATGCTGTAGTAAAGGGTGCAACAAGGAACGTTGTATTAAACAAAGAGTCCCCTAGGCCACATCGTAGATTTTATCGTAGGTGGATACTCTTGCCCTTAAAATTGTAGGTGCCAAAACCTCTCGCTGGTCTAGTATTCTGTGGCTGGATGAAGTAAAGAGGGATAACATAGGCAACGTTATCTCCACCTACCACAATGGCGTGTAGCATAACGGTAATGCAAACGACTGTTAATCGTAGGACTGTAGGTTCGATTCCTACCACGCCAGTTACCGATAAATATCAGTATCGGTGGATACAGTTATGAAATACAAAATTTCCTCAAAGTATTGTTACTACAACAATGAAATTGTGGAAATGTATTTCATCAACAACGTACCTTTTACTTTTGAAGAGATTCCTCAAATCATGCAGGATGACCCTTACGTTCAAATAGATGCATCAAATAATCAGGAATATGCTCCTGAAGATTTGTACCGCACTTCATTCTATTTGATTGATGAAGAATGTCATCCTTGTTTATTTCCAGTTGATCTAGAAAATCCTGAAGACATGCCTGAGTAGCTCAGTTGGATAGAGCAACGCTTTTGTAAAGCGTAGGCCATCGGTTCAAGTCCGATCTTGGGCTTTAAAATTAAATACCTGCCATGTATGAAGAACTAACTACCTTTGAAAAACAACTTGCTCAGTTTGGAGATCGAGTTCAAGTTATCGTTGGGCTTGAAGTTGGTGGAAAACTCCATGCAGATGATGCATACAAACAAATTAAAGATCTAGTAAAAGAGCTTAAAAAGCTTCGTAAACAAGAAATTAAACAAGGCAACGAGTTAGACAATTCAAACTTTGGGTTTCATTAATTATGACATTTTCTCAAGGACTAGTTGGAGAAGAGAATGAAGAGGCTGGATTTGAAATAATCCACCTCTCTTTTCGTAAAAGAACATCAAGCAGTCTTTATGGTGGTCCTGTAGACTATTACATTGGTAATATTGTATTCCGTCTAACAGATCCAGATGCAATTAATCGAATGAAATATTACATGGAAGAGAATGAAGAACTTCGTGTAGCACCAAACCTTGAGTTAATGGAAAAGTATTACGAAGATCTTCATTTTGTATTTGGTGATCCAGAAAAACTTGATGAAGAATATAATGGTGAAAAATATACACCACTTGACATTCGCAACAAGCACGGTATTAAAGATGAAGATGTATTCATTCGTGCATACCGTCGCAACATGGCACCATTGCATGACTTCATCCAGTACAACGAAAAATTTAATTGTTATCGAATGCACGAATACTTCCAAGACACTCCAGTAGTTCGTGGTATAATGCAGTATCTACAAGACATGAAAGATGGTAAACCTAATCCGAGTCGCACGGTCTATCATGAGCAATTCATCAACACCCTTGAAAACCTCTGTTGGTGGTGGGACTAGACAGTGTTCCAACTGTTCCACTGAATACCCCCTTGACAAAAACCACTACCAAGTGGTAAAATACTTTAGCACTGGGTTTTCTTATTATTGTAACGAGTGCAACAAACTAAAATTCAAACATTAATTATGAGTTTAAAAGATAAAAGTATTATTTTTTGTTTGCCAGGAAATAATTATTCGGGCGATTTTTTAGTTAATTTTATTGAATTATTGTCTTATATTTCCAATCAAGGTGGAAACTTTAAAATTTCGCAGCAATACTCTAGTATGGTTAACTTTGCTAGATGCAAGTGTTTAGCTGCAGATGTGCTAGAAGGAAAAACTCAACTTCCTTTTAATGGAATGGATTATGATTATATGATGTGGATTGACTCCGACATTAGATTCAATTTTCAAATGCTTGAAAAATTAATTTCTATGGATAAAGATATAGCTTCTGGTTGGTATTCACAGCCAGGTGGCGATTTATCTAATGGGTTTTATACTCCAGTCGTTGAGACTATGGATTCGGAATATTTTATTGAGAATGGAACCTATAAATTTTTAACATCAAATGAACTTCTTGAAAAAACTGAACCATTTAAAGTAGATTACATTGGTTTTGGTTGGGTGTTAATTAAACAAGGAGTATTTGAAAAAATTGAATATCCTTGGTTTGCTCCAAAATTAATTAATATTGCAGAAAATATTCAGGATGTATGTTCTGAAGATGTTGCATTTTGTCATGATGCAAAAGATGCAGGATTTGAAATTTGGGTAGATCCTACCTGCAGGGTTGGTCATGAAAAACTAGTAATGATTTGACTCTTGACACAAAACAAATTCTGTGATAGACTAAATATTTTTAGATCAATTTTATTAGTCTCGGAGTAGACTATAAACTCTGCCCTGGTCGGGAGCAACCCCTTAAAATTCAAATGGAACAAACAAACTATCGTTCTTTCAAGTTATCTCATGTATGTAGTGAAATTCAAAGTGTAATTACTACACTTAAACAAATTCAACCCCAAATGAATTTGAAAAATTATACCAAACTTCAAGAAACAATCGAAAAACTTGAAGAACACAAACAGTATATCTGGCAAATATACAAAGATTTAGAAGTCTTGGAATGACTTAAAAAATACCCTGGTGGAGTCAATGACCCAAATTAGTCCTCGTCGGATTGGACATTAAATATGCCGACTGGTGCGGATGAGGAGTTTACGCTCCCGCCGAGTTTCCAATTTTCTCGTAATCAAAATTGGTGGCGAGCCTGCAAGGGGGTTGACAGCCCCCACCTTTTACCCTATAATATTGGGGAAGGAACCGAACTGTGTTACGGTTTCTAACAATATAAATAAAATCTGTACTCAATCATTTTTTGAATTATGATGATTCGTTCACTTATCACTGCTGGTGTAGTTGCTGCTTCTGTTGCTGCTCCTGCCATGGCACAAATCACTAGTGTTTCACAATTGCGTGATGTTCAACCCACCGAGTGGTCTTATCAGGCCATCTCCAATTTGGTGTCGCGTTACGGTTGTATCGCTGGTTATCCTAATGGTACTTTTGAACCTGGACAACCCGCTACCCGTGCTGAGCTTGCTGCTCTCACCAACGCTTGCCTGGACCGCATTACTGAGTATCAGTCTGAAGCAGATGCTAAACTCGCTGCTGCTCTTCGTGCTGAGTTTGCTACCGTTAACGCTCGCGTAAGCGCCCTTGAGGTTGCTGCTGCTCAGAAAGCACAAGGCGTTGGTAACTACGTTGGTATCGGTGTGCTGCTGAATAAGCAAGGTGTTGATGGTGGTGGTTATACTGCCAACCGTACTATCTCTGGTGGTACTCTCCAAGCACGTTACGCTGCCAAGACTTTCAGCAATCAGAATGCTGTGTCGGTTCGTCCTTACCTGAATGCCGTTGCTGGACCTGACAGCAACATCGGCACCGCTGGTGGTGGTCTCATCTCCTATGATTGGTCTATCGCCCGTAAGGCAGGTGTGAGTGCTGCTAACATCTATGCTGGTGTTGGTTATCAAGTTCCTTTCACCAATGGTACTCAATCAAACTATCAGTCTGCTATTGGTGAGAAGGGTCAAGTTGTGCTTGCTCTAGGGGTTGAAGGTCGTCTAACTAACTCCCTAGTTGGTTTTGCAGATCTGAAGTTCCCTACCACTAATGCTGGTAATGCATATGGTGGTGCTGATGCCGCTTATAGTCCTGTGTTCACCACTGGTCTAGGCTTTAAGTTCTGATTTTCTGACAATTGGGGGTTATACAACCCCCTTTTTCATATATACTATTGTAACATTTATTAATAATGACTACACAAAGAAACTTGAACATATCTTTTAGAGAAAAAGATGTGCATATACTTCATGAATTGAAAAAAATAAGTGATGAAAAATTTATTACAACTTCAAGACTTGTAATAGATTTAATTAAAAAGGGAATGTTATATGATGAGCAAAATGCAATTTCTAAATCTATTGAGTAAATTATGACTGTAACGACTAATGACCGTGGGCAACAAAACATGTGGGCCAAAGAACCTACTATGTACTACCACAATTATGGTATGCAAACTCCAAATGAATGGAAAGAGACCTATAATGGACGTTGGGCAATGCTCGGTATTGTTGCTGGGGCTATTTCTTATGCTCTCACTGGCAAACTCTTCTTCGGGATCTTCTGACAATTGATTGACAATGACTGAACTTTTGTTTACAATTACTAGTGTCAGTTTCTTAGTGTTACTGGCAGCATCCGTAGAAAAAATTTGCGAGACTTACTAATGTTCCCTTTCAATGTTACTCTTCGTTCTCTCGATGGAACTGAAACTACTATTCAATGTTCTGATGACCAATACATTCTTGAAGCAGCAGAAGAAGCAGGTGTTGACCTTCCTTCTTCGTGCAAAGCAGGTGCTTGTTCAGCTTGTGCAGGGAAACTCATCTCTGGCACCGTAGATAATGAGGAGCAATCCTTCCTTGACGACGACCAGATTGCTGATGGTTGGGTGCTGACTTGTGTAGCATATCCCACAAGTGATTGTGTTATCCTGACTGAGCAGGAAGAAAATCTGTGATGATTAATAATATTCTTCTTGCTGCTGCTGTATCCATTTCTGTAAATTCTCTGTGTGCTCCTGTGCTCGCAGAAAATGTTACTTCTTCTGAAGAAGTTCCTGC
>Ga0222712_10000121_pt1 | contig 104951 bp, 127 predicted proteins | sample C33_657DmetaG_FD_165043 | JGI IMG/M metagenome (GOLD analysis project Ga0222712, IMG submission 165043) | Estuarine water microbial communities from San Francisco Bay, California, United States - C33_657D | ecosystem: Environmental > Aquatic > Marine > Unclassified | place: USA: California... | reverse complement strand
TATCTTCACAGTTGTTATCCCAACCTGATGGCATACCATTGTAGCCAATAGATATAATTCTATCGTCTTTGACTACAATGGCACCAACATGAAGTCTACGAGCCGTTGACAATCCTGCGAATGTCTCCGCCACCTTCATATACGCATCACGAAATTTTTGTTTCATACGACTTCGTAATCTTCTTTACCTACACCACACTCTGGGCATAGAAAGTCTTCTGGCAAATCTTCCCACTTGCCTTCAGTTTCTTCATCGTGGACATGACCACATACTACGCATACGTAATCTGGTTTCATAGTGCCTCCAATACTTGTTTATATGCATTTGCATGGCGTTCTTCAACTTTCTTCAAAGCATTGAATCGTTTTTCTGCCTTAGCTAAAACTGCTTTGAATTGTTCCGCATGTTTTTTTGATTCTTCAATTTGCTCATAGGCTTCTTTAGCCGCTTCAATGTTACCTTCACGTTCAGCAATAGCTTGAAACTGTGGATACATTTCTGTAAACTCATAAGTCTCACCTTCAATTGCTTTTTCTAAGCATTCTTTGGTAGAAGGCTTACCAATCAACAATTCTAGATGACCCCATGCATGTAGAAGTTCTTGGTCTGCTGTGTGCCAAAAATGTTTGGCAACTTCCTCATACCCTTCTTCCATAGCAATCTTAGCGAAATACCGATACTTGATATGAGCCATTGATTCACCAGCCAATGCGCTCTCAAGATTTTTTAATGTTACTGACATTATTATTCTCCGTTTTTGTTTTTGTTTTTCTTCTCATGCACAACAGGCTTGTTTCCAATAAGTTGTGCTTGAATCATAGCATTCTTATACAAATGCCTCTCAAATGGATTAACCATAGTAGCCATACGGCGTTTAACACTACGATTAATTTTAAAGTTAGGACCAGGTTTCATATCAAATCTCCAAAAATTTAAGTTCAAATCTATCTGCACGGTCTTCGTAACGAATGTAACCACGTGGATTACAAACAATTCTTGTGCTACCAATCATGTAGTCAAAGTCTTCATGCGTATGACCATGAGTCCATAGTTTAATTTGCGGATGGTCTATGATAAAATCATCCAAATTGGAACTATAGCCACCATTCATAATCAATTCTTCTTTGTATCTAGGATGTGTTGATTGTTTGCTTGGTGAATGATGACCAACAACAACAAACTTTTGGTCCCATTTACCTTCAATCATAATGCGAATGTAGTCCATCATTTGCTTATGGTCTTCAACAGCATCTTCTGGTGTGAAACGAGCCGCACGTTGTTTGAAGATGGGATTTTCTCTATTGTCTACACCATGGATCTGTTCGTATGATTTAAAATTTACCATGCGGTGACTGTTGTCCACACAACGGAAGTCATTCATCATACCTGGCATTTGCATGAGAGTGATTGGATCTTCTTTGTTCATATCTGTCCACAAAGTACCACCGATGAATGTTACATCATCAAGAACAAAAGTATCTTTGTCTAGGATATGAAGATTGCGTATATAAGACAGCCTATCACGCAAAGTTGTAAGAGTGTGCCGATAATCACCGTTATAGTGTTCATGGTTCCCCATAATATAAATGACATGCGGAAATCTTTCAGCGCATTCACTAAAGAATTTATGGTAAATTTGTGAACGAACATTCGCATCAAAGAATCCAATATCATCTTTTTTCATCAAATCTCTAGCCACGCAAATATCTCCAGAGAGAATAAGAACATCAGCGTTCTCGGTATTCTCAAAAGAGATTTCACCAAACTCAAGGTGTACATCAGATGCTAGTGCAATTTTCATAGTTTACTTTCTGCCTTCAAGTGCTTATTATAACACAAGAAGGCAGATTTTTTAGGTAATAATCAAACTTTTTCTTGAAGAAGTTGTGGCTTACTTACAGTATTGATAGCAATCTTTACCGGTAATTTTTCAACTGGTACAACATTGACTAACTTTACAGTAAGAATACCATTCTCCAAACTTGCACCATCAACTTGCACAGTATCAGCCAACGTCACAGTTTTCTTAAATGAACGTGTGCCAATACCGCGGTGCATATACTGTCTACCGTCACCAAGGTTTTCTTTTTCACCTTTGATTGTCAAAGTATTCTTCAACACCTCAATAGTGATTTCACTTTCATTGAAGCCAGCAACAGCAAGTTCAACGAGATAGTTATTCTCATCAACCTTAACGATGTTGTGTGGAGGGAAAGTGGTAGGTTTTTCCGTTAGCATAGTATCAAATGTATCAAGTAGTCGGTCAAAGCCAACAACGGAAGGATATAGATGTGTGAATCTTAATGTCATAAAGTTCTCCTTTTAAAAGCAAGTTAAAAAATGTTACCCCGAAGGCGTAACTCCAGCTTACCTTATACTGGTCCAAACTATCGTGTTGGAGGTGTAATTACACGGACGCCTTATACCGTAGCATCAAACAGCCCTAAGGTGGGTACAGTTATTTATGCAACTTTACGAAGGCCGCACCATTTACGAAGTATTTTCTTTGTGGTTCTTCCGGTTTGTAAACTTGAATAAATGTCATTGTGCTATCCACTCTTTTCTCATACAAATTGCTGGTGCAAACAATCTCACCAGTGTAGATGTTTTTCAACTCTGTAATTTTTTCTTTCACTTTTTTCATAGTTTACCTCAATCATTCTTGAGATTTCTTTCCAATGTTATATTTGCTAACTAATTCCCATTCATCTTTTTCTTTGTAAGATATAATCTTAATTTGATGGATTGGAGCAATCTTGTCTACCATAATTTCTGGATTAACAATCTTAACTAGACCCCATTCTTCCAATAGTTTAGCAATAGCATTCCGTCTTTCAATATCGTTATCTATGATGCTAGAAGGTTTACCATCTAGTGCGAATAGTTCTTTGAAGTGTACAATATAGTACTGTCCGCGTTTGTGTAAGATGTGGCAAGACTGGTATAGAACCCGCTCTTTACGTGAAGATACACCAATTCTGGTTAGTGTTTCTCTTACTTTTAAGAAGTCATCGTGTTCGTTTAGTGTTACCTCAACAAAGGTTGATAAGTCGACCATTTCATTTCCTTAATCCACCGATATCGGTTTTTTCTTTTAATTCTTGGATTTGTTCATCACTAAGTAGTCGTAAGGCTTCACGGGCTTTAGAATCGGACAGACCGAAGTATGCTTTAACACATGCTATATCTTCACTTTTTTCAGCCTTAACCCACTTATTGAAAGGTCTTTTCTTGGACCTAACTATATTTAGTAAATAGTCATTCTGTAGTTTTTTGTCTAGGAGAGACCTACGATTCATTTCGTTGGCGTACATGATGCAATCCTTGTGGTAGGAAAGCGCACGATTCACTAGAAATGGCTCATAGGACTTTTCTGTAAAGTCATCAACAATCAACTGCTTTTTACCTTGCAGAATTTGGTTTACATAATCAAATGGGTTCATGTCAGCATCCTAAACAAACCAATTGTATCAATGGTAGTCAACAATAGATAGTTAGCAAGCATCCCAAATGATTTCCGAGTATAACTAGCCCAAGCATACATGGCACAACCAGCAATCCACACAGGATACAGAGCCAGAAGAGGAGGACTTGGGACAGTGAGTGCCATGGTGATTGAGCAGCCAATACTAATAGCCCAAGCCAGCAACTCAACAGCAAAACGAATGCGATTAGAACGATAGTCATCTTTGATCCAGTCAATAGTAGGTTTGAATAAATCTATTATCATAGATTTTCTGTTGCAATCTGAATCGCATAATGTTGTTTTAGTTTCAAATATGCATTGAAAACAGACTTAGGCACGATACCGTCTCCATATTGGTACGTAATCTGCTCAATTGCTTTAACTAATTCTCTTGAATATTTAATCTCAGTAGATGTTCCAATTGGGTGTACTTCAAAATCACTCATACAAACTCCACACTTACCATAAGTTCAGTCAAACAGGCAACGGTGTTAATCTCAGCATCAGCAACAAATGCTTGCTTGTATTGATAGTCGGCTAGAATAATAACCGCTTGAGGTATGCTTTGTGGTTGCAATACTTCATAAAGACTATCATACAGTTTACGATACAATGTTGCGGCATCAAAGTCAGCAGTAGCAACCCATTTACGAATTGCACCAAAGTCTTTGTTCTTCAAGTGCTTGGTGATTTCTGCAATTGATATATCACCAATCTGTGCAAGAATACCAACATCAATCTTACCAAACTGTGAATAGCGTTGCAACTCATTCAAGATGCGCCGAAAGTCGGGAAAGTGTTTCTTGACTAATTCAGCAATTACCTTGTCTTCATACTCAACATTTTCACTTTGCAAAATTGACTGGATGCGCTTGAAAAACTGCCCAGCCATCTTTGTCTTTTCATCATTCTTTAATGTAAAGTCAACAACTGCACACCGACTATGTAGTGGGTCAATAATACGATTCTTGAAATTACATGTAAAGATGAAAGAACAGTTAGATGCAAATTCTTCCATTGCATTACGCAAAGCTGGTTGCGTTGAGTTTGGATTTAGATAGTCAGCTTCATCAATGATAATAACTTTGCGACCGCCAGTGAATGACATTGACGATGCAAAGTCTTTAATCTTGGTACGAAAAACATCAATGCCCGATTCATCTGAACCATTAATCATAATGTAGTCAGCACCAATCTGATTACACATTGCTTTCGCAACTGTAGTTTTTCCAACACCTGCACCGCCAGATAGTAACAGGTGTGGAATCTTTTCCGAGTTTACATATTCTTGAAACGGCTTTTTCAGACGTTCTGGTAGAATACACTCCTCAATAGTTTTGGGACGATGTGCTTCGGTCCACAATAAATGTTGCATAAAAACTCCATAATAAAAAATTCAAAAAAATCAAATCAACCTTCGCTGGTTGAACCGAGTTCTGTAGCAACCCAATATTGCAATGGCTTTGTGGTGTTCTTAAAGTGTGCAATACCTTTGAAAGAAATAGAAATCTCGTATGAACCAGGAATCATTTTCATGTTCTCAGTCTTAAACAACATTTTATATTTCTTACCATTGCCAACGCCAACTTCAAGTTGATTGCTGTGTGTAGATGTGTTCTTGTCATCAAGTGCTGAGACATAGATTTTGCTACCGTCAGATGTTACTGAAATGTGAGGAGTAACAAGAGTAGCGGCTGACCGCATGATAAATTCCAAATCTGCTTGAGAGATATTGAAAGTTACTTCAGGCTCTGGCATCTTAACAGATTTATCCGATGCATTCTTAATCATAGTAGCATCACAAATGCGATATGTGATTTTACTACGACCACTGGTGTCATTGATAATCGCAGACTTAGTTGATGTATCAATTTGCAACTGTGAATTATCTTGATGCAACCCTAAGACTGCAAGAAATTTATTCAAATCATAGATACCGAAATCTTCATCAATCGTTTCGCTGATTGTCGTTTCAGCCAAAACTTGTTTAGACGCATCACAGGTACGCAATACGCTACCCTTACGGAACATGATACCATCATTGATAGAGGCAAAGTTTTTCAATACGGTCAAGGTGTCTTTAGACAATTTCATAATATACTCTCCAAAAAAATTTAATTATACAACATTCATTCAGCATTGTCAAGCGAATACTTAACATCATGCTCATACAAAAAGGATAAACAACACATGGCATGCGCTAAGTGATGTATACCTGATTCTGGGTCTAATGTTTCACCCATTTTCCATGCCCAGATATGGCGTTCCAACGCATCAAAGTATCTGCGTTTGGAATCGGGTACTCTTTTCCAGTTGTCTCTTTCATATTTTTGAGCACCGAAAGTAAGAACCCGTACCATTTCTTGTTGGGCAAGTGGCGGAATCAAACCGTATTCTAGTTTGTTTCCGTCAAATTTACGACCACCTGTAGTAGCAGTCTGTGATGCTTTTACAACATCAATTTGTGCTTTCCAGATATTTGGCATTATAATTTTCCTGTCAATTCAGCAATCTTAGATAGGTTACCCGTGAAAGGATATGTACCGATATGTTGTGTCTTCATCCATGGGCACAAGTAGATTGAACCACCTGTTTTGCGCCATAGTTGGCAAAACATATAATCTTCACTTAGATATCTTTCAGAGCCACCGCCTGTTGCACTATCAAGTGTATCAATCACGGTATCAAAGTATGCATGAATGTATCTTGAACCATCAAAGTGTGCTTGCCCAACGTGGTCAGGTTTGTAACGCAATTGAGGATATTTTTCTTCCAAGATTGGAAACACTTCTCGCTTGACCATCATGTAGCCAGTACCAATCTCTAAAACTTCTAGTGGTTCAGTCACAGAGAATTGTTGAGTGCCTCTAACGACATTAAAAACATAATCACCAACAAGATTTTCCAATTCATGTGGTGCTAAATCTGGATGTTTACGTGCGGCAAGTGCGATGTTGTTCCAGTTGATAGCTTTCTTGGGATAAGGTCCACCAATAACTTCTTTATCAAGTGCTAAGAGTGCAACTACATCTTGTGGATTGTAGTGAACATCAGAATCAATAAAAAGTAGATGGGTACAATCAGAGCGGAGAAATTCATCTACCAAATAATTTCTAGCCCGTGTGATTAATGATTCATTGAACAAAAACGAAAATCGTGTTTCAACACCATATTTGGACATGAGTGCTTGCAAATCAAGGCAAGCCTTAAGATACATGCCATGTGCCATACCACCGTACATTGGTGTAGCAACAAACAATTTGTGCTTTTTCAAGTCTTCAATTTTAACTTTTATTTCCATAATTTATCCATAAAAAAGAGGATGTGATACAAGTATATATCACATCCTTCTTAGCAAGAGCCTAGGGATTAGGCAAAAGTGCTAACACCCTTTGCACGTAGGGCTTTGATGCCTTCTGCAACCATGCGCTTGGTTGGCTGACCAAGGCGGTAGAAGGAAATTTTACGACCATTAGCAAGTGTTTTGCTGTTGGTGTAAATTGCATGTCCATCTTCACGCAATTCGTTGATACGTGCGGACACATTAGTAATGCCGAAACGTGCCCGTGCCTGAGCCGTGGTGAAGGTATTGTAACCATCAGTCTTGCTCAAAACGGCAAGCATTTTTTCTTTAGTAGTCATCTTAGACATAATAAAACTCCATAATAAAACCACACTTTGGATATACACTTGAGAGGTGGTCGTTCTCAAGATTCATAATTGTAGCAAACCACTAAGAGTAAGTCAATACTCTTAGTGGTAAACGTATTAATTAAAATGGTACTTCTTCTTCATACTTTGATGGCGGTACTGATTTTACAGGATCTTCTTTGGCAGGCGCATCAAGTTTGGTGTATAAGTCAAGGAAAGACATTTTGGTATCGGTATCAAAACGATTCAAACACAAAGATACCGCTTTCATTCGGTCACCATGCACACCATATGTTTTGCAAATGTGTACCAGACGGCGAGTGGAGATAATTTCATCAACACCACCTTCGGAGAATGTTTTGCGAATAACATCAGCCCATGTAACAAGTTTCTCGGCGAATTCATCATCGGTACGACCAGCGGTGGTCAATTCTTTTTTGATGATTTTCTTCTCAACTGCAACAGGAGGAAACTCTTGCTCATAAGTATTCAAGAATCTTTCCAAGAAGGCTTCGTTCAATACGTTGGTGAACATATAGCGACCATCTTCGGAGCCTTTACCTTTTGTATTTGCAGTGGCAACAATCGTAAAGCCTTCGGCTGGATAAACAACCTCACCTTTTTTCTTCAACATGAAAGGCTTACCTTCTAGTACCCGTTGCAAGCAGGACAAGTTTTGTGCGCCGTAGTCAATTTCATCAATACACAAAACGGCACCTTGTCGTGCGGCTGTAGTAACGGGACCATCACGCCATTCCATCTGACCGTTAATCAAAACAAAGTTACCGAGCAAATCGCCTTCATCGGTTTCTGGTGTCATTGAGATACAAACGAATTTGCGTTTTGCTTTGGCACAGGCTTGTTCAACGGACATTGTTTTACCGTTGCCAGATTGACCAGTGATAAAGATGGGGAAGAATTGTTTACTGTTTACGATAGCCAGCAAATCTTCATAGTTGCCAAAGGGTACATAATTTTTGTACACTTGAGGGACTAGATTACCAGTCTCAAGGTCGGTAGATACATTAGCGATTCGGTTTTGTGCGACAGGCGCAACAGGTGCGGATTCGGTTTTCTTCATGGGTAATACTTGGGCAGCCAAATTAACTACGGAAACATTAGTTGGTAGTTTATATAGTCCGCGACCAGCACGATTTTCTGGATCTTTTGTGAACCATTGTGGATATTTCAAATCGGCTTCATTACAAATTGACCAGATATCTTCCACATTCAAGACACTTTTACCCGTAGCAAGAGCCAAAGAAATAAACTTCTCACGGGCAGAAACATTCACCTTACGCATAATATAAACTCCATTTCAATCAATCAATAAAACAATTATAACAGGGAAACACCACCTTGTCAATAGGTGGTGTTGTAAAAATGTCACACAGCAATTTCGCCGATAAAGCGATTGACTAGGACGCGGCTTACTTGTTTCTTCTTATTCATTTTCATAAATGCACTCTTTAGTTTACCAGCAGTAACATCACCACTAACTTGTAAACTTTCGTTTTCAACATCAAGGTCATCACCGCCAGGAATAATAAAGAATTTATTGTAGCCAAAATTTTTAGATTCTATGAATCTTTCCGCTTTGACTTGTTGGGCAAGTTGTTTAGCCGCTTCTTTACGTTGATAGTATGAATCATTGGAACCGCCATCATAAACATCACGCAAAGTTTCACCCTTTTCATTGATGTAACGGCGTTCAATGCCAGCACGGAGACCGTTGCCTGTACCAGCAATGTAGAAACCGATAATCTTTGAACCAGTAGTTTTGCGATACCAGTTGAAAACTGATTCACGAACCGGACATTCACCAGATTCACTACGCATCAATTCTTCAAATTTATTTTTCTTGTCACGCAACACAAGGTTGTATGTATCGTTACCGATACCCGTTCTTCCAAGATATGATTTACCATTGTAGTCAGTACGTTCACCAACCACAGCGCCAATTCTGTCGGCATCACCATCGTGCATGATAACAGTATTAACAATATCAAGATTGTTCACTTTACGGAATTGTTCTGTCAAAGGCTTCAATGCAATCATTGCTTCCGTCATTGGAGTATTTGATAAAGTTTCAGAACTAGGTGTTGAAAATCTACGATAATTACGATAATCATAACTGCTAGCCAAAGCCAGAATATTTTTGGTACACCGAGTAAATTCACTTGCACTCATTTTAGAATTCAAATACTCACGCAAGAAAACATTCGAACCAGACAATTCGTTTACATTTTCTGAAAATGACCTATGATTAAAACGACCATGGTCATGTTGAAAAGTACTATCATCATTACCGAAACCATAAACAACAAAAGGAATATTCACTTTGCGGCAAAACATTGCGAGAACCAAAATTTGTTCCCATGATGAAGACATATTGCTTTGCATTGAACCTGAACGGTCAAGCAACAAAACTAAACCATGCGATTTGCCTTTTGGTACAAAGGTAGCTTTGCGGAAAATATTGTCATCAACTTGGTATTTATAGATACGGCTAACGTCAATATCACCAGTCTCAGAAACTTTTTGGCGAGAGAATTTTGATGCGGCTTTACGCATTTCAAATTCTTTTGCAAGCAAAGAAACATACCGGTCATTCTTGTTTTTGAAATCGCGGAGCAAATTATTTTGGATATCTTTACGATTGTCAAGGCGGTCATTCCAAAAGTTTTCCATCAATTCATGCACACGTTTGTATGGTGTAAGAATTTCTGAAAAGATAGGTGTTGGCAAATTCACATACAGATATTCTTTGCAAGACCTGTCCAACAATTGACTTTCGTTTTCACGAAACTTTTCATCGGTTTCACAAACTGGTTCAAAGTCAGAATTTTCACTGGTACTATCATGTGATTCTTTATCACGTTCAATGGTATTGCTTTTTTCTGGCTGTTCTTCTGATGTTTCTTCCGAGTCGGAATCTGATTTACCAGATTCAGATTTTTCTGTATCTTCACCATCGGATGATTCTTTTTCAGTTTCACCATCTTGTGACTGACCATCTTTCTGATTTTCTTCTTCATCATTGGAAGAATCATCATTGCTGTCCATGTCCATTTCATAATCGCCATCTTCATCATCATAGAATGAATTCAGTTGGCGAATTTTTTCTTGTTGCAATTCTTTTTGTTCGGTTTTTGAATAGTCAAAAATTGCTTCGGTAATACGGACAACATCTTCCCACGTTTCGCACGATTCAACATCGGCTAACATTTTGGTTTCTTCATTGTTGAATTGAATGCCGAGGGAGACACCACCTTTAGTGTAAAGGTTCAAGCGGTCAATGAAAGGCAAAGCATTCACATTACGATACTTGATACCGAAAAAATCTTTTTCTAATAGTTGACCGTATGCTTTGACAAACGATTGGCGCAAGCCGGGAAAACGGCGTTTGACTTTTTTCTCAATGCGGGCATCTTCAACCACATTAAGGAAGTTTTTGAAATTCTTATCAAATTTGCCAGTGCCCATGACGGCATTGTGCCAACCTTCTTCTGGCGTTTCTAATGCGTGACCAACTTCATGCCCGGTAAGTAAATCATACATTTCGCCAGACATATCATTCCAGATTGGGAGAGTAAGAACACGGTCCTTAAGATTAAAGGAAGCCGTAGATACTTTTCGGTGTTCAACGGTGAGGTTTTCGGTAGCCATCAACTTGGCTAATTGAGATTTGGATTCTTGGGTAAACTGCATGATGTTCCTTCTAACTACAGATACAAGTATATCAGGACCAGAACGAATGTCAAGTATTACTAAAGTTCTCTGTTGTTAAAAAACAACTATCTTTTCTCTGCCAAAAAGCTGGTCTATTATTCCAACAATCTGTGTTAACACTTTCGTATCCATATTTTCTGAGTGTTTTTCCGAACAATCTTCCCATTTGTTTTCCATCATAGACTTCGGTACAATCTTTGTATTGATTGAAGTGACCAATGGCTCTTCCGTTGAATGTGTTAGCAATCAACATATAAGTTGGTGAGCCTTGTTCAATCACATCAATCAAATGTTCAATCGGTCTGTCAAAGTGTTCAAAGTACTCGGAAGCAAAAAACAAACTTGTTCCTGGCTTTTCAACTTGAGTAAGATTCTCAATGATTTTGAAATTGTGTTTGTCACCCAACTCTGTTGCCATCTTGTACTGGTAACTATCTTTTAGATTTGTACCATAGACATTGGAGTTGGGAAACAATTCTTTCATACCAACTGTAGTATAACCGAAACCGCATCCCAAGTCAACCACATTGTCAACATTACCAATGTATTCAACTATACTTTTACCAAACATAGACTTTGGCGCATTGATTTCTTTGAGATACCTTCTAGAGTATTTTGTCCAACACATCCACACTTCGCAGAAATAATAAGCATCAGAGTAAACAGAATAGTCTGGCGTTCCTGTTTCCAATGATGCATACCATCTGTTCTCAAGGTCTTTCATTTGACGCATATCATCATCTGGTATGATTGCGCCATCATGCGCTTTCATACAATTCAATGTGACTTTGAATGCCGCCTCAATATCTATGTCTGCAACCTTAGCACAGTTTTCAAGATACCGCTTTAGACTCTCTTTGCCTATTTCATCAACAATACTCATCAATCTGCTTTCCAATTACGAATCAACTTCATTCCATATTCGTTGTTGCCTTCTGGAATTACAGCATCAGCTTTCATTCGCAGTTTGTTTACCTTGAATGGATTATAGTCAACATAATGATGCCAACGACCATAACGCCAAACAACTCTTGCAACATCTGGATGCATATCTGCAAGCATCTGAGACTTATTGATTGTGCCACTACTGTTGTAACCAGTCTTCTTAAAGTTTTCGTCTTGGTCAGCAAATTCTTTATGATAGAATTCTTCGGTGTTACCACCCTTAACTGTTTGTGTAGCCGCTTTACCTTGCAAGAATGCATTGAATTGAATAGTGCAATCACCATCTTTCAATACGCGGAGACAGATATCAGTATCTTCATTGTACCTACCACGCCAACGATGTTTGCAATCATTAGAGATAAGCAAACAAGAATAGATTCGTGTGTTAGTTACGAAAGGAGGATACTTTGAATTTGGTGCAATGAAGAAACGATACTGAAAGCCAGAGATTGGCACATTCTCAAAGCGGTCAACAAAATCTTCTGCGGCTCGGAAGATAGCACCAGATTCTACACGGTATCGTTTGTTCTGATTCAAACGGTAGAAATCAGAAATGTTATCATCTAGTACCCAATGCTTTTCTGCACCAATTTCAATCGCATGATCCCAACACCAATTTCTAGCACGACCAGGACCATCGCCATGATTACTGAATGGCGCAACTAGCAATGTAACATATGGGCGAATCTTAAATTCATCCAATGCTTTCTCATAGTTGTCTAGGTCTTGTGGTTCAATTGCAATGTAATGAGGAACTTTCATACGAGCGAGTGACCGAGAAGTCAACATGGATTCATGCCGACCTTTAGAGATAATATAAACTGGATACTTAGGGTTAATCATTCTACAATCCAACGATTCAATGAGTTTTCTTCTACGTCAAGTTTTGGATACCAAATACTTTTACTCTTATCTGATAGTGCTTGGTCAATCAACTTAGCAAATGCTAGATAATCTTCTTCATTTCGGAAGTTAACATAAAGTTGTTTCCAAGGTGGATTATCATTCTGGTCAAAAGTCGGCATACCTTTCCAATACTTCTTGAAGAATTGGTCTCTGGTAAGCAACGAATCATCAACTTCAACTATAGGAAGTTTTTCTTCTTGTGTTTCTTCACCATCCATAAATTTAGAAACATCATTGATATCATCACTCTCAAAATCAAGACAACTCTCATACTCAGTTGTTTCTTGAACTTTTATATCGCTCATTTTGATTTCCTTACAATCTTCTTAATCAATTTAGTTTGACGTTTTCTTGCCATCTGCATAGCAAGAGGCTTAACTCTTTCAAGAAATACTTTACCATCAAGATGTTCCAATTCATGTTGGAAACATTGTGCGGTAATACCACGCAACCACAATTCTTTTGGCTGTGAGTATTCATCATAGTAATGTACAAGAATACCTTCATATCTAGGTACGCCAACAAACAACGCTGGATATGACAAGCAACCTTCACGCATTAGTTTTGGTTCACCATCAACATCAATAATTCTTGGATTGATACAAGTCATCTGAAATTGGTCTGTACCAATAACAAACATTCTAAACTTAAAACCACATTGATTCGCTGACAGTCCAACACCATTGTAGGTTTTCATTGTCAACTTCAACTGCTTAATAAATTTTTGAATTTCTGGTTGCATGACTTGCGACATATCAAATTCTTCAACTGGTGTTTTTAGAATTGGATTACCTTCTGTTAAAATAGACAGTGGAAGAATCTGTTCTTCTACAACTTTGGTTGGAGCTTTTGCTCCAGTATCAATAACTAAAATATCATTATCATTCATTTTACTATCCTTGAAAAATTATTTACCTTCTCAAACCGAATTAAGTTTCGGAACTTATCTTGCAGTATGTCACCCTTGTGTGATATCACAAATAGATTAACATCTTCAAGCATCTGTAGAATTGTCATCAAGTACTCAGTTCCATTATTATCTAGGCTACTATCAAACACTTCATCCAAAATTAACAAATTAGTATTGGTAGAATTCTTAAGTTTTGCTACTGCTCTCCATGTCAACATAAGTGCCATATCAATTCTCTGTTTCTCACCTTCACTAAACGATGCATAACTAAATTCATCACGATGGCGTGACTTGATTGTTTCTTTGAACGATTCATCAAGATTGAAATTGACAAAGAAATCCAGCGATGCTAGATACTTATTTACCAACTTGTTTATGATAGGCAAATACTGTTTAATAATTTTTGTTTTGATACCAGTATCTTTTAACAACAGAGAGGCGGCTTCAAGATATGTTTTTTCTTCTATTAACAATTTCTTTTTGGATTCTAGTTGCTCTAATTGTGTTTTCAATGCGAGAAGTTTATTGGTCTCCGAGGACAAGTCTTCCTTGGATGATGACAATACTCCTATCTCTTTTTGCAATTTACCTATGTACTTATTTAATTCCACAATAGTGGAGTTATTGGATGCAACAGCAACTTGCTTGACTTGAATCTCACTAGAAATTTTGGTAATCTCATTCAATCTGTTTTGTTGTGCTAGAATGTCAGCTTCTAGTTTGGACAAACCATGTGTACACTTTTCAGCTTTATCATTCAAATCTTTTACTTGATTATCTTTAAACTCTAGTTGGATACTTTGTCTGCATGTTGGGCAGTCATCGTTATTTAGGAAAAAGTTTATGTCTTTACGATACTTGGACAGATTGGTTTCAATCTGAGTTTCAAACTGGTTCAATTTTTTGAGTTTGTCATTCACCACAGTTTTGTCTTCTATTGCTTTTTGCAACTCTACAATTTGTGTGTTCATTGATTGAATTTCGGTTTGCACCAAATCAATCTCAAGCCAAACATTCGCTACTTCCAACTCTTTGCTTACAATCAATTCATCGGTAGTCTTTTTGATTTTTTCTGTATGTTCTTCTACCAATTTGTGTTGATTGGAACACAAGTCTAATTCATGCTTGTTACTCTGAACAGTTTCTTTATTGATTGAGTGTTTATCTTTCAACAAACTATTCATGGTAGAAAAGATTTGAATGTCCAGCAAATCTTCAATGATTGCTCTGCGGTCAGCCGCAGATAGTTGCATGAATGGCACAAAAGATGCTGAACCGAGAATGACAATCTGTGTGAAAGACTTATAATTAAGTTTGAGAATAAATTTCTCTAGGTGTTCTTGGTAGTCTTTTACAGCCGCATCTTGATTCAACATTTCACCATCAACATAAATTTGAAAGATGTTTGGTTTGATACCACGAACAATCTTAAAATTCTTGCTTCCGATACTAAACTCACATTCAACCACACAATCTTTTTGATTGATTGAGTTTACCAGTTGTGGTTTATTGATAGAACGAAATGGTTTTCCAAACAAAACAAAGCACAGCGCATCAAGCAAGGTAGACTTACCGGCGCCGTTTGTTCCTACTACCAGTGTGTTGGTACTATTACACAGATTAATTTCTGTGAAGTAATTACCAGTGGATAGAAAGTTCTTAAATTTTATCGCTTTGAAAAAAATCATTCAGTCACTTCAACATTCAAAGATTCAACATATAACTCACGCATTAGATTCTTTAGTTTATCAGAATCTACATCAAGTGTCAACCCATCAATATACTTGGAAAGAATAGTCATGGTATCTTCCGCTTGGTCAACTAGTTCTTGGTCATCATCTATTGTGGTATCAGAAAAATCTTCTACCACAGCCACATCGGATACACCAGCTTTGTTTAATTGCTCAAGCACATAATCAAAAAGATAAGCATTTGTTTTGTTTACCACAACCACTTTAACATAAGTGTCTTTGTGTACCGAGAATTCATATGCTTTCCAGTACTCAAACGATTGTGATTCATCATCATAGCTAATCTTGTAGAACATTCTACACGGATTTGAAACGAATGTCAACTCTCTTGTCTCGGTATCAAAGATATGAAAGCCTCTCGGATCATTGTAATCTGTCCAGGTAATTTCGTATTGATTACCAAGATAATGAATTGTACCATCCGAAGACTTGTGATGAAAGTGTCCAGATAGAACCATATCAAATCTGTCAAAGATTTTCTTATCTAGTCCAGCATGACAAACATTACCTCTGTCCATCTCAAAACCAGAAATCTCAAAGTGCCCAAAAACAATTTCCGATTTTGTATCACGCAAAAACTGAAGTGAATTTTCGTAGTTGGATGAATTGATCCATGGTACCAATGCGATTGGAAGACTATCATAAGTTCTTTCAACAGGATCAATAAACACATTGATGTTATCATACCTATCAAACAATTCATGCATAGCATTAATTTCGTTTGTGTTCTTGTATGTCACATCATGGTTACCAACGATGATATCCATCTTGATGTTTTCTTTTTCAAGCACATCAAAGAATCGTTTACGCCAAGAATTCAAAATGACGTAGTTGATAAATTTGCGTCTATCAACTACATCACCAAGATGCACAATCTGAGTTATGTTATTCTCTTTTAGGTATGGAAAGAATGTACCTTCCCAGAATTTAAAAAAGAACTCATTGAACAATAAACTATCACCACGTGCGCCAGCATGTGTATCATTAATTAAAGCAATCTTCATAGTGTACTTTTATTAGCCACTCTCTTACGTAATTCGGTTGTTGAAAAACTATGTCTGCGTTGGTTGTAGAAAATTTTAATTGCTCTATCTTCACAAATTTGTTTACCAGTAAAATCTTTGTCTTTGTATTCTTCACCAATAATTCGTATTGTAATTGGCAAGAACATCAACATATCTTCCAAATCTTTCTCTGTCTGGTACACAATAATTTCATCTACAAATTTAACAGCGGAAAGTTGGACATATCGTTCAACAATAGACTGAACTGGTTTGTTTTTAGATTCTGGTCTATCAATTGATGGATCCATCTGCAACGCAACAATTAGGTAATCACAGATTGATTTTGCTTCGGCTAACATCAGAATGTGACCAGCATGTAGCAAATCAAAAGTGGAACAAGTAAAACCAACAGGCTTACCAATCATATTATCAGGCAATACTAGCATCATTATACTCCATAAATTAATTTTTGTCAGGTAATTGTTCGTCTATGATATCTTCTTCTAGGAATTTATCAAGTACTTTTAGTTTTGTTTTCTTCTTTTCGTTTTTCTTTGCTTCAAATGTTTGAATGAATTCGGAAAGATTGTCATACAAAACAAATTGTTTCATGTTACCATCCACATCTTCATACATTTCGCCTTCATCAAGAAGTCCAAACTGTTCAGTAGCTTTATACTTTACATAGAGTTGTTTCTTTTCTTTTTGAATGCGCCTTAGAAAAGCAAAGTATATGATTTGGGTAAAATATGCGAATGGATTGGAAGACTTTGTTGGATCAAAGTTCCGAAAATACATTATGCAATTCTCAATACCATCGCATACCATTTCTTCTCGGAAAGAATACGATATGAAGTTTGGTTTGCGTGATAAATGGTTAGCAATTTTTAGGAAACATTCACCGATATAGTTTGGTACTATAGGATCATCCTTACTTTCTGCTTTGGCTGCATCACATGCAGTTTTATAGTCTATCAATGCCTTCAAAAAATCGGCATTGTTAACGTAGTGTTTCTCTTTCATCATTATTTCCTAAAATAACACTTGACAACCGCCAGTGTCGTGCGTACAATACACCCTGTGGGGTCTGCAATTAATGTAATAAGTTCTTCTTGGTTTCTTTAATTGACTCTTGAACTTGCTCAAACTCAGCATCGTCTTCATCATAATCATCATCACACTCATTAAGCAACGCTTCATCAATAGCGTCTGCACTCATCTGAATCAATTCATTAGATTCTTCAACAGCACTCAGGTAGTAATCAACGAGCGACTTCTTAGGCTCAATCATCGTAAGAACGCTAGTCTCATATACTCTAGCTGTATTCTCACCAATCAATTCTAAAGGCAACCATGGTGCCATCATAACCATAGACTTGCCAGAACTGATTCTCTTAAAGAACAAAGTCATAGGATTATTCATCACCACCATTTTGCTTTCATCTATATGATACGAGGCTATAATATCTTCGCCATCTTGTAATCTTAGAATTTTTATTTCGTTATGCATTTTTTAACTCTATGTTGTAAAACTTGTAAGTGAACTTCTCATCTTCATATATTTTAACACGTTCCACAAAATGTTTCAAGGTAAAATTGGTAAACTTGCCTATTCTAAAATCGTCTGAAATGTCAAATAAGACTGCTGATTCTTTGTTGTCGCCCTTTCGTAATCCACGACCAATGGACTGCAAATTGCGAATGCGAGATTTAGATGGAGAAGCAAAGATGACGTTGTGTAGGTTGCGAATGTTAACGCCAGTACTAAAAGTGCCATAAGATGCCACAATAATAGCATCATTTTCTTCTTCTGTAATAGCACGAATTGATTCTCTGACTTCAACATCTGTATCTCCGTAAACAAAAAATACTTTACGATTTCCCTTTTCAGCGTCTATCAACTTAAACAATTCTTTACCGTGTTTCTCAACCAATTGAAAGAGAACTAGAGAGTTTCCTTTTAATGACAAAACTAAATTTTTAATGAATGCATTTCTTTGTGCATTCATAACTATGTATTCTATCTCGGATTGATAGTCCCAAGACCTAGCTTGCTTACATACTTCTTCTGGATATTTGAGTATCAGACATTTTATTTTGAAATCTGCAAGTTGTTTGTTGTCAATCAATTCTTTGGTAGTTATTACTTTCAACACAGCACCAAACAAACCTTCAAGTACAAGTTTGTGTGTTTGTGTACCATCAAGTGTACCAGTACAACCTATACGATACTTGGCTTCTGTAAGACCACCCATAATTGTAGCTAATGATTTAGCTTTGAATTGATGTGCTTCATCACCAAGAACAAAATCAAATTGTTCAAAGTATTCTGGTTCACGATTGTAGATAGATTGCCAAGTTGTGATGGTTAAAAACTTGTCTGTGTTTTTATCTTTACCTGCGTATTGTTTATGGCAGTTTGTTTCCGAATCATATCCGTATGATTTGAAATCTGAGTACATCTGTTCTACCAAAGATGTTGTTGGTACAATCAACAAACCTTTCTTGTGGTCTTCATCTTGAATCTTGCGTAGAATCAAATAAAGAATAAGAGATTTGCCCGATGCAGTTGGTGAAAGAAGCAATGAACGTTTGTTTCTTATTGCATGAACAAAAGATGATAGTTGATAATCTCTTGGAACAATAGGTAAATTTAATGTAGAAACAAATTGTTCTGCTTCTTTAATTGAGAAGTTGTTGGTTAAGTTAACTTCTGGGTAATAATATATCTTGTAATTTCTATCATCACAAAACTTTTGTATGTATGGTATCAAACCATAGTACATGCAGTATGTTCTTAAATCAAGAAGACGTATCTTACCATCCCACAATCTATTCTTGTACGCTGGAGTAAATTGATAACCCGGCACATGAAATGTGAAATGGTCAGATATTTCTTGAGCGAGGCTTTTCTCACACTCTAGTTTTATATAAGCCTCGTTCACTTTACTAATAATTAAATCAGACACCTTGAACGAACCGTTCCCAATCAATAAATGATTTAAGTTGAAATGTTCTACTATGTAGTTCTTTCAAAATCAACTCACAGCAATTAACGATTTCTTCATGTATCATTCTAGATGCTATGAATTTATTCAAGTCCTCATCTGCTTCCATGTATGTGGTAATTTCAGACTTGATTGTGAATGGAAATGGTGCCCAGCCATACTTCTGCAAATCATCATCGCCCATCTTACCAGTATAGTATTCCCATTTAATTTTCTTCATCCGGGAATATTTGAAGTCAGCTTCTTTACAAAGCAACTTGTGGCGTGATAGAATGTTCAGATACTTGCTATGAAGCTGTGGTATATCAATTAGTGCTTTACCTGGCTCAGTTCTATCAATCTGGGAATCTTTAGCCCATTCATTCATCAATTCTTCAAGTTTAGTCATTACAATTCCTCCTTGTAGGAGTATACATCAATTAAAACATTTTGTCAATAGTGTAGTAGGTATATCTGAAAGATGCATCAGATGTTAGAATATTTTCTGGTGTATCTTGTGATGCTAACATGAAAGATGCCAGTGATGTTGGAAATACATCTACAAACTTAAATCTGTAAAGTGGTGTAAATGCAGATGAGTATATGGTAAGTGTTGCGTCAGAAAATTGTGGCGTCTTTGGATTACCAAAATTTTTAGATAATCTAGGCAATTCTCTGTATTGTTCAAAGTCTTCTGGGAATGTCATAGCACGAATCCAATCGTGTATCTCAATCCATGAACGCATTTCTTCGTCAATAGCAAATGTAACATTGAGCATATCATAAATTGCTTTTTCACCAGGAGAATACTTTTCTACGAATGGTGTAGATACTGGTACTTCTCCCATAGATATGCCTGGTACTGATACCGCTTGACAGAAATATTGAATGTTTGGCACCCGTGAAAAAGTTAATTGAAACTTATTTGGGTGTAAAAAATTCTGATTTAGTGGAGTGCTAGATGTTGGTGTAGTTGCCATACGTATATTTATATAATCTTTTTACAAGTCCATCCTTTAATCCTTGACATACACATATTTGCTTGGTTGAATCCGTTTTCCCTACAAAATTTTGATAAATTCAATACTTCAAATGATTCACCATCTGGATTAGTCAACATATATTTTTTTTGTCTTGTTTCTGAGGCTCTTTGTTTTTGATAATCAGTTTGTTTTTTACCTATATTTGATTGTCTTATTTTTTCTTTTTGTTCCGCTGAAATAGATTTACCTATTTTAGCATCACTCATTTTCTTTTTAGATTCTTCTGAATACTTAAATGTCTTTCTGAATGCACTAATCTTTTCACCAAATCCTTCTGGTTTCTTTACACCTTTTTGTGCCATAGCAATTTGCCTTAATATTTCATCTTTACCTATTTGACCAGACAAACCTAACCATGCCCACTTATCTTCGTTTCTACCATATTCTTCATACAAGATTCTGTGTGCCTCTGCATGTTCTTCTATAGTCAATTCAATTAGATTTGATGGATGGTTGGTTCCACCCGCATGTCTCGGTATGATATGATGTTTGTGTTTAATCATATTCTTATTTATAATTTAATAACTTTATGTAAAACATAAACAAAAAGAGGGAACCTAAGTTCCCTCTGTAAATCCCCATCTTAATGTGGGGTTATAATCACATTATATTCGTGATTTTAAATCCTCTGTAATAGAAGTTTGCACCTACGTTCAAACCACCAGAACCTTGGGTTGTGCCTTCTGCAAATGGGTTAGCAACTAGACCGTAACGGGTCTTGAAGCCAATTTTTGGCTGGAAGGTTGTGGTATCAACTGCACGAACCATTTGTAGAGGAACGTATGGGCAGTAGAATAGACCAGCATCATAAGCGTTAGAACCTTTGAAGCCCATAACTGCGAACTCAGAAGTAGAGTTAGCGCCGAAATATGGATCAATATACACTTTGATACGGCCAAACAATGTACCAGCAAAGGTGTTACCGGTATCGTCAACTGTTAGGTTAACTTGACCTTGTAGTGCTGATGAATAGTCTAGGATGCCAGCCATTGCAAGAGCAGAAGCAACATCAGAAGAACAAATCATCACGTTACCTTTACCACGACGGGTTGTCTTAGCAATGGTGTTAGCTTCACGTTCCAATTGGAATGCCAAGCCTTTAACTTTTTCAACCATCCAACGACCGTTAGAATCGGTGTCAAGGTCAAAAGTACCAACTGTGGTTGTACCAACTTTACAGCCAACTTTAGCAACTGTATAGATTGTACGTAGAACTTCACGGTTGATTTCAGCAAGAATCTCAGAAGAAAGAATGTTGCTCAATTCGGTTTCAGCGTCAAGACCATGAACTGCTTTCAAGTCTTGTGCCAATTCCATTGAGTATTCAGCTTTCAATTGACGGGTCTTAGCTGTAACGGTAACTTTCTCGATTGAGAAGCCCATTTCAGCAAGTGCGTCACCTTCACCAGATGCTGTAGCAAGACCGGTAGAAGTATTAGCATCAAACACGCCATATGGACGGTCAGATGTAGAAGACTTCATACCAAAACTTTGCTGTGCAAGCGAACCGCCTGGTGCAGAGAAAGTCGTATTAGCTTCGTTGAAGAATGCTTCGGTACCAGTTGAAGGCACACGGTCAGTACCGTACATAGAACGCATTGCGAAAATCATGCCTGTTGGGCCAGTCATAGGCTGAACACCGCAGATATCATAAGCGATTAGGTTAGGTAGTGAACGGCGAACCAAGCTGATAAGGATTGGGTCAAAACCAGCAACTGGTCCAGTTGCGGTTGCGCCAGTACCGAAACCACCAGTACCAGCTGAGTTGGTTGGTGCGGCTTCGTTAAGAATGCCAGCTTCTTTAGCCATAGCTTGTACTTGGTTCTCAAGTACCAATGCTGTAACAGCACGTTTGTATGGGTCAGTAATTTTTGGTAGGTCAGCGTGTTCTAGAACAGGCGCCCATTTTTTTTGTAGGTCTTCGGAAAGATACATTTAGAGTTCTCCTTGGTTTATATTAGAATCGGGTTGTTTTTGAAATTGATTGAACAATAGAGTTAACGAATGCATCGCTAGAAACTTGTTGTTTCTTGGTATCAACATCGTCAGACACTTGTTCGTGAAGTTGGGCTTCATCAGCCTTCTTTACACCAGAAGGGAAATAATTTTCACGAATTGTCTCAAGTTTTTGTTTGTATTCTTCCTCTGTGGAGAACTCTACACTCTCTGCAAGTGCTTTAATTTTTTCAACTTGAGTGTCGGTCAAACCTTCACATACTTCACGGGTAACTTCTACTTTGTGAGCCTCAACTAGTTCTTTACGATACTGTACTGAACGCTCAACTTCCTCGTTTAACTTGCCTTCCAATTCATCAATCTTGGTAGCCATTTCGTCAACGAGGTCAACTTTTTCAGCAGGAACATCAATGTAGTGTTCTGCAAATAGATTACGTAGACCAGAGATGAAATCTTCTGTCAATTCAGCACGAATGCCTTTTTCGATTGCAATTTCATTGTCTGCCATCCACTGCTCAACCACATAAGCAATATAGTCATTTACTTTTTCGGTCAAGTCTTCTTTAACTGCTTCAACTGCTTCTTCTAGCATAGATGCGTAGCGAGATTCAGTTTCTTCCTCAATTTGTTTAACGCGGTCAAGGACACGGGCTTCAAAAATTGTGGTAACTTTTTGTTTGAATTCTTCTGAGATTGTGTTGTCATCAGCAAACAAGGCGTTGATATCTTCGGAAAGATTTAGTTCAACTTCTTCAACTTGTTCCTCTGAAACAACTTCGCCCTCAACTTCTACTTCTTCTTGTTTAGCAGAAGCCGCAGAAGGCTTAGTCGCAGGTGCTGTAGCACTCTTTGATGCGGGAGTAATTTTGTGCGAGTCATCGTCTTGTTTTGCATTTTGTGGGGTTGGTCCACCAGCATCAACTTGTTCGCCAGGTAGCTTTTCTGGAGGCATAGCATTCTTACCCTTGCCTGATGCAAGAATCTCAGCAGCCGCCTCAAAAAGTTTATTTGTAGCCATTAGGAATCTCCTTTTGTGTATATTTATTTATAATAATTAAAGTTTTGATAGAAAATTTTCAAAGAGGCGAATAGCCACTTTTTCAACATCTTTTCTTGGGGCTCTTTGAATTGCTTGTTTTGTTCTGTCGATATCGACTTCAACAAAACGTCCTTCAACAAATAACCATTCTTTGTTTTCCATGATGCCGTTTACGAATGCACCTGGTGCTGACGGATCAGCAACAATATCTGCGGCCGTAGCCAAACGAAAGTCGTTGCCGACAATATTAATTCCGTCTTCACCAGGAATCAAAGAACCCATACCTCTTGAGGAAACACCTAGACTTACTCCAGAATCAATAAAATTCTTCACAATGTTACCGTAAGGTGTTTCAAGAATTTGTGCTTTACCAATGAATACATTACCATTCTCTTTGAGAGAGATGATTTTGTGGGATACACGTTCAAGATTTAATGTTGGTGTATCTGGATGACCTAATTCGCCCAATGCACGATTAGTTGCAATGTATTCTTGATTGTATCGGCCAACTTCTTCTCGTAGTGTATCCATCTTGTACATTCTACGATTCTTATTGGCTTGTTCTCCAACTAGAAAGACACCTTCAATGTAAAGGTTTTTCTTTCCGTTTTCTTTTGTTTCAGTAATATACTGAACGTCTTCAATTGTTTCTGTAATTAGTTTCATACTAGGAATCCTGTATCTGGTTCTCTTACATAAGTTGCTTGCTTTGTCAATCCAATAATTGCAGTACCTGCTCCCGTATTAACGATATAAAGGTTTGCTGTTGCCGTGTTTGCAACAGAAATATCAAATGCAGAAAGTGGCAATGAACCTTCGCCAAATGTTTGCAATACCAATGTTCCAGTTGCATCATTACCACGATAAACTTCAATCACACCAGATGTTGACCAGTGAAACTGATTGATTGCCGCAGATGTAATAATCTCATTCTGAGTATTAGTTGAAAGCTGGTTCAAATTAATACGGACATTGGCACTTGCACCAACGACACGAATTGTTGATTTTGAACGGGCTGCGTTTAGTATTTCAAATGCCATTTTATTTTATTCCCATTGAGGTGCGGCGGCGCAAAGACATTTTTCTTTTTAGTAATGTTCTATTCAACTTTGCTCTACCTTTAGTTTTCCAATATCTCTTTAACTTTCTAGCTTTTTGAATTCTTGCCATTGCAGGAATTCTCTTAACAGTATTACCAGAAATTCTAAAACCTTTAATTGCTGAACGTCTTACGTTACGTTGAACAATAATTCTTCCCTTTGCGTTGCGTCTAATTCTACGGCGAATCTTTTGGATTCTGCCCATACGTTGAATGTTTGCTTCATCAAGCACTTCAACTTCTTCATATATATCTGCCGCAACGGTACGTTTTATTTCTTCTAATCTTTTAGATGCAACTTCATTCAAGCGAGTAAAAAGTTCTTCTTTCGCTTCTACAAGTTTACCTTCAAAGATTAAATCAACTAGTTTCATTTAACTTTGCTGAAAGCAAACTCAGACGCTTTTGAAAAATGTGCTGGTGATTTATGTACCATATCAGCAAACTTCTTTTTATTATCATCATTCAATGCTTTATGAACTTGTGTCAAAGCTGATGCTGTATAATGGTCAACTTTACGAGTTTCGCCAGTGGCAAACTTTACCGACTGTGCAGACTTACCTGCCACAATCTTGTGAAGTATATCCATAACTGCTTCGTCAATTGATACCGATTGAACTGCGCCTTTAGCTACATCGGCTTTTACTTTACCAGTTGACTTGTCTTGTGTTTTTTTAATCTGGTCTTTGAATTCGTCATTGCTAACTTCTTCAGATTGAATATCACCAGTGCCTGTTATTGAAAACGGAATAGCAAAATCTCTATTCAACTTTTGATTATGGTATGTTGCAACTCTAACATTACCAGGATACAAACGTACTGCGGTTCTCTTTAGAAGCAAAACAAATGGTGGCTCATTCCGAAGATCCTCACCAATCATTTCTATTTCTTCTTTAATGTTATCTGCTGGTAATGTATTCATAGCATCACCAACTTTAACTCTGTGTGCTTTTACTTTTCTACCAGTAACATCAAGTTTGAAATCTGCTGTATCTAATACGCCTTCTGATACTGCCTTACGTGCAGTACGATACATCTGTGGATTATTGGTAATCATATCTACCATTTTGGTAAACATGTTTTGTATAATAGCACGGTCTGCTGGAGAAAAGTTTGGTTTCTCCTCAGACATTTTGCCAAGAATTTGATGTAATCTTTGAAGTTGTGCTTTGTTAGCCAAGCCTGCACGAACTAGCGCATCAAACTTAGTGAAGTCTTGTTTTTCTTCTTCAATGACAGTTTTAAATTCTTGTAAAGATTTCATTGTTCTTCTTGTGTTTCTACTTCAACAGCAACTTCTTGTTCTTTACCATTGAATAGTGTTGAACCAATTTCTTGTTTCTTTGCATCTAGTGCCTCAAATGCTTTTGCAGAAATCAATTCTTCTAAAGCACTCTTAGCTTCGGCACTTTGACCAGCGCCAAGCAAATCTATAAATTGTCTTGTGTCCATAATTACTCCTTTATTACCTATTTATTACTCTTCCAAATCTCTTTACCACACTATCTAATTCTGGTGTTGGAGATTCAGCAGAGCCATTTTCTGTCACGTTATCTTCTGGTGGAAATTGTTCTGGTGTAGCTTGGTCTTGTTGTTGCATATCTTGTTGCATTGGGCGACCATCTGGTCCAAGTGGTTGTGGCTCAGGCTCAGAATCAATTTGCTTTTGCATTTCTTCCATTTGGTCATCTGTCAAATGAAGAACATTTTTCTTTACCCACTCTTGTGAGTAGTAACGACCAACATATGGATCAATTTGTCCAAGTGCTTGTAATCTTTGTTGCAGTAATTCAGCATCACGTAACTCTGTAAAGTTATTATCTTTTATATAATCATAGAAAATATCTTCTCTAAATTCTTCCCATTCTTCTTGTGAACAAATACCTTTTAATGATAGTTGTATCTTAAGAGCATGGTCAAACACCTGAGAAAACTTGTTGCGTAGCTTAACAACAAACTTATTAAACTTTAATTCATCACGGGTAACTTCTGTTGTTCTACCAAGACCGACCATACCACCGCCTTGTGGTTCCAGTCTTGAGTATGGAACATTCAATGATTGCAATAGTTTCTTTTGGAAGTATTGTACATCTTCCATTTGACCAAGATTTTGACCAGCTGGTAATGTAGTAATCTCTGTACCTTTACCACCTTCACGGCGTGGTAACCAGAAGTCTTCAAGCATGGACATGTGTTTGCGGTCATCACGCAATTCACCAGTGTTAGCATCATAAACAACTTTGTTCTTATACTTAACCATAACATCACGCAAGTATTGTTCAGCTTTACCTTTTGGTAAATTACCTACGTCAATGTAAAATACTCTACGTTCTGGTGCTCTTGAAACACGATAGATAACAATCGCATCTTCAATCATACGTAATTGATTGAGTGGCTTGATTGCTTTGTGTAGATATGAAATAACGAATGTATTCTTTGCATCCATCATTCCAGAATTCACATTAACAACTGCATCTGGTGCAATTCTTAATCCAGAATTAACGCTTGCTGTATAATTTTGTGCTGTAGTACCTTTGTCATTGTAGACATAGTATTCCGCCATAGACTTAATAACATCTGCGCCAGTCTTTAAGTCACGACCTTTTTGTACCTCACGTACTTTACGAATCTTGCGTGGATCAATATATCGCAATTCTTGAATGCCTTCTTTAGGATTCTTTTCGTTTACAATGATATGAAAATAAATTCTTCCATCAATGTACCAACGACGGAAGATATCATCTGCTAAGTTTGAGAAGTTTAACATTGATAATACGTTATCAAATTCTTCTCTAATTTTTTTCTTGATTGTCTCTGGTTGTTTTAATTCATCAAGAACAATATCAACAACTTTACCTTTATCATCGTGACTGATTGCTTCATCTACAATCTCAGTAATTGCCATATCACACTCTGGGTGATTGGACATTTCACGATAGCGGGTAATTAATTCTAATTCATTCCGAACTGCACCTTCTAAGTCAACATATGTACCATAGTGGGCATTTTGTGTAATCGTAACGGCGCCATCGTCCAATGCTTCCGTCGGAAGGGCGAACGAAGCCTGTTCAGGTTTTTCTTTCTGAACAATATCTTTTTCACCGAGTGTGAAGCCGAATAGTTTTATAGCCACTTTGATTTTCCTTTACATTATAAAAAAGAGGAGAGCCTGGGCTCCCCCCTTACTTAGACTACTAGGTCCTCTACTGATTCCCACCATTGATAGGTAAGATTTACAGTAAATTCTTCAATTGTATCATTGGAACTCCAATCAACATCAATTGTTGAAAGGTCAGTTGGGAATACACCAATGAATTTGTACTTCTTCAAAATGGAACCAGCTTTACCATACTGACGAACTTCACCATCTACGCTATAGCCTAGTTGGGAAGCGGCTGCTGGATTACGAACGTTCAAATTATGGCTATTAATGCCATTCATCCAACGTTCAAATGCATTACGAATGACAAAATCTTCGTCATTGATAATTGTAATAGACCAATCTTGAAAGGTTCTATTTCCCGCAAATTTTAATTCACGACCAAAGTATTGAACTGGTACAGTACCTAGTGTTGAACCAGGTAGTTGAGCAGTCTTGCACATAAAACTTAATTTAGTTTGTGCATTTCCTGGCAATGAGAATGCTGGGAATGGAAGCGTTACCTCAAATAAATTTGGGCGTGCTCCATCTCCCTGCATCTGAGAGCGGAATTCGTTAATGTTAAATGCCATTTAAGTTTCTCCTATCTCTCTATTTATTAAACTCTTCCAACAATTTCTTCAAATGCTACACCAGTGCGAACAGCGGTGAAATTCAATTGAATGAAGTTGATAGAACGAGCGGGTTTGATGTAAATATCGCCAACAAATTGATTTTGGTCAATAACTTCTGCTGTGTTATTTGTGGTATCAGCAACAACACGGTAATCATAGATGCCGCGGCGACCTTGTACATCACGCAAGAATGGTTCTACAATATTAACAAAAGCGGCTCTTGTAAATTCATCATTGAATTCGAACAATGAAGAACGGGCTGCTTTAGCAATAGACTTTTCTAGAACGATAAACAAGCGGCGAACATTGATTCTATCAAACGCACTTGGACGATTCAATAGAGTTTTGTCACCGTATAGTATTGTGCCTTCGCCTGGGAATGTAACAACTGAATTTACACCAGCTTTGTACAATTCATCACGTTCAGCTTTGGTTGGGTTCCAAGCAAGTTTAACAACGTTCTTGATAACGCCACGATTTAGTCCAGCTGGTGAGAACCATGGATCACGTTCATTATCTGTACGAACACAAAGACCAGCGATATCGCCGTTCAATGGTACCCAACGATATACGTCATTGTATTTGTCGTATTGATACTTGTAGCCAGAATCCATAACTGCGTATGAAGACTTGGTATATGTACCTGCGGTAGTAATTACTGTTGTAGATTCTGAGCCAGAATTGTTTACAACATCATCTTGTTCTGGTGAAACAAATACCATACAATCTTTACGTGTCTCAGCAAGAGCAATCAAATAGTTTGGTACTGTTGTGCCGCTTGTAGCACCTGCCATCAATAGAGAAACATCTACTGCATCAGGATTCGCAAACTTAGCATACGCGGTATTTGTATTGGCTGCTACAGGAGTATCATCAATACCACCAGTTAAAGTTGAAGCATATGCTGTTGCTACTGTAGTATATGAAACTGCACCAGTTGCGGCTGTACCCCAGTTTGCGGCTAAATTACCAGCCCACCAAATGTATTTGGATCTAGAATTGATAACATCTTTAATGTAGTTACTTGAGCCATCTGAATTCTTAGCATCGCTTGCTTTAGAAACGTAACCCCATTTTTCAAGAACTGTATTTGCAGTACCAGAAATTCTACCTGTTACGTCAACAACAATAACGTGTAATTCATCATTTGAAGAACCACGCTGAGAAGCGTATGTTGAAGTTGCTGGTGCAGAATCAAACTCAGCTTTGTATGAAGTCCAACCAGAGTATGAAGAACTGTCAGCCATTTCAACACGAATTGAATTGCCAATAGCGCCTGCCCACTTAGCATGGAAAGCTGATGTGCCATTTGATGAATGGTTTTGTTCGTAATCTGTTATGTTTTCAATCAATACAGTTGTAGCTGATGAATTTGCTGTCGCATTTTTAGCGCCTGCTCCTACAGCACGTACAATTCTCAAGTCGCTTCCATATGATAAGAAGTTGGCAGCGGTAAAGAATGTCTGGAATGTATTAGCGTCTGGTTTACCGAATCTGTCTACAAGTTGCGTTTCGTTGCTAATGATAGTGATTTCATTAGCTGGACCCCATGTAAAAGCGCCGGCTAAACCACCAATCGTAGTTGCAACAGAAGGAACAACTGTTGTCAAATCTACTTCGGAGATATTAACTCCTGGTGATAATTGGAAAGCCATTTTGTGTTCTCCTTTTTATTATTATAGAACTAAATCGTATTATCTATTTATGTTTTTATAAAGCTGACGAAAGATATCCTCTGCGTTTTGTTACAGTCCAGAGGTCTTCTCCATCAAAATGTTTTTCTTCTTCTAAGCCGTCATCCAAAATGCCTATCGGCAGTAATTCTTCTTCCATTTGGATGTTTCTTTCTTCTAAAAGTCTTTGTCTAACATCGGAATTTGTTATCTCTTTGAAGAAACTTTGTGCTGACAACCATGAAAAAAGCACCAAAGTCATTACAATATCATCATTGTTGCCCTCTTCGGCTTTATAAGAATCTTTATCTCTTACAAAGGTATTTAGCTCCGCAATGGTGTCAAAGTCTGTAGTAATGAGTTTGTCAGTTTCTATTAGAGTTTTTAAGTTGGAACAACCAATCTTTTTGACTGTCTTGGATGTTTTGACACCATAGGCTGCACCCTTCTTGAATCCGCTGGCAATGTGCTGACCTTTAATATCATGGCTTTCAATTCGGAAGATGTTTTCATACTCCAAATCATAATGTAAAATATCAACGACTTGTTGTCCAACACTATTTGTTTCTACCAATATCCAAGCACGATTATATCTATTAGCTAGGTTGTAAACATAAGTTGGAAAGATAAACGCTGACAGTTTATTGTCTCTAAACTTGGCTACATGTTTGTATGGTAATTCGGTAACGTCTACAATTGAGCATACGGAATAGTCCAGGCCTACACCTTCAGCGCAATCTACAATCGCCATGTAAGTATGACCTGGCTTAGGTGCTTCGTAAATGTCTAAGTATTCTTCTTTTTCTACTGGATTATTAAACGCTAACATCTTCAGTTTAGCACCAGGAATCAATGTAGCTGAAGAACCGATAAACTCAGTCTCAAACTCTTGCCTGAACTGTTCTTCACTGGTGTTCCTAATCGTTTCTTCACGCCAAGCGGCATCTCTTCCTGGCACCATAGACCAGTGAACTTCAAATGGTACATACAATGAACGTTGTTCTACTGCATCAGTCCACATCTTATAGAACTGATTCAATCCATGCGGCGTTGAAACGATAATAACTTTTGTAGTTTTACCAGACGAGATTACCGGATAAGTGGAAGTAAAGAATTCGGCTGCGATGTTTTGTGGAACGAAAGCAAACTCATCCAAGAATACTAGATTGTATGTTCCTCCACGAACACCAGATGCGTTTGTTGCGTAAGCTGAAATCTCAGAACCATTCTCAAGAACGATGTTTCCTTTGTTCCATTCCATAATGCCTTGTTGCATCCACAATGGAAGATATTCATATGAGTATTTGATACGACCAAGAATGTCACGGGCTAAGTCGCCTTTGTTCGCTAAAATCGCAATCTTGTAGTCATCTGTAAACAAAACTGCCCAAAGCATATAACCAGCTGTGGTGGTTGTTTTACCAACCTGTCGTGGCATCTTAGCAATAGAGAAGCGATTATTATGGAAACCACGAACCATCTCCTCTTGAAAGTTCCACATATCAAAAGGAATGAGACCCAAGTCTACGTTAACAATCTTTACATAATTCTTAATGAAGTAGACTGGGTCTTTAATGCACCGAGTAATCTCAATTAATTGGTCATTGGTGTACTCAACTTGTACACCAGAACGTTTTAACTTTGGATTACCTAAATAACCACCAATTGACATTACTTAATAATGCTTCTTAACATCCATGCTTTTTTCTGATGTGCGCCTAGCAAGTCTTGCAAGAAGTTACCAACTGCTGGTTCATCTGCTTGTTCAGCGGCTACAATACCCGCACGTAGATGTATGATGAATCTATCATTATCACGTTTCAATTCTGTCATCATAGCAAGTGCCATAGGAATGTTTTGTGATTCTTCCAAGTCAGCCAATTCCAACATTCTTTCTAATGAACCTGGCGCATATGAATCTAACTGACGAATGTGTTCAGCAATAACATCGTTTTGTGCCCAAACATCATTATAGAATTCATCAAGGAATCCATGATACTGTGGAAAATTAGCACCCTCAATATTCCAATGAAAGCCATGTGATTTTAGATACAAAGCAAAATTGGTGCCCAAGATTACCTTTAGTTGTTGGATTAGTTGTTCCATTTTATCCTACCTGTTTAATTTGTTTAATCAAATCTCTTGTTGAGCCTACGAATACTGCTTTGTCCACATTCACCACAGTCTGTTCTTTAACTGGTGACAACTCTTTTTTCTTCTTCTGCAACTCAAGCAAATCTTTATTAATGTCAGACATATTCTTAATTAATGTGGCCGCAACTTCATATGCTCTTGGATGATCCGTTGCTTTTGCTACCATAAGAATATTATCTACAGCAACTTTACCTTTTTCGGCTAACTCACGAATGTTGTTTCTTGCAAATTCAAAGTCTGAGTCCACATCTGTTGGAACAATTTCAATCAAAGAAGATTCGTCTTCTGCGAGTGGTTGAACTCCAAAGATGTTGGATAGATTTTCATTAGTTTTCAATCTACGCCCTGCCCTTTGATGAACCAAGTATTTGCTCCAACATTTAATAGTGTAGCCCAACCATATGAGTAAACGTTTGCATATCCTTTTACTGTTGAATTGTTAGCAACATAAAGAGTAACATCATTTGATGTTGCAACATTAATTCTACCAGTACCATTCAACACGATATCAATTACTGTGCCAGTAGGCCATGCAACAACACCAGAATTAGGAATTGTAATTGTTTGAACTTGTGTATTGGTACTATAGATGTGCCCGCCGCGGTCAGTTAATTGTAGTGTATAATCTTGAATTCTAATGTTCTGTGAAATGTTCAATGCAGTATTAGCCGCTGTGTATGCGCTGTTAGCTTGATTGAATGCATTACCAAGATTATTGGTTAATATAACAACACTTGCACCAACGTTTGCTTGACCTGCTAAAGCGGCTGCACCGACGTTAGCTTCATAATTAGCTTTAGTAGTAATTAATCCAGCGCCTACGTTTGCTTGACCGACTGCAATAGCAACACCAACGTTTGCTTGTGATGTAGTTTGATATGCTAATAGTCCAGCGCCTACGTTTGCTTGACCTGCTAAAGCGGCTGCACCAGTATTTGCTTGGTATGCGGAAGTTACAGTAATGATACCAGCACCAACGTTTGCTTGACCAGAAGCAACATCCGCAATTCTACCTGCGCCAACGTTTGCTGACCTTGCAGCCACTTCAACACCAACGTTAGCTTGACCGGCTGCGGTTACTGTAATAAGACCAGCGCCAACGTTTGCTTGTGATGCGATATCTGTTGCAAATGTAGAATCAAGATATGTGCGTAATGAAATGAGTGATATAGTATTTGATGTTCCGCTTGCCGTGTTGGAAATAGAAAATATAACATTTCCTGGTGTGTCTCCAACATTAGAGATTGCGGTTAATTGAGAAAACTTTTTTGTCATTTAGACTTCCTATTTTAAGTCAATGTACTTGGAAATTCTGTAATCGTTTCTGAGAATCCAAAATCTTCATCCGAATTTGCTGTTACTGGATCTGGTACAGTTATAATTGAAACTGTTTTTAGTGGATTCAAATCTACGGTATTTATTGTATATGTAGCATTAGAATAATCACCAACAATCACATCATCTTCTTCAAGTAATTCATTTAAGTCTGACACTACTAATGTGCCTCCGCTATTATTTGCAAAGTACACAACAGTCCCTGTTTTGTTTTTGGATGAACTTCTAACAACTTCACCTGTAACTAAAACACCAGAACCATTAGCATAATCAACATATACTTTTTGCGATAGGGTGTTTCTTGAATCGGTGTAGATGTTCGTGTTTGCCTGTTCAATTAAACCAACGGTGCTTACTGGTGGGAAAATATATCCTTTTACAGTAAAAGATAAGTTCCAAATGATAAGTCTAGTCGTAGACATATCACCTTCATACTCTGTTTGTGGTGTCACAGAATTAAGAATGACTGGCATATCATATTTTCTACCTAATGAAGGTATTAAATCCACAGTCACAGTAAAGTCTGGTGTGAAGTATGGCAATATCTGCTCAAGAATTTGTGTACCATCCTCTGTGTTTCTAACATAGATAGCTAACTCAAATTCAAAGTTGTAAGGTATTGGTGCGTACTGTGCGGATACTGCACCCGTCAAAGCATTTGTAGAAAAGTTTCTATTGATTGAATTGAATTTTCTGGATGAATCGTATTCTAATCCAACCAAATCAAAAGAAATTCTTGGCACATATGTTGCAATAGATTTTGTTAGTGTTGGATCAGATATCAATCTGGTAACATATTTCTCTTTTGCGCCATAGGAAAGAGGAACACGCATTCTCTCATGCTCAATTGTTCCAGCTTTATTGTATCTTACCAATAACAAATCGTTGAATAGTGTGCCAAAAGCAACTACTACTTTACGAATTGTTCTATTATAAAAGTGTGAGTTATTTAACATCAGGCTTCACCAAATGGATTATGTTCCGTGAAGTCCAATATTCCATCGGCTTCAGTTTCTATTCTAACATTGTCTGCGATATCTTCAAAGATGCTATTACCAACTTGCGTATCATCATTGTAAGTTATGGCACTTCTCAAAGCATTGCTTGTGTTGCCGCGAACATTGCCAGTAGCAAAAGATCCTTGTACACGAATAATGCTGACGGATGAATGTGCAGTATAAGAATGAACAATAGCTTGTGCGTTTGCTGTTGCTAATGAAGAACCTTGATATATGATTTCGCCAGGAACAAAAGAACCAGTTCCTGCCGGAAATACTGTAGTATTTGCAATAGGCAACGATGCACGTTTGTAGCTATCAAATATCTGGTCATCAATTTCATCAACGCCAGTAGAAATAATTTCTTCACTAAAGACAAATTGTTTTAGTTTCAATGCATACACATAAACATTACCACCACGACCACGACCTAATGTGTAGAACATCGCTTGATTGTTTTCATGTTCCACAAACGATATCTCAAAGAAATTTCTTAGTAGAGGAATATAAATTAAATCACCCTCTCTTGGTCTAACTAAAGATGTTCCTAGAGATGCAAATCTTCTGCGGGACATTAACAAAGTTACTTCATCTCTAATCTCTAAGCCAAACTTTGATATGAAATCGCCTTCACCATCCATGCCGCTAACATTCTCAAGATACATTTCAATTCCATAAGCACTACGAAATTCTTTTAATGTGTCTTCACCATAGAGCATGTCTACTTGGTCTCTGGAAGTCTGTGGTAGATAATAAACATCCATGCCATGTATTTGCATAGCTTCAATCACCAAATCTTCTACTAGTAATTGCTCACTAGTTATTTGGTGTAATGGAAAATTATTAAAATAAAAATTCGTTGGCATGTTTAGCCCACAAAGATTTCGCTAGGCATACTGCTGATGGTGTACATTTCTTCTTCTAGTTTGTCCAACTCAGCTTGTGCTTCTTGCATGATTCTTGGACCATCTAGTGTTACTCCACCAGGCATTTGAATGCCCGCAAACTTAGAAAGATTAGTACCCCATTGATACTTAATTTTTGCTGTAGCATAAGTCTTCAAAAACTTGTCATTCCAAACATCCGAAACGCCAGCTTTTGTTGCTGTGTTTGCGGTAATATTTGCCGATAAACTGTTAGCAATGGTAATACTTGTTGGAGAATTGATTGTACGAATCTGAACTTCTTGACCATCAGATAGTGTGATAAAGTCATTTTCAAGAACTTCTTGGTCAAATATTGTTGCTGTTCCTGTGATAGTGTTGCTACTTGTTGTACCAGTCAAAGTTCCGGTCAAAGTAACTGTGTCTGGTCTTAATGCGCGGTAACATTCCACAACAACGTATTGACCAACTTGTAAATCTTTACCCCAATCAATATCTAAGAAAATCTTATTTTGTTTACGATTGAATCTAAACAATGGTGTTCCGGAAAATAGTAGATTCAATGTGCGGATGTGTTGCATGGTAATTTCATATGACACATAAGACACCGATGTGAAGTCATACAAATCGTGCAAACGCAACTGATAGCGCAAGTCAAACATATTGACTGAGGAAGATGACTGGTCAAATGGTATAATGCCGGTAACAAAAATGACCGGATCTGGGCAATAAATCCATCTGCGGTCAATGTCTGCTTGGGTAATTTGATGCTTCATGTACAATTGTTCGCAACCATCAAAATGATAGTCTTCAAAGAATTGTAGCGCATCATCAATTCTGTCTTCAACTTGGTCATCATCCACATTGATTTGGATTACTGGATGACCCAATCTGCGTAGGCAGTAGTCTTTGAAAGTTGCTCTAGTTGTGGGTTTAGCCATTTATAGTTCCCAATAGTTTTATTATCTATTTATACTATTAAGGCACCAGTCTTGGAATCATATTTTTTATTAGGATCAAACCACTTAAAACCTTCCCATCCTGGCTCACCCTCAAGCACTCTTTTGCCTTGGGAATATACTCCAATATGTTCCACAAGATTGCTTCCGTCTTGATTCTTAAGAATGGCCATCTTCATCTTATATTGCTCTTTGAAATATTTCATCACTGGATATTCAGCCAAATTGCAATCTTCAACTTCTTTTACTGGCTCTTTTGTTACCCAAGCTGGATACAATGATGCCATTGTCCAGAAATAGTCATCCCTAACATCATATCGGTACTCCCTAAAGAATTTGTCTTCCCATGTGATTGCTGGTTTGTTCAATTCAAAATCATACCATGGATTTCGCTTTAGATTGACTTGACAAAACTCTTTGTTTTCTTCCAGAAAATCTATCAGAGTTTGTATTTTGATTGGTGCACCAAAGACTACATCATCCTCATGGTGCCAGATGTAATCATAATCTTGTGTGGCTAGATAATTCCATAACTCTGTCCAAGTTGGTGTTAAACCAAGATTCTCTGTATGAAGAACTGCTTCATTGAATCCATATTTTTTGGCTAACTCTACAATAAGTTTATCATCTCTATCTTTTGGATAGTCATCTATGAATATGCCATAAACTTCATGGTCACCAAAGTCAATATACTTTTGGTGTGATTCTAAAGTCGGTATTAAGAATTCTGGTCTGTTTGTAGAAAAGATAACTCTGCATATTTTCATATCAATATTCTGTTGTTATGAAAAATAGTTGAAACAGTCTACCATCTTCTTTGTCTTTGCCGAAGTAATCTAAAGACATATGATAATTGTTTCCACGATACAATACTAATCTATTGTAAACATTTCCAACTCTATCAACAAGTTCCCACTTAGTCATATCTTGTGTGACGCCGGATAAATCTGTGCCATCTTCTGTCATGCTTCCTGTTTTCTTATATCTAAAAACTCCTGTACCACCAGATAGTGGAGCATCAGGAGTCAAATACAAAACGCCTGCCCAAGTGTTGTATGAATCAGCATGAATCCAACTTCTATCCATTGAAGTTGTTAGTTGAAAACTTCCTGTATAACCATCATTTGCTTGCCAGTCTGTAACATTTCCAGATACATCTTGGAGTATTTTTTGTATGGTTTCTTTTGTGCTTTCATTGATAAAAGTTTTTGTTCTAGAACCTGGCCAATTACCAGTAACACCAAACTCTTGTGCTAAAGCAAACTCTCTTACATCATTTGGATTATTATAGAACTCATCAACCACAATCATATTTGTTTTCATATTATCTCCACTTAGGACCTTCCATCCATACTGCTAATGAATGTCTTGTTCCTTCTGTCACTGGCAAGGCTGCGTGACTTATGAAAGATGGAAGAAATATTGCCGTACCTTGTTGTCGTATTTCTTCCTTATCTGGAGAATTTTGCGACAAGTCATACATCTCAAAATCACCACCTTCATAAGTTGTCGGATCAGTCAACTGGATTACACATGTAAGTTTTCTATGAAAGTGTGGATCACCATTCATCCAAAACACATCATGGTGTCTTTTATATTCGCCTTGATATTCGGATGAATATTCAGCAAGTTGTACAAAACTTAATCTGCTAATATGAAAATTGAAGAAGTCGTGGTTTGCTTGAATTGCCATTTTCCAAATCTCATCAAAGAGAAATTGGAATTTGGGTTCTTGATGAATAAACCGAATCTCACTTCTTCGGTAATCATCATCCACAATTTCATCTGAAACACCCATAGATGCTTTTTTAGAAGGTAACTTTAGACCTTCATCTAAAATGAAATCACATTGCTCTTTGGTAAATCTACTTTTGAAGTAAGCCCATTCGCCGTTCATAATTAATTAATTACTTTAGATGCTAATGGTCCTTGAGGTTTGTTTTCTAACTGCGCTCTTGCTTGTTGAGAAATAGAATCAATAACTGGTCTACTAAACTTGTGTGGAATTTCTTCCAAGCCAGCTATAAGAACATTTAACCAACTTGTCTTAAGCGTTAGTGTAACTTGTTGTTCTTCTTGTTGTGGTTGCATCATATCATTCATGTCAAACTCCTTTATAATGAATTAATAAACTATCTAATATATATCTCGTCTTTTATGTGGGTATTCCTGGTGCTGTATTAGAAGCGGGTGCCCATGGCATTTGTGCTTCGGAAACAGGATTGACATGCTGGTCAATCTGCTCTTGAATTTTTCCATTCACATGCGCTTCATAAGAACCAACGACAACATCTTTAATCCATTCAAGAACAACTTCTTCGGTTAATTCTTCAAATGGAACAAAAAGATTTCCTTCAGGCATAGTTGTTGATGTGAATGGTGTTGCACCAGAAAATGTTCCTACGTTACCATTTTCATCAGTACCAATCTTTTGCCAGTATGTTTGCACAACTGCGTTTTGATTGGATCCTTCGTTCTTAGTTTTTAGACTGGTGACTTTCCAGGTATATGTAATAGCCATTATTTTCTCCTAAAATGTTGGCGGGTCAGTGGTTTATTTATACTCAATTAATCATATCAGTTTAGCGAAGTTCCATCCAATAACTTACACTATCTGCCTTGTATGTAGATCCTGGTGGAACAATTAGTGTTGCAGACAAAATTACGCTGTTTCCATATGGACCTGTTACAAGAAACGCCACACTGTCAACATACACAGTCATATTACTTTGCCCATAAGCACAGCAAATTATTACGGTTATTGGACGTGATGTGCTGTTGGTGTACAAGGTGCCTGCCGCCCTGCTGCCCACCACATTTTGCCAAGTTTGAGACTGTCCGATAAGGTTTGTGGCCGTTACTGTCCCGCCCAATGCAAGGTTACCTGCGCTAGATAAGGTGCTGTGAACACCATTTGCGCCATTACCAAAGTTAATTCCGTCGCCATCATAATAGTTTAAGTACATTTGATAACCAGAGGCTGCATCCATGTGCAAATTGCCATTTGTTGAACAAACAGATGCTACTGAACCGCTGTTAGTATAATTCTGTCTTCCATCACCGCCAACTAAAAGGTAAGATCCCCAAGTAGGATTTGGACCATGTAAAGCACCGCCACGAATTCTCAATGCAGAATCGCTTGTAGTATTTGGATCAAGATAATATCCAGTGTCATCTCTATCATAAAACAAAGGTGCTCGCATACTACCAGATGAAGAAGTAAATGAACCTCTGTAATAACATAATTCTAATTGGTCGCCACCCACGCCAGAATTAATTGTATCTGCATATACGTTAGTCCCGATAAATCCATATGCGGTGTCACTGGAGTAGTACCAGCTTGTTGCTCTGAACGAACTGGCTGCCCAATTGTTTCCAGACATATCCAATTCCCAACGATTCGCTGAAGCAGACCAACCACCAATACGCAATATGTTATCGGAGTCCAGTCCCATGTTTACTGCATATACTCCACCTTTGTGAAAAGACATAAAAGCAGAGTTATTGCTATCTGAATATGCTTGTAAAGGTGGACTATTTAAACTTCCGGAAGTTGCTCCCAAATTAGAACGAAAGTAATTTCCACCTGTCCAAGTATTGCTTGATCCTAAGATTGATGCGCCAGAAGGTCCAGTGGGTCCCGTTGGTCCCGTAGCGCCAGTTGGTCCCTGTGCTCCTTGAGGTCCTGTTGGTCCAGCACCTCCCTGTGCGCCTTGTGCTCCTTGAGGTCCAGTTGGTCCAGTACTTCCTGTTGGACCCTGTGCGCCTTGTGGACCAGTAGGACCAGTGGGACCAGTTGCTCCCTGTGCGCCAGTTGGACCAGTAGGACCTTGAGCGCCGGTTGGACCAGTTGCTCCCTGTGCGCCTTGAGGTCCTGTTGCGCCTTGAGGACCAAAAAGTCCTGTGTTAGCACCAACCCAGCGACCATTGGCTGCAATTACTTGTGAACTGCCTATTGTGAGGCCGTTCTTTACGATGAAGTCTTGATTAGATGCCATTTAATTTATCTGAAAATTTATCCATCTCATTTTTAATTTCATCAATGGTGGCAGAAGAATTAATTCCTATTTGTATCTCAGTATACTTATCTCTAATAATTTGTCTAGCTGCCTCTGCGACTACTGATTCCGATGGAATAGTTGCTTTAATGTCTAAAGGAGTAAATTCAGCAGCCCTGGCAATTCTACGTTTTTCGTGAGCAATATTTTTTGCTTTGTCAATATTAATAGTAATCATTGTATTATTTCCCCAACTCTCAACATCGGTGATCCATCATTATTCCATCCTACTACAGCATTGAGTGAACCAATACCATAATCTTCTCCATGACCATCATAGGTAGAAAAATCTGCTTCCCAAGCGTCAAAAAAATTATGGTCTTCTGGAACATCACTTGCTTCTAAAATTTTATAAGGTTTTCCATTAGGAACATCTTTAGCGGCAATTTGTTCTATTGTTAATCCACAATTTGGCGCTGGAATAACAAGTACTAAACCACCATTATCGTTCGGATAAATTATTCTTTTATTCATATTAATTTCCTTATCTATAAACTACTACCAACTGATAAGTATTATCAGTTAAATTTCCTACCGCTTGTGATTGGTAAGAGCAAACACTTCCGACCGAAGCCGTGTATGGCGCCGCCGCACCGCCTGGAGCATTTGAGTTAGATGCGGGCGACAAATAGCTATTTGAATATGACATTACGTAGTTTGCATCTGGCATTGCAGTTGCAAAATTTATTTGGTACGTACCTGTAGTACTTTTAGAAATTGATGACACGTTAACTTGCGCCCGGATGCTTCCCGCACCGTCAAAATTTACCCATGCTCTAGCCATATAGTATGAAGGAGAGCCTGATGTTGTTGCAATAGTTCCACCACCAACTGTTAGTCCATTCAAAACTGATGTGCTGGCTGGGTCAGTGTAATACCCGGTGTTGTTGGAGTCGTAGAAGATTGGTGCTCTCCAAGAATCTGGAGCAGTTCCATATCCAGTATAGTGAAAAGTGTATGCTACAGTCGGATAAGAGTCGTTACCACCAACTGCAATAAAAGCGGAACCCCAAACAGAACCTCTTAAAGAACCAAAAACAGTATGTTGTCTATAACCTGAAGAAGATGTTGATGTTCCTGAAATCATCGGAACATATCGGTCTGAGTTTGTTCCTGTTCCTGTTTCGCTGACTTGTATAGGAGATACATATCCTAAATCTGTAACGGCTGCGTATGGACTGCCAGAACGAACAGTTATATTATACATATTTGACGTGCTGGCTGGGTCAGTGTAATACCCAGTGTTGTTGTAGTCGTAGAAGATTGGTGCACGGGAGCTGTTGATAGACAGTGAATAATTTGATTCGAGCCTAAAGGTTTCGGTGCTTCCCGTCCCCATCCTTACAAGTTGGGTTCCACTTCTCGCAAAAAAGTTTAACCCGCCAACGTCTGAAACAAGCGTTATTCCGCCCGCTGTATAGGGTGGAAAGCTATCGGATGAAGTAGACCGAACTAACAGATACCCAGCTCCCGAGCCAGCATCGTTTAAAAACTGAAATCCTGCATAGTCAGCATTGTTGGGTTGAAATTTTAAATCATAGTTGGTTCTAGTACCAGCAGGTATTGCTGACCAGCTGCTTGGACCTGTTGGTCCTGTAGCACCTGTCGGACCTTGAGCACCAGTTGGTCCCTGTGCGCCAGTTGGTCCCTGTGCACCAGTAGGACCAGGAGGTCCAGCACTTCCTTGTGCGCCTTGTGTTCCCTGTGCGCCTTGTGGTCCAGTTGGTCCAGCGGGACCTTGTGCTCCTTGAGCACCTTGAGGTCCAGTTGGTCCAGTTCCTCCAGTTGCACCTTGAGCGCCTTGAGGACCAGTGGGACCAGTTCCACCTGTTGCTCCCTGTGCTCCCTGAGGTCCGGTCGGTCCTGTTGCGCCTTGAGAACCTTGGGCTCCCTGTGCGCCTTGAGGACCAATTAATCCTGTGCTGACACCAACCCAACGACCGTTAGCGGCAATTACTTGTGAGCTGCCGATTGTTAAACCGTTTTTTACAATAAAGTCTTGATTAGATGCCATATTTTATATAGTCTTGTTAAAAAATAGGATTTTAATTTTCCCAAGGCAAGGTTGGAGTAATCGAAGGTGGATTAATTGCTGTGTCAATCTGTTGTTGTACGGCCGCTTCTGTAGCGTCCTTGTCCACGCCAGATGCCCAAATCCAACCAAGAACATCTTCTTTTGTTAAGTTAGCATATGGTATGTATGTTGATCCAGCGGCGTAAGTCACACCACAACTTGCGTAGACAGATCCGTTGTATGTCTTGCCATCTTGCTCTTGAGTGCCGTTGCATTGCCAGTGAACGGTGAATACGACATTTGTTTGTCCCTCTGCTTGGGGATAACAGTTCATTGCCGACACATTCCAGACTATGGTTCTCATGCTGGCGCTCCTTGAAATTGTGCCGCTTGTTCAGCCACTTGCGCTTGATAAGCCGCAATGACTTCAGCAGTCCAGGCCGCATTGCAGATTGCAACGACATTGGCAGGGATACCCGTCAAGTCTTGCCCCGGCGTGAGGCTTGAACGATGATAGGTCTTGCTTAGTTCAGTGCCATCTTCCATGATGCGGGTGGCTTCACGATAGAGAACGATGCCGTTCTCAGTGACGGTGATTTGGTCTATTGAGGTCGCTTTTGTTAATGACATTTTAATTTCCTTAAAGTTGGGTTAGTGCCCGGCTAATAATCCATTCAGGCTAATAAATTTTGTGGTTAAGGTGTGGTGTAGGTAATACTAAAAATAATGGAGCTGGACGACCCCAAAACATTTTTTTGTAAAGTCACCCACGAACTATTGCTAGTGCTTAAATAAATTTCGAAAAATGAATTTGGGGGGTAACAGTATAAAACTGGATCACCGGTATATGCTATGTTATTTAACATTACAGCACCGGTGAATTCCCCAATAGCTCCTGGAAAAGGAAGATTAGTAATAGCCACAGAGCCTGAACCACTACCACTTGATGTGGTTAATGTGGCAGATACGGTAACTAATCTACCAATTTTTGTATAGTTGGCGCGGGGTACAGTTAACGTAAAACCAGAAATGGCTGGTGTCCAAGTCCCCTCTTCATAATCATCCAGTGTATTTGCGTCAGTTGATGCGACTTGAGTTGGAGGAAAAGCGATGCCTACACCCGTGGCTGTGGAGTAGGCGCCTCCTCTTAAGGCAACTACTCCGGTAGTATTTACTATTATGTTGTGTGCTGCCGCTGTATGGTCATAAGACATATAATGATAACCAGCACCAGCACCCATTGAATAGAAACGACTAGTATTACCAAGAATAAGAGAACTATAGGATCTTGACCCGCCTATGTTTAGTTGCCATGAATCAGCGCCCCATACCGAGCTGTAAGATGCAGTAGTGCCTATACCAACAAAACCACCTGAATCTATTCGCATACGTTCTAAAATGGTTCCACCAGTTGCTGTATAGAATGTTACTAGTCCAGTAGCATTAGTGCTAGATGATCCCTCTGCTCCAATCACCATCCCTCCGTGTATTTGATACCCAGAAGCTCCGATTGTCTTACCTAAAAATTGAGCGGAATATGAACCAGCAGTAGTTAGATCCGTCTGCCCCATAAAAATCCCGGATCCCCCGGACTTTCCAAGTGAAAGCAATTTGTAGCTGCCGCCTAGTGATACTCCATTAGGTGTAACACCCACCCCTAAGTTACCGTCGGAATCTATTCTCATTAATTCGGTGCCTGGGGATGATGCTGTAGGAGTTGATGCTCCGTAGTAAAAAGCCAGGGGGTAAGTGTTATCGTTATATACAATACCCACCCGCCATCCATTCACACCCTGTTGCCAAGCCAAATAATTTGCTTGTGCAGTAAGGTTTTTAGGTAGATGTAATCCGTCAATTCGTGTGCCAGAGGTAGAACCCGGATCAACCGTTAATTTACCCGTCGGCGCACTGGTCCCTATACCGAAGTCACCGTTAGCAGTGAGGGTTATCAAATCTACTGAATCAGCAGGGTCAGTAATTTTTAAACCTGACGATGTTGACCCCATCTTAATATAACTGAAAGGGGCACCTGCACTATACCTACCTATTTGCAGTTTGGCACTTGTATCCGGTGTAATTGAAATTCCTGTTCCTGCAACAGTAAGTCTGCCATAAGATGCGGAGGCTGAGGTTGTCCCAATACCTACATTACCCGATGTGTCAACAACCATTCTAGTTACAGAATTTTTAAAGTCATATAGATAAAATCCCTGAGATGGAACAATTGAACCACTAGCATCTGCTTTACCTATCTGCCAGGCGTTTTGTCCGCCACTTGCACCACCAAAATTAATGTATTGATATTGACTGGCAGTGTTAGATCCAAGTTGCATAGCTCCAGAACCGTTTGATTCAGATACATGCAGTCTTAGTACTGGAGAAGTAGTCCCAATACCTACATTGCCGTTTGCATCTTTTACCAAACCGCCATTACCCACATTAAGAGTATCGGTACTTGCATCACCAAGCGTAGTGTTGCCCGTTGTGGAAAAATTCTCAATAGCCAAGGACAATCCTGGCGTAGTTATTCCTGTAGTACCGTCTAGCGTGATTGCCATTGTTTATGCTCCTTTAAGCGCCGCTACATCGGCTTGCAATTGGGTGATGAGGACTTGTTGTTGCATAAATTAAGTTATTCGTATTGCAGACCATATTAACTCTGATACTGTTGCACCTGAACTTTGGTAAACTTGTACAGCCATACCTGTATTTTGGATTGTAATAGCAGACCCCCCGGCAATTACTATTACATTTACGGAGGTATTGTTTAAATGGACTATTGCAGTTTCTGAATAAGCCGCAGTAGAAACTAAAGCAGAAACTGTAACCAAATAAGATGTAAAGTCAGCAGTCATGGTAAACATCGTGTATGCGACACCACTGCTTACTGAAGTTAATACACCATTAAACGAACTAAATGACCCACCAACTATTCTTTTGGTATTGGATACAGCACCCGCAGATGTTGTAGTCCCTACCAGCAATTGACCGCTGGTGTCAAATCGGCTCACCTCACCAATACCACTAATACCAAAAGTAATAGTGGCCAAAGAACCGTTTTTTCCTATGTCTAAACCATTTGATGTATTAAACTCAAACGCACTTATATATGCGCTGTCAGCGGCATTTCTAAAACGAATAGCCTTACCATTCGCCATGGCAAAATCACCAACAGACAATCCTGTTCCAGATGTAACACCCAAAAGCAATTTACCGCTGGAGTCCAGCCGCATGCGCTCTGCCGGTAAAGAACCATTTAAGCGAGTATAGAAACCAAGGTAACCAGAATAGTTACTATCGGTTGAATTTTCTTTTAACCCGCCAATAGCCGCAAAATTAGCAAGAGAACCGCCAGAGGTGTATTTGCCCTCAAAAGCTATCAAACCACCTGTACCTGTTGATTGCGATGCTGACGAACTAAAAATTGCCGTTGTATTTAATCCTGCATACGAAACAGGAGCGTTATAAACATAAAAGTTTGCACTTGCTGTCGTAGTCCCCACCAGCAAGTTACCGCTGGAGTCGATACGGGCACGCTCTGTTGGAGCAACACCAAAAGTGCTTGGAGTGTAAAAAGCAAGTTGTTGACCACCAATAGAGCCAATGCCAGAACGATAACCATTACCACCAATAAACCCATTAAATTCAAGTGTTGAGTTGCCACTTGCAGGATATTGTGCGTCTTGAATAACTGCCGTGACTGTGTACGCTGATGCAGTACCTATAGAAGTTACATCTAGTTTTGCATCTGGACTTGTAGTCCCAATACCCAAGTTACCGCTGGAGTCGATACGGGCACGCTCTGCGCTGTTAGTATAAAAAGCTAACGGAACAGCCTCTAAGTTTCCTAATTCCGTAACAGTTGATTGTGCTGTAAAAAATGCTTTTCTTACACCGCCTCTACCTAATTCTAAAGCAGAATATGAAGATGCAGAATTTATTTGTAAAACCGCACCACTTGAACCAGAATCATTGATTCCAACAGTTCTTCCATAACCACGGCTAAAAATATCTGGTGTTGTAGTCCCAATCCCCACATTTTGACTTCCATTAATTGTAACGGCTGTATTACCATTAGTTTGTAGACCTAAAACGCCTGATGTATCAGATGTTATCTTAACGCCGTTTGTGGTATCTGCATTAATAGTTGTTGTCATGCTGTTCCTTCGTCCGCTGGTTCAGGCGTGTTGCCCTCTGCAAGCCATTTTAGATACTCTTCGTTGTTTTCTCTATTGACAAAAGCGCCATCAGATAATCGCAAAGCGTAATCACTCAATTGCAAGCCGTTTGGTGTTTGTGTGTTTATTAGTTTGTACATGATTACAACTCCGCAGATGCAGTTACAACCGTAGTCGTTGAGCCACAAGCGTACAGAAATGCCGCCTGACCAGAGGAAGCATAAACTCCTGTATAACCATCAAAATTTAACCTCATGTTATTTTGGCCTGCGCTGTTAAGGGTAATCGTTCCAAATGTCCCCGGAAAACCTCCTGCGGGAGTTAAAACTGTCCATTGCCCACTAGTGTTTCCCACTGCTGGAAGTGTTATTGTTGAGGGCGTTGTACGCATTGGGAAATAAAAACTAAAAGGAATCGCTCCAGTACTTGTTCCAAATGTACTGCCAGTAGCAATCATTGTTCCGCCTGTGTATGAAAAACTTTGAAAGTATCGCTGACAAAGTTGCAACTCAGTCCCATATGGTCTGTAGTCAAAGCTAGTCGCTGTTGCGCCTTTTTCCAACTGGACACCTGTGATGTAGAAGGTGGCTCCGTTTGTTGCGGTGATTTGTGTAGCACCTGTTGCACCAAGATATGTAGCTGCCTGCCAAGCGCCTGTAGCAGTACCCAGATATGTTGAGCCAACGCCAAGTTGCCAAAATAAAAGAATACCTGCGCCATTATTTTTGATCCAAGTGCCAGTAGTATCTCCAGGAATTGTGATTGTTTTATATTCCCAAGTGTTTGCAGAACTAATGGTATATGTGAATGGATACGACCTAGCTTGACTTGAATTTGATACAGCACCCCCAAATGTTCCTGTTAAAGAACTGCGAACCCAAAAAGATAAAGTAACGGCAGTTGCTCCAGCCTCGCCCCACCCAAAATCTGCAACATTATATCCCTCAATATATTGAGCAATTGCATTATACTGAGTGGTAATTGGCGAATGGGAAGCTGTTTGTGTAATAGCAATTGAGTTTGTAAAACCAGCTGGTGAAATTGTTGATTGCTGAACAGTATAAGCGGCAGAACCGCCGCCTCCATTAACCCAAAACTTCCATCTATCCAAAACGTATGAGCCAGCTAAAGCACCACTTACAAGAGCACCAGCATTTCTCTGGTCAATTGTCATGCCACCATTGATGATGCGGTTCTTGAAGCCGTAGTAGCCCGTTGTAGTGCCTGTGCCGCCATAAGCCTCTGCAACAGTACCCGAAGATATTGCGCTACCGCTGATGCCCGTTGTTGATGCTGTTGTTAGCATCGTGCCAGTAGTAGACGGTAATGTTACAGTTACCGTACCCGCAACCGTTGGTGCATTTAATGTTACTGCGCCGCTTGTATCACCTGAAACAACAATTGAACTCATTTTTTTCCTTAAACTATTACCCAGCGTGAACCAGACGCTATAGTAACTGTTGCGCCAGAATTCACGGTAATTGGTCCAGCTGATGTGCCGGAATAGCCAGCCGCAATTGTATAACTAGTTGCTACATTTAAACTGTTCACTACAATTCCATTTGTTGCTACATGAACATTCGCATGATTCTCACCGGTTACAGTTACTTTTGAACCATTCCATGTAAAATTATTAGAGCCAGCTAAAGTGCCAGCATTATTAAAAATAATATTCGTGTTTGAACCATTAATTGGTGGAGTAGATCCTTGTGGTCCAGCTGGGCCTGTCGGACCTGTTGCTCCTGTTGGACCTTGAGCACCTTGAGCACCAGTTGGTCCTGTTGCGCCAGTAGGACCTTGTGCGCCTTGGGCACCTTGCGGTCCTGTTGGTCCAGTAGAACCAGTCAATCCTTGTGCGCCAGTAGGTCCAGTTGGTCCGCCTGGTCCTTGTGCTCCTTGCGGACCTGTTGGACCCGTTGGTCCTGTTGCGCCGGTAGGTCCTGTTGGACCAATCGTTGATACAACTTGCCATGTATAACTATCATAAACAAGTTCAATTGTTGTTCCTCTAACGTCAGCTAACAAATCATTAACTGAATTTTCAATTGTACTTCCATTACCCGCAATAGTTAAATTATTTACTGACCAATCATAACCATCGGTAATTCTAACTACATTACCAACTGAAGGTGAAGCTGGTAATGTTACTATGAATCCACCAGTATAAGTATTTGCAATTAATTGTTGACCTGATGTTGCAGTAGTGTTTGTTGTAATTACTGTCCAAGGTGCAGCCGCTCCCTGTGGACCAGTTGCTCCCTGAGCGCCTTGAGGACCTGCAGGACCAGCACTTCCCTGTGGACCAATAAGTCCTGTGTTGGCACCAACCCAACGACCATTGGCTGCAATCACTTGCGATGAGCCAACTGTTAGCCCATTCTTTATGATGAAGTCTTGATTAGATGCCATATTTTATATAGTCTTGTCGCTGATGTTCCATGTGATTGTTGACATTGTTTATGCTCCTTTAAGCGCCGCTACATCGGCTTGCAGTTGGGTGATGAGTGCTTGTTGTTGTTCTAGTAAAGTTTGTAAACTAGAGACTTGGGGTTCAGTCTGATATACAGGAACGGGTGCTTCTAAAAAAGCAAGGTGATGGGCTACCAATTCGGGAATTTCAGTTTCACTGTTTGCACAAAAAACATTAAAGTTAATTTTTTTCCCCAAATGTTCCATTGAAATATTATATCCAAATGATTGGTCTTGAATCTTGTTGACAGTATATTCCATTTTTTTCCTTAGGCTGTTGTTCTTGTTCGGACAAAGAAGAACCCAAATGTAGCAGTTCCACCATAAACATTATTAGTCCAAGTATACCCACCAATACCACTGTTATAAGCAAAAGATCCAGCTTGAGCAATGACGTTTGAAACTACAGTTACTGATCCGCCACCGCAAAGGTATAGTGTTACGGCTCCATTTAACCAATTATTCACTACTAGCATTCCTGACGCACTAGGAAAATCAACTGTGCCGCCGTTAGCAATACTGGTAGCTCCTCCAGTTACGTCAACTGTGTATTTACCAGGTGTTTGAGTAATGCTAAAGTTACCGCTGGTGTCGATACGCATTCTTTCAGTACCACTTGTGTTGAAAGATATACCTCGGTAAGCTCCTGTGCCGCGGTATGACGTACTAAATGCAAAAACATCGCCGTTATAACCAATACCAAGCACTGACTGATCCCCAAATGCCTCAATATGCATAGCGGTGTACCCGCTACCTGAATCATTCAACTGTTTTATTGATAAAGTGGGACGAGGAAAACTGCCAGATGTTGGGTTAGTTGTTGTACCTAATAATAATGAGCCACTAGAGTCGATACGCATATTTTCGGTAAAACCACCAGTTCCGTTTATTGCCGCCCATTTACCAAATGTAAATGCATTTCCAGTCTTAACACCAATTGCAGGCTCTGCCCCTGAATGTCCGCTCCATAAGCCAATATATTTTGAGTTATCAGAATTGCTGGCAAAAATATTTGTGCCTGTGCTAGTGCTTGCAGATTGATTTAGAAACGCATATGACGCATCACTAAATTTACCAGTTGAAGGTGTTGTAGTGCCAATACCCAAGTTACCAGCGTTATCGAGAGTCATTCTTGTGGCAAAACCAACTGCGTTTCCTGCCGTGCCTGTTCCCGCCGTCTGCCAAACTATTGTACCTAGGGCACTATCAAAATATTCACGTACTGCATAATTGCCCGTGACTGCAAAAGTTGGCGCTGACCCACCAACCCAGCCAGCGCCTAAATATCCACTGTTAATATCTTGAGCAAAAGAAAATACTCGACCCAATTGCAACAAGGAGCCAAGAGTATATGCAGATGTTGTTAATCCTACGTTACCGCTGGAGTCGATACGCATACGCTCGGTGTTGTTAGTGCGAAACGAAAGTATATTACTACCTCCAGCGTTAATAACACTTACTTCAGAGCCTCCTCCATTTACAAGCCATAATGCAGATTCATAAGCACTAGTTACTTGTAATTTAACATTGACTGCTCCTGTTCGTTTAATTTCTAAATCAGCCGCTGGAGAACTTGTACCAATACCCAAGTTACCGCTGGAATCAAGGCGCATACCAAAAACATCAGCGGAATTGTATGTGTAGAAATCTAGGCTGTGGATATTAGAAGATGCACCACGAAAGCCTTGGATACTCGCACCTCTACCCGAGCCAGAGCCAATTCTAAAAATGCCTGTTACTGAATTGTTACCACCGCCGCCAGTCAAAAATTGATTAACTGTTGCACCTGTAGCCGTAACATCTAATGAGCCTTGAGGCGAACTTGTCCCAATACCCAAGTTACCGCTAGAATTAAGCACCATACTAGTGGTTGTGCCATTTATAAACTCAAGGTTCCCCTCATTCGCAATATTGTAATATGAACCAATAGCAGACTTTTGTACACCCGAAGAATTTCTAAAAGCAAAAGTACCGGCAGCAACTCCTGTGCCGTTAATACCTATAATTTTATTGCCAGTTGCAAATATATCTCCTGCAACACTCAACCCTGTACCATTCCAAACTAAACTAGAAGATCCACCTAAAGAACCACTATTGTTGAATTGAATGTGAGTGTTTGAACCGCCAATTGATGGTGTAGGACCAGTGGGACCTGTTGGACCCGTAGGTCCAGTAGCGCCTACAATGACGTTACCAATTACTGTTGATAATCTTGTTGTTGCCAAAGTTCACTATCCCTTTGTTTATGAATTTTATTATGTCGGTATCAGAGTTATAGCTGTCTTGAACGTAGTTACTGCATTGTTTGGTGTAGCTAACAAACTTAAAGTACCAGTTGAAATTGTAGCGTCAAATACACCTAATGTTGCACCAGTTTTAATGTTACCATACTGAGACAAATACACAGTCGTTCCATCATGGATCAAAGTCATTTCTAGTAATTCATATGATGAACCGCTAGAAATCTGAACGAGATATTTAGCTGAACGATATGCAGTTGTTGAAAATGAATCTAATGTAAATTGAGTATTGGCCGCAGTTGTTACAGCAGTAGATTCATAAACAGCATTCGTATTAATTGTTGCTGTAGTGTTTGCTGTCAAACTTGAGCCAATTATTGCGCCGTTAGCAGACAAACCGCCAGTCATTACATCACCAGCTTTATCAACCTTGGTAATTAGACCTGCACCTACGTTTGCTTGATAATCTGATGTTACAGTAATAAGTCCAGCACCGACGTTTGCTTGATAAGCAGATGTTAATGTAATTACTGCATTGCCTGTATTTGCTTGTGCATTAGTATAAATTGTATTTGAATATTCTAATGGATCAAGTCCACGCAATGAGATTACGTTCGTGATTAGATTTGCGCTTAGTGTTGCAACTCTTGTGTTTGCAATATCAACAATATTAGTTGGCTCATTATCTGTTTGCAAATTATCAAACAAGTAATATTTGCCATCGCTAAATTTACGAATCAAACCTGTGTGATTATTTGGCGTATTAGCGTAGTGACCAACAAAACCGATATCTAGTAGGTCGGTTTGATTATCTGTACCTAATCGGATAACAGTATCAGTAACAGCCAATGAAGAAACATTAAGTGTTGTTGTATTACCAGAAATAACTAAGTTACCAGAAACAGTCAAGTCACCAGTAATTGTACCACCAAGTTTTGGCAATGCGGCATTTGCTGTATCGTAAGCTAGGTTAGCCTGTGCGAATGCTGAGTTTGCTCTATTATAAGCGGTGTTAGCTTGATTTCTAACCCAAGTGTCTACAGCATTATTTGCAGCCGTAAACGCTAGATTAGCTTGAGCGAATGCATTATTTGCTTGGTCATATGCTGTGTTAGCTTGATTTCTAACCCAAGTGTCTACAGCATTATTAGCCGCGGTATAAGCTAAGTTGGCTTGTGCAAAAGCGGAAACTGCAATACCAGTTCCAGAGTTTGCTTGACTGTATGCTAGATTAGCTTGTGCAAAAGAACCATAAGAAACGTTTGCTTGATTGTATGCTAAGTTAGCTTGATTGAATGCGTTGAGTGCGATGTTAGCACTACCGGAAGTAGAAACTGAAGGTGCGCCACCTGTGGGTTGAAAAACAAAATCAGATGCGCCACTAATTACAATATTCCCGCCAGTGTTTCCGATAACAATACCATCAATGTTGACTGAACCTGGTCCAACAAACAAATCTTTCCAACGATTTCCTGCTGAACCTAAACTGTAAACATTATCTGTTGTTGGAGTTACGTTACCAGTTACGATTACATTACCAGAAATTGTACCGCCAGCAGAATTGAATTTTGTGTTAGCTGTATCATAGGCTGCATTTGCTTGAGCAAATGCTGAGTTTGCTCTATCAAATGCTAAGTTTGCTTTTGTGAATGCAAATTGGTCTAACTGTGCTGATTCTAAAGCAAGAGCAAAACCACCAGCTGTTGTGCCGTCGTGAACAACAACTGTTTTCTTATCTGTGTCAACGGTAATCTCAGCCACTGCTCCAGTAAATGTTGCAGTCTGCGCTGTATTTCCTCTTCTTAACTGTAATTGCGTTGGCATTTAATATCCTTAAATTATCAATCTATTTATGTTACGTTAAATAGCCAAGGTCTTTTTCCAAGTAAAAGCCTTCGGGAGTTATTGGATTATCTGAACAATCATAAACTGGTCCAGTTAATTCTCCCTGTATGAATGTGTCATCCGAAACAAGAGCAATTATACTTTGAGACACGAAACCATATGAACTTGTTGGAAAATAATCACCAGAAGCACCACCTGTTATAAGTGTATTAGCATAATCATATGCGGCATTTGCTTTATCGTATGCTAAATTTGTTCTTCCAGTAACAACAATTAATCCTGCGCCTACGTTGGCTTGTCCTGTCGTTACTGCGGAATTGGCTGCGTTGTATGCTAAGTTTGCTTGTGCAAATGCTGAGTTTGAAACGTTACTAATTCTTGTGGTGACATTACTTGTGATATCACCTCTGACCATCTGCAAACCAGAAGAATTAATTTTTAAGACTACATTCGCATCTTCATTGCCATCAACGACAACACGAATTTCTTGCCCTGGTGTTCCAGAGATGGTACCAATTATAAGATTGCCACCAATTTGACCTGTGTTACCTTGTACTAACAAATAACCATCTAGTGGTTTAATTGTTCCATCTGAATTGCCTGAGTTTTGAATACCTACGTCTGTGTAGAATGTTGAATCGCTACCAACGTCAGCAGTAGCAACCCAATCAGCCGAACCATCTGGATCAATATTCTCAATGTTTACTTGAACATACGGAGAAGAATTTCCTGTGAAGTACCCTAATGAGTTCGCTAGAGGAGTGTGGGAAATATCTGCAATGCCAACATACAATGCTGTATGTGCAATTACATTATCAGCAACTAAGTTTGATGAAACTTCAATATTCGCCGAAACAATTTTATCGGTAGTTAAAGTTTTTGTTGTTTTATCAAATTTTAGATTTGCTGATGCGCCAAATGCACCAGAATCATTAAATTGAATTTCTTGATTTAGTCCGGTAGGCTCAGTTATAACATCAAATAGAATTGGAGTATTTACTTGATTACCATAATACAGTTTACCATCGGCATAGTTAATAGCCAATTCACCCGGCGCTAATGTGCTTGGTGTATTACCTGATGCTCCCGAATTTTTTAATTGAATTACTGTATTTGCCATTTACCGAATCTTAGAATGTTCCGCCAGATTTCACAACATCATCAATTGGAAGAACAGGTTCTTCAACTGTAATCTCTGAAGTATCAGGTTGAATAACTTCACCAAGTTTAACTTTTTTAAGTTTGTTTGCCGGAACTACAGTTTCCAATCTTGCAACATATTTAGTGAGTTCTTCAATCCGATTATTGTTTTGTAATAAAACATTTTGAGATTCACTCTTAACCGTCAATACTTCTTGTTGTGCAGATTTTAATTGTCTCATGTAGTCATTGACTGCACTTTGCAATCTATCTTTTTCTTGTTTCAAAGAATCATTATTTCCTGAAGAACTTTTTAGGTTATTTCTTTCGCTCGTTAACTCATTTATAATTTTATCTTTTTCAACAAGTTGAGATTGATATGTTATATTCGCTTCAGAAACTTCTTTTAATCTTCTTACTGAATCTTCTGCTTCTTGTAAACTATTCTTATTTACTTCAATTTGTGCTTGAAACATTAAATTCTGCTTGACAACTTCCATAAAATTGCCAAGCAAAACCTCTACATAAGCATTTTGTAATCTCACATCCATAATAAAATCCTTTCATTATAATTTAGAATGTTCCACCATTTAGGTGTGCAAAAGTTGGTGCTCCAGATGAATTAATTTGTAATAGATGACCTTCGGTTGGTGAAGTCAATGCAGACAATGCACCAGTTGTTGATGCCGCATCAGAAACGATAACACCTTTAACTGAGAATGAAGATGCTCCTGAACCGCCTCTTGCGATACCTAGTGTGCCGGAAACGACTGCGCTTGTATCAATATTGATTGCAGTATTGCTTACACCCGAAACACGACCTAAAGCATCAGTTGTAACCACAGGAACATAAGATGCTGAACCATAAGTTCCTGCTGTGCCAGTATTTGCTAATGTCTTAATTGCAGTACCATCATAGAATACTGCGGCACCAGTTGTGTAAGAATCGTTGTTTGTGCCGCCTCTATTAATTGCTAAATTACCAGATACGATGTTTGAAGCATCAATTTGAATTGCACTATTTGTAATAGCTGACACACGACCATACGCATCTGTGGTAACAATTAATGTATTAGATGCAGAACCATATGCTCCTGCTGTACCGGTATTAGCTAGTACTTTTAATGAGTTTGTTCCATCACCAACTAGAATGCTACCAGTCGCAAATGTGCCTGCGCCAGTACCACCGTCAACAACACCAATAGTATTAGCAAGAGCGGAAATCATACCGCCAGTTAGGTTAGCCCTTAATGTTGCGGTATTAGCAGCCGTTACTGAACCTGTAGCAAGAACGTTTGCTGTTGGATCAGTATTTAAATTTTTGAACAAGAAGAAGTCATTACCAGTTCCTGCTCTACGAACAAGACCGTGATGAGTTACTTCTGTGCCTGTATTTGCTTTGCCATAGAAACCAATATCTAGAACATCGCTTACTGTGTTATTTGCGCCTAGTCTAATTAAAGAGTCTGCTGTTGATATTGTTGTAGTATCCACTGTTGTGGTATTACCAGCAACAAACAAACTTCCTGTTAATGACAAGTCGCCGGAGATAAATTGATTTCCAGAATTTCTAAGAACAGTATTATCAACATTAACAAGTACTGTATTGTTTGCATCAACAGCATTGGTACTGATACCGCCGTTTAGACTGCCCTTGATTGTTAGGGTATCGGAGATTAGAGATAATGTTCCTGGAGCCGCACCAATATCGCCCGAGAAGTTTAGTGTAGAAGAAATCGGAACGTTAGCCGCGTATGTTACACGACCTTTTGTGTCTACAGAAATTACTGCGGCATTTGTTGCACCACCATAATTTCCAGCAGCCACACCAGAGTTGGAAAGAACTAATGGAATATTAGCGTTTGCTGTACCGTCAACAGAAACGATACCTGTTGCATCACCGGAAACACCAATATCTCTAGGAGTATACCATTTGTCTGCACTTGTTGCATTACCATAAATGCTACCAACAATGTTAGCAGTGATGTAATTGAAAGATGCGTTACCTGTAGTATCTCTCTTAACAAGAACGTTAGCTGTCGCCGCTGAGGCAGCCGCATCAATTTTGTCAGTATATGCTTTACCGCCAATCGCTACGACACCAGTTCCATTGTCAATCCAAAGAGTTTCGGATACACTAGAGTATGCTGGTTCCGCTACATTAAGTGTAGGCGGTTTGTTGGTTATGCTGGAATATTTTAACTGGATTACTGTATTTGCCATTATCGTTCCTTAATTGTGGAATCTTCTTATTCTTCTATTTATGAATTTGGTAAGTCAAAAAGCTCCGCCATTTATCCTTGGAACTTGAACACTTACGTTACCGAGTGGCTGATTCTCAAACTTTCCTGTGCTAGCCACATATGCGATAACATCGCCCTCTTCCGGAGCATCAACTGTGGTATCATACAATTCAACTAAACCAACATTTGGTTTAGGAATAAACTTTGGATCTGCAATTGTTGTTCTTTGATTTGGGCGAACAGCAACTTTACCAATCACTCCTGGAGTATTGATTCTAGCTGTGACCATAATTACCTCGTAACTGAAGGTAGAACAGTAACAATTCCTTCAACAACCCGTGTGACAACGGAAGTTGGAGATGTAATGATAACATCATACACATATCTTCCGGGAGTTAATGCCGCAGTATTAGCCGCAGTTACGGAAAGGGTTACTTCACCATTTGCTGTGCCAGTTACTGTAGATGTAATTGTTGTTGCGCTTGAGGAATAGTATGATTTACGCATCATGGAGTTTGCAGTATAACCATAAAGATTAATTGCGGCTCCAGCTGTATCTTCAACATTAATTGTAGTGTTGAATGTTGCGCCTTGCTCTATAACGATTTCTGAAAATGCAGCCATGTTTTATCTTTAATAGAATAACTTATATTTTTTAAGAACTTCAGGTACTTCAGGCAAAACTAATTGTATTTTTGCGCCCGAATGATGATTCTCGTTTAATTCCAAATCTTTATTGAAATCTCTAAGATCCTGTCTGAATTGTTCCAATGCTTCTTTTTCCGTTAGAGATAGTCTATCCGATTGCCCCATCAAAATATCTGTTTGTGATAACATCATACTACGAACGGCTCTTGCTCCATCCAAATAAGTTAAATGTTCTTTCTCTTGTAGTGAGTTAACAACTTTAACTATCTTCTTTGTAGTAGTGTTTACTGTATATAAAACAAGTTCTTCCGTTGGAATATTTTGTAATATTGTTATTGTTCCTAGTGCACCTCTTGCTCCAGCGTTTGTCAAATATTGTTCAGATTCATTGTTAACAATGCATCCGGAATCTAGTTCGTAAATTATTTCCATTTTTTATCCTTAACCAATATATCCGCCATAACCATCAGTAATTCTATGTAGATACCAATTTCCGCTACCGCCAGGAATTGATCCATAATAGTAAGCTGTAGTTTGTTGTAAATATATTCTAAATTCTTGTGTTGAACCTACGCCGGCATTATAGTAATATAATCTTGCGTATTCGCCATATGAGCCAGGAAAACCTAAATGATAGCCGGTGTTGGGTTGTGGAAAATACCAAACTGATCCCAATTGATTTAAACCATATGTTGCCCCTATGATATATGCGCCTCTGAAATATGAAAAATTATAATCCCAAGAAACAGATAACATGAATATACCAGCTTGGTCTTGAAAGAATGATTGGCGTGATGCTAATGTATAAAATGTATCTGTGCCCGTAATAGCAAAACTACCACTACTAACTAATTGAAATGGTCTTGAACTTACATTAGTCCAAGCAACGCTACTTGTTCCACCAGAACTTGAAGCATAAGTTGCACTGCCCGCTGTTGTTGCATATGTTGCATTTGTAGCCGCAGATGCATTTGTTGCACTACCAGCACTTGTTGCATATGTTGCATTTGTTGCTGAACTTGCGCTACCAGCACTTGTTGCGTATGGTATTGATCCTACAGTTAAAGTTCCAACTCCAGTTATGCCAGTGTATGATCCAGAAATTCTACCAGATGCAACTGTACCAGATGATAGATTATCAGCATTTTTGGCTGAAATGGCAACTGCACCTACGTTTGCTTGTCTACTTGAACTTTCATTACTTAGTGCAATATTTACAGCACCCGTATTTGCTTGTGCGGAAGATAGCGCAGTTGACGCATTTGAAGCCGCCGCATCAAAAGCGGCTTTTACTGCACTTGCTGTTGCGGCCGCTGTAGTACTTGTATTAGAAACAGAATCAGCTAATTGAACAACACCAGTAACAGAAGTTGTTGCTGTGCGAATTGTAGTATTTGTAGCCGCAACAATTTGACCCAATGCATTATACTGAATTGTTGGAACAATAATATCTGCGCCTTGTCCTCTTGTTCCAGCAGTAATAACACCGGAAGTTATGTTTGCGGCATATGTAACTCTGCCTTGTGCATCAACAGTAAATGCTTTAAGGGTTTGTGTACCGCCATAAGTTCCCGCACTAACTGCGGTATCCGCTAAAACTGAACCTGTGACTTTTGTTGTCATTTAATTTGTCCTTTTATTTCTTCAACTTCTGCTCTCAATTCTTTAATAGCTTCAATCAACAGAGGAATAAGTTTTTCATAGTAAACAGTTAAGTATTGATTATCTATTGGAGCAGGAACAACAACTTCTGGCATAATTGCTTGAACTTCTTGTGCAGATACACCAACTTCTCTCTTAACTTCAAAACCTAAATCTTGTGCTGTTTTATTTGGCTCATAGAAGAATCCTGAAATAGCCGAGACTTTATCAAGAGCATTCTCAATATTACCCAATCTTGTTTTTAGTTTATCATCCGAGTAACCAGCTGTGATATCACCAGTAGCAGTAATTGAGCCATTTATAGTTAGTCCAGCAAATGTTGGACTGCTGGCGGTTGTTAATCCCGAAATGTCCGCTTGCGCCAATGAAACCGCTCCAGTCTTACTAGCAACAGAAGTTACTTTAGCATCTGTGTATGTTGTACTAATGCTAGTGGCATTCCAAGTCCCTGCTGTGAGTGTACCAACGCCAGTTATACCAGTATAAGAACCAGAAATTCTACCCGATGGTAATGTACCCGAAGAAATGTTACTTGCATTTAATGCAGTAATTAAGGCTGCACCAGTATTTGCTTGATAACCATTTGTGACAGTAATTGCAGCCGCACCTACGTTTGCTTGTCTATTCGTTATCTCGTTACTTAAACCAATGTTTACTGCACCAGTATTTGCTTGTCTATTCGTTATCTCGTTACTTAAACCAATGTTTACTGCACCTGTATTTGCTTGATAACCATTTGTGACTGAGATTACAGCCGCACCTACGTTTGCTTGTCTACCAGAAATTTCATTAGTTAAACCAATACTTAATGCACCAGTATTTGCTTGAAGTGTTGCTACATCAGAAATTCTAGCCGCACCAACGTTGGCTTGATATGCGTTTGTAACTGTAATTAGACCAGCACCAACGTTTGCTTGTGCCGCTGTTGTTGTAATCTTTCTTGATTCCAAACTGTCAATAGCCAACTGAATGGTATTTGCTGATGCGGCAATTTCGCCAGTTACAGGTCCATATGCTATGTTATTTGCGTAATAAGGATTCACCGTGTATGCATCAACTTCAAGTAAAATTGCATCACCAGCACTTGTTCCAGTTGTTAATGTTACATTATGTCCAGTCGTGAATGAAAGACCAGTTGTTGTGCCTGCTGTTGTTGTAATAGCCGCACCACCTACAGTTTCGGATAGTGAGAAGAAATTGCCATTTATGTTGCTTATATAATATGTTTTTCCGGAAACATACGATGTAATTGTTCCTGTTCCGGTTAATGTTCCAGTAATCGCAAGAGCCGCGTTAGCAACAAGAGTTGAAGTTGCTGATGTTGTTGAAAAATAACCATTTGATGATACTGATGCCACACCTGTTAAGTTATTTGCGCCTTCAGTATATTCGGATGCAAACTGTCTAACACCATTGATAAAAACTCTTAACTGACCTGTACCAGTTTGATAGATAGGTGTTGCGAATATTCTTTGTGATGCATTAACAGTTGGTGTTGTTCTCGTTGAAACAATTGTTGTACCGGGAGTTGCACTACCACCACCTCCAGTACCACCAGCGGCCCAGTAATAAGTTCCTGATCCGCTAGTCGCTAAAACATATCCTGATGTTCCGCCAGCTGGTAATAAATTCGTTAGCGCACCGCCAGGTGAAGTTGCTCCTGTACCACCTTGTGATGTAGGAAGAGCATTGGTTAGTGTCAATCCGCTAAATGTTGGACTTGCCGTTGTTCTTACATCTTGTGGCGTATTAACAGTAATGGTATTAGACGCACCGACTAATGTGACACCATTCGTGCTTGTAAACGAAATTATGCCGTTACTTGGTGCCGCAGAACCTGATGTTCCGTTGAATGTATTTGATGCGAGATTAGCAACACCAAATGCGCCATTAGCACGACCCATTACAATGATATCGCCCAAACCAGAATTTGCGGTATCAGCAATTCTAGCGGCACCAATGTTTGCGCTTAAATTGATACCAAGTAATCCAGCATTTGCAGCCGCTGTTTGAATAGCACTTGTGTCTACGTAACTTTTTAGATTTGTATTTGCATTATCAACATAGTTTTTCATTAACCATGAAGACGCAAAATCATTGTTACTTACCGATGCAGTACTTGTTGTAATTAGATTTGCGGTAAGTATTTTGGAATATGTTGTTGTGGAATCTGAATTGAATACATCACGAATTTGCCAGTTGTTAGCCGATGAACTCCAGCGAATATATGCGTTGGCATTTGCTGATGCGCCACCAGATCCACCAGATACACCGCCTTTATCATTTCCTCTGAATACACCAAAGTATGCTTCTCCGGTAGTTGTTATTGGTGATGCAGTGCTAATTGTTAATATATCTGCATCATAAACAATGCTACCAGACAATACAAAATCGCCAGTTACATTTAAATCGCCAACCGTTGCCTCTCCACCTGTACTTAAAGATGTTACAGTTAATGCGCCAACATCTGTCTTACCTGATACTAAAGAACCAGCATACACCATACCTTGTGTATTTACGTTTCCGGCAATAACGTTACCGCTGATGTTAGCAGAAGCAGTTGGACTTGTTATTCTTAGATTGTCTGCAACAACAGAGCTGGAAGATGTTAGATGTGCAACGTTTGCGTTTGCTGAAATTCTAGCATTAGTTGCATTTAAAGTTGTCACAGTTACTTCAGTTGCCGTAGCATTTGCTGTGATTCTTGCATTATCAGCAACAACAGAACCAGAAGATGTTAGGTGTGCAACTGTAGCATTTGCTGTGATTCTTGCATTATCAGCAACAACAGAACCAGAAGATGTTAGGTGTGCAACGTTTGCATTTCCCGACACTCTAGCATTTGTTGCATTTAGAGTTGTGACAGTTATTTCTGTTGCTGTAGCATTTGCTGTGATTCTTGCATTATCAGCTACAACAGATGTTGAATTTAAATTGCCTGTAATTGTGTTATTGGTTATTCTAGCGCCATAAGATACAACAGAATTAGCCGCTATGATATGTTCTACAGTTACGTTATTACTAAAGCGACCATTGTCTGCAACAACTGAGTTTGCGGTTGTCAAATTACCAACTGCTGTATTTCCAATAACAGTTAAAGTTGTGCCAACATAACCACTATTTGCTACACCTAAATATCCTGCGTTTGCTGTACCCACAACAACTACGTTTGAATTTACGGTTACATTGTTTGTTGTGATTGTGTTTCTAACAAGAAGACTGCCATTAGATATTACATTGTTTGCAACATAAAGTGCCGTTGCACCACCGTAAATATAAACTGTATTGCCAACTGACAAATTACCGGTTTGAGATATTTCTGAACCTAAAATAATATCTTTACCGACGGTAAGTTGAGTGCCAATTAGTGCATTATTTGAAACTTGAAGCGGAGTTCCTTGAGCGGTAATGGATAAAACTGCGGTACATGCAATATTAAGAGAGCCAGAAAATTTATCATAATTTCCAGTCTCTATTTTATTAAGTTCGGTCGCAGATTGATTTGTCTGGATGCGCCATTCATCAATCGTATTTGTTCGTGTAATGTTATTAATTGACATTATTCTTTACTCTGTTTCAACAATGCGTTTAGTAGGGACTTAATTTCCTTCATATCCGAAGACAATTCTTCCACTTGATTCTTCAAGTTATTTATCTCATTATTTTTGCCATTCATCCTATCGGCAAGTTTTTTCCTTGCTTCATTTTCTACCAAAGCATTCCGCCCCGTCATCAACAGGGCGTTTGTGCCGGTATCTTTAATAAAATTGGTACCTTCAACTTTCACAAGCATGATTACTCGGCAGGAGTTGCGATGATACGCAAGTCTTTAACACTTGGCACAATCGCTGGATCACTGGAGGTCAATACAATTTTAATTGCAAAAGTCTTAAATGTATCATATGTAACTCCATTTTCGCCAGTATATGTAATTGCGTTTACTGTTGCAGATGGGCGATATTCATAATCACGGAAGCCTTCTGTATCTGGCGATGCAGTTACCGTAGGATTAATACATACCATTTTCTGATATGGTCTATCCTTAAATGAAGTTGCATCACTATCAGATAATACTTTATAAAATACCGAAACTTCCGAAGATCCTGGCTTGTTTGCGCCAAGGAATACACGCAAATCGCCAGCATCATATCCATCAGCTAACTTAACTGGCTTGGTAATGTAACGTGCTAAACATGGTCCACCAGTAGAATCATATTCGCTATTCAATACGATTGTTGCTGGAGTTGTTGGATGCGTATAGTAAGAAATTTCAAAGTCATCCAAATAACCAGAACCTGGCGATGTTACATAAACTGCAATAACATTACCATTTGCGTCAACAGTCACGTTAGCATTTGCTCCGGTACCAGATGAACTTGTGATAGTAATCAAGTTTGCATTACTGTAACCACTGCCTGGGGCAATGATTGTGAAGTCTTCAGAATTAATTTCTGCATTATCAATGTAGTTTTCCCACATGTTAACATAAGCAGATTCTAATGAGAAGATTGGCGACACAGCATCACTTGTTGTTGTCATATCAAGTTTCAATGTAAAATCATTTGCATTGAGCATTTTCTTTCTACGATAACCAATTTGATATAAGTCATCGTTGGAGAAATCATATGTTTGTCCTGGAGACAATGTTCTAAATGAAGATTCTTTTGCGCCCGAAATCGTAGTCGTTGCGATGCTATGCGTCAACGATGTAACTTTTGCATCTGGTACAATTGAATTTGTAATCAATCTCAATTTATCATAATTTGTAACGCTGCCTAATGCTTCATTTCTTAAGTAATATGTTGCAGTGCTGTTTGTTGTGAAAACACAACGATTTAATCTAAACATCAAGTCTTCATTAATAAACGGAGTCCATTCTGCGGTATTTTGTGATTTATACAAAGTACCCATGTATGGCTGTTTATCAACATACTCATTGTTGGTAGTTGTTCCGCCCTTTTCAGCTTGCCAAAGAATGTAGTCTTGAGTATCAGCCAAAACAATTAGTGCGTATAGACCTGGTTTCAAATAAACAGGAAAACTAAACTCAAAATTGGTAGCTGTACTTGCAATTGAAACGCTTGGCGATTCAGACACATTAATCTGTGATGGATATTTAACCACAACAGATTCTGGATACCAGTAATCAGAAGATGGAAATCCATTTACCGTTGGACGAATTTGCATTGTCACTGGCAAGTTGCCATCATCTTTTGCTTTAAAGAATAAATCAACACTACTTAAGAACAAACCTTGTGGATATACTACAGGATCAACAAAGAATGTTTGTGCAAGTGGATCGGTAGTAGACCATGCATATAAAAATTCTTGACCAGATGCTACAGAACCAATCAATCTATCAGAAGTTTGTGTGCCAACAATTTTTCTATCAACATCAACATTCAATACAGTATCAACAAGAGTTGTTTTGCTTACTGTTAGACCAGTTGCGTTGTATGTTTTATCTGAGAACGAAATTGAATCTGCGTCATATGTGTTATTAAAAGATTCAGTAACGCGGAAGTTTCTTTCACCTGAACGGAATGTTGCTTTTGGCATATAGAATGCACCGCCAACTTGTCCTAAAGTGTTCGTTCTATTTGTTCCAAAACTATAGACATATGTTCCACCAGCATATGCACTTGCTCCACTTACGGTAGCAACCTTTGTGCTGGTATCATACGATGTTACTGTAAATTGTGCGCCCACTCCTTCAAATGATGAAGTTGAGCGAATAAGAGTAATCGTGTTTCCAACTATGCTGTAAGCTGGCGCATCGGAAGCAAGGGTAATTGTTGAAGCACTAACGCCTCTTGTTACACCGGAACGATGGTCATCTACGGAACTTACTGTGTAATATTTACCGGTGTCTAGTCCATAAACATATTTACCCGAAAGAGGTTTACCTGTTTCATTGATAATGGATACATTAGCAGATCCAATCTCACTTACAACAACAAATCCAGCATCAAAAGAATTTCCACCAGATAATAGACTTACTAAGTTTGCGGTCAAGTCTGCAATAGTGTTTGCTGTAAGAACTGATTCGCCAGAAATCAAAGTTGTATTAGCATTCAAAGTAACTTTGTTTGGCACTACAATATACTTGTTAACATCAGTTTCATCAAAGAAAGAATACATTACTGTTGAAGGTCTCATGCCTTCGGTAGCAAAAAGAATTTGCTTTGACTTCATGTATGGTTGAATAGCCAAATCTGTAACAAAAGTTCCAACGTCCACTTGTGAAGTTGATGTGGAAATTTGTTTCTGATTTAGTTCTGCGCCCTTAGTCAAATAAGTGTTGTCATTAACGGCTGCATATTGACCGAAAGTTCTTCCGCCTAAATGTATGGTTGTTTGTTTAGTATAATCTGTTTCTCTTAAAGTTTTATACCATTTACTATCAGCAATTTGAGCAAAGGGACTATTTCTATCATCAGCCCATTGTTTATTATTGTCAGCAACATACTTAAATGCATCATTGATAAAGTTGAAAGCATTATCAATGCCCTGAGTTGAATTTAGTGTAACTCTCGCTGTAGAACCAGTATCAACATCTCCAGTAAATTCTGGGAACAGTTTTGTTTTACCTTTAAAGTTAGCAAAAGTTGCATCAGCAATCGCTAAAGATTTTGTTGCATAAGGTTGCTTTGCAAATTCAGAGGTTGTGTATGAAAGCATCAATGCTTTTTTGGTACCAGTTCCAACAACTTTTGTTGCACCTGTGCTTAATGATGTATTTGCTTCCAATGCAACAGTTCTCATTAGAGAAGCTGGATACAATCTTCCAGCATCAATCAAGTTTCTGTTATCATAGTCTGCGTCTGAGAATGTGGCTTGTGAATCTTTTGTTGTGAAGTTATCAACAAGAATACCATATTTTGAGCGTTCAAGACCATTGTTGTCCAGAATTTTTGTTGAGGCTGCATCCTTTTCCAATGTTGTCAATGCAACATAGTACTCTAGTCCACGAATTCTATCCTCAAACGCCTGAATGTCACTCATCGTATATCTGCGATGATTCTTAAAGTCTGCGCGGATATCTTTAACACTTTCGGTATATGCTGGAATATACAAAGTATAAATCAACATATCTTTTTTATCAACTGGAGGTGGAACTGGAACAACGGCTGATTGTCCTTTCAACACTCCAATTTCTCTAGAAGATTTAACTACCACTTGGTCAATTCTTGGCAAGTAGTAATCATAATTCATCGTGATGTTTTCTAGTGGTTCTGGATTCAATGCTCCAGATAATGATGTTCCACCAATTGCTCTGTAGGGTCTAAAGTCAAATGCGCCTCTTAGAGGAATAAGTTTTTTATCTTCTTTATTATCAAACTTAGAAATTTCATCATAAGAGATGTTTGAACCTTTTGAGTATGAATCAACATCAAATAAGCCTGCAAATACGGATAAACTTTTGAAGTATCTATATTGTACAAATACTTTTCCAACAGGCGCAGAATAACCACGTTTCAATTTAATTGTTGCGTGGTCATAATGAGTTTTGCGTTGACCATTGTCAAACTCATAGTGTGTTGTAATATCATTAGATGCAGTTGTCAACATAGCAGAGGTAACATTTGATCCTGTATTTTTAGAATCATAAATGCCAATAATTTCATACACATCCGGAACTTGCAAGCTAACTGCTTTTCCTGGTGTTCTCAAATCTGTTAATACTGTGCCGTTATCAAAATTGATTGCGCCGATACTTTTGAATACCGCACCGCCAGCAAAATAGGTTACTTCGCCAGATGTATTTGCTGAATATAGAACAGTTGTTCCCTCAGTTCCAGCAGTATTCATTTCATAAGGAATCAATGAATGTAAGTCTATTCCGCCCGTAATTGGCACCAATTGTTTACGCTTGGTAACACCGTTTGTACCATCTTCAGCGTTATTAATTTTTGTTTTTATAAGCAAATCAACTTTGATTGTTTGAGTAGCTTTCAAATCAATTGAAAACTGAGATGCTGATATCGGAGTAACAGCAAAACCAGATTGCGATAAACTAATAACTGTATTAGGTTGAATACCATACTGAGTATTACTTGCACTATCGGAACGAACAAAACAAATTATATTGTCTTGAATCTGCGAATTGCTAAGTGGATCTACTCCAGATGAGAACGAGAACGTATCTGTGCCAGAAGCGGTCACAGTAAATACACCGCTAGAGCCTACCGTTGTTCCCTGATATAGTTTTCTAACTTGAAAGTCCATATTGCTAATTGTATTAGCTTTAATAGCTTCATATGGAGTTTCAAAAACAAGACTTGTTCTTGCTGGTTCACTGATAGATACAAATCCTGTAGTTGGATCTTTTGAATCTACATCAATATTACCACCAAATTGAATATATGATCCACCATTTTGAACTAACGATTCTGCATTTCTAATATCAGACTGAATAGTGAATGTGTTTGAACCTGGAATAAAAGTCAATGATGATGCTAAATTGAGAGTTACGGTATTTGAACTAGTAATTAGAATTGGCGACAATGAAGCGCCAGCACCATTGGTAATTTGAAAATACATGTTTGCATATGCATTCAATGGCAAACCAGCATTGAATGCGGCAGGAATTGCGATTGTAGTAGCAGATGAACCTGATGCGGCTAATGTTCCTGTGATAGGAGTTGTGTTTGCTCCAAACGTATTCACTACATGACTGTGACTATTTCCATTTGATGAAAGTGTTGAATCATTGTAGCGAATCATATTCGCATTAATGGTACCAATTTTGGTAGAATTATATGTTGCTGTTGTGGACAAACTTATGTTTGTCAGTGGAACGGAATGAATATCCAAAGATGGGAATGATGTAATATCAAGTGTACCACGAACGTTTGCTAGAACTAAACTACTTTCATAGTTTGTTGGTAAGTCAAAACTTGAAACATTTGAAACATCTCTCGCTCGGTCAACTTCAATAATTGTTGGAGCAATAGTTTCAAACTCATAACCACTCACATATGCTTTACCTGGATCCAAAACAACGTTAAATTTGCCATTAGCACTATCTCCTTCTTCAAGAGAAACTACAAATGGGTCCACTGTATAGTTTCCAGATTCGTCATGTGTTCGGCGAGCTAAAGTTTTTTCAATTTCGCTATAAATTGGATATTCAATTTCTTTTGTTTTTACGCCATTAACAAGACGAACGATTTCAAAGAATGTGGAAATGTCAGCAGAATCTAATGTCCGCTTTGAAAGAGATGTTTGGATCGCAAAACGTTCTGCGCCGGGGGCTTGATAATTAAATGCTCCCTGCGCTGGATCCAATAGAGAGGTGTCATCAATTTCATCAACAATGGTTTCGGTAAATTCAATACCAACTTTGTAAGATGGATTTAGATTGATTGTTGATGTGTTATATCCTACACGATAGAAAATTTCAAGAACAAGATATTGTGGAACTACTTTTACGAATTGTCCTTTGAAGTAGTATATGCCCTCTTGCAATTTAGCAACGTAAGAACCACCAACGGCTGCTGTGGATCTTAGTTGTGCATAAATTTCTTGTCCATAAACACGAATTTCGTCCGATTCAGAAAATCTTTCGCCACTTAGATATTTCAAAATTAGAATTGGATTCGCAGTTGATGTGTCAATTGCGATAACTTTTGCTCTAATTATTTTTGATGAGTTATACGAAACGACAGTCTTGTTTAGAAATTGTGTAGCATCAACGTCCAAGTTATTATACTGAGCAGCCAGAACAACATAATTCGCTTTAGTGTCTAATGAAACTTTACCACCAACAATCGGACTACCGCTCTTAAAAATATGATTACCAAATTTTTCAATTTGGTTAGCTAATATAGTTTGTAGCTGTGTTAATTCACGGGCTTGAACCGAATACCCAGGACGAAACAAAACTCGCATGAAGTTTTTATCTTCATCAAAATCATCATAGTATGGATCGTAGTTAAAAGTAGCAGTCATTTATTCCTCGTTTAGAAACTCAAAATGAAACGAATTCGTTCGGTTTGGGCTGGATCTCTTGTAATTGGTAATTTATCTGATATGTATAATATCTTTCCGGAGTACAAATCGAGAGTTGGATTTGTTACGGAATTTACGATACGAATAGCGCCGGTTTGCAAACCTCTAATCGCTTGATTTGTTTGTAATGTTCCACGAACATTGTTTAGATACAATAAGTTTGGTGTTTCACTAAATGAAATTACGTCAGCCGTAAATGTCGCACTGCCGTATGTTGCTCCCTGATAAACAACTTCGTCATTATTAAAATCACCAACACCTGGCGACACTTTAATAAGAGTGTATAAAGAATATGTTTGTGCGGTGGCTAATGATGTTGTGCCATATTTGTATGGATTTCGTAAAATGACAACTTCACGGAAATCATTATCCACAGGTAATACTCCACCCTCATCTTGGTCAAATTCCACATTAAACATTATTGTAGAACCACCCAACTCATAAGCGGGCTCATAACCATGACCATTATGTGGAGCGATTGAGACTTCAGCAGTCGCCAATGTTCCTATTCCACCAGTAACATCAGTAAAAGTTAGATTGGCATAAGTGTAATAATTTCCACGATTTTGAATAACTATATTTTGTACTTTACCACCAGAAACGTTGGCTTTCAATACTGCACCTGTTCCATCGCCATCAATCGTAATGATGTTTTGTACAGTACCAACTGTGTAATTATTACCAGAATTTGTTACAGTCACAATATCAATTGAGCCTGGTTCGGCTGCGGCTCGTACAAACTTGTTTACTGATACTGGCATCCAATCATCAGTTAAGAATTTTTGTTTCTGTACAGATGTTAATGTGTACATGTACTTCCATTTGTAAAAATCGGAAGTCTCAACATAAGGTTCTTCTAGTGATGTTGTTGATAGCGTCAATTCTGGTGATACTGTAGAAGCTGTACCTGGCGAAACATTTGAAAGACACTTAAAAACTTGATCCTTAGAATTTATTACATAAAAATTTGTATTGGCTTCATACGTGTTATATACGGTATTTGAAACCCAATCATTTCTTGGAATAACAAGAGATGCGTTTTCTAAAGATATTTGTTTTGCAAGAACACCACGCTTGTAGTAATCATTTATAGCCGCATCGGTTTCCGAAGGACTTCCTTCTACCTCAGTGCCTGAATTCCATGGTAAATGTCTACCAAAAAAGGCATACATATAAGATTTTTTTTCGGCGGGCAAGTATGAATTTGCACCCAAGTCCAACAGGTTATAGACTTGCTCTGCCATCAAAATTTTGAAATTTTTAGTTAAGAGTGCTGACATGTTTCTATTTATCTAACTTTTTGAATGGTTGCGCTCAAATTGCTACCGTTTGATGTAAATATGCTACTTGCAAAAATAGTATTTGCATTTCTGGAATTAGCCCTGACAGTAGCAGTATAAACAAGATTAACAGTCGCTGAAGTTGATGTTACATTAATTATGGTGTCTAGTATAGCAAAAGAAGAATTGGTGACTTCTTTAATTGTCACAGTATTACCGGTAGACAAATATATCGTATCGCCGTCTTGCAGGTCATTTATGAAATTGACACTGTTAGCCGCACCAAACAAGATGTTTGATCCTGAAACAACATTAACTGTATTTTGCAATCTTCTATGGACATTTGACAGAAGGATTAAATCGCCCACATTAACCGTTGCCTGTAGATTTGCGCTGGTATTTGTGGTAATAATTTTATTAGAGCCATTGGCAATATTGTAAGTATCGGCGAGTGAAGTGATTGTTATAAAAGACGAAGTGTTAACTTGAGCCAACATTTCTTCATTGTTGTCAATCTTGGTGATAAAAGTTTTTGTTCCAATAGGATGTACAATATCGTTTAGTGGTTTCTTAAACTTAGAATAGTCGGTTTGTGATTTAATAATGTATGAGAAGTTATGATATTTTTCGCCATCTTGCAACTTCTTATCCGCACTAATTTGTCCATCAGTATTCAAGTAAATACCTGGATAACGAATCAATCCATTTTCAAAGTTTGCTGTAGCTTTTGCGTTACCATCACCATAAAATAACGATGAGGTTACATTTCCGGTAACTGTTCCATCATCCGACTTGATAACTTTAGTTGCGTCAAAAACGCCACGATAATTAAATATTCTAAGAGTTGTAGTTCCAGAATTATATGAATCCACTGTTGCGCTAAATGAAGAACTAATGTTTGATGTGCCTTGATAAATTGAGGTATTTGAAACAAACAATTGTCCTTCTGTAACACTATTCAATATAATGTCCGCATTTCTCAAAGAGACTGTTGGAGCTTCAACATAATCATAACCATAACTGCTAACTCTCAATGATGTTATTGCGCCAATTCTTGATGTGGTCAATCCATATTGCTCACCATCGCCAGTTATCTCTGAGACAGATAGATTAGCACTTGTGCCAGATGATGATTGTATGGTAATTGTTGGCAATGAGTCTCTTTTATATCCCTCGCCGCCAATAACAAAAGCGTTTGACGAATGATTATTCATTGTTACAGAAGTAATTATGCCGCCCGGAGCAACGTTCACAAATGCATTTGCTCCATATCCAGAACCACCAGTAAAAATTAAAATATCGCCATTTGCGTAATTTGTACCACCACTGTTTATGGTTATTCTGCCAAGTGATCCGATTTTATATAAATCATTTCTTAGAACTTTATAAACGGATACTCCAGATAAATCATTAGGAAATGATTCAGCAAAATATAAATTATTCGTATCTACGGAAGAAACTTCACGAATTGCTTCAAATTTATTATTGATAAACAATCTAACATAGTCACCAGTCTCAAAAGAAACTGTTAAGTTTTGTGTAGTATCATTTATAAGGGATGTTCCTGCTACGATGTTTCTTGCAGTACATACTAAAATGTCATCATAGTCTTCATTGTAAAAACTATAAGTTTCAACGGTTGGCTTTTGACGATAACCACCGCCGGAGCCATCAACTATAACGAATGAAATTGGAAAAACTGTGAACGCATCAAATGTTGATGCATTTGCTACCGTAACATTTTCCACGTTTGCAACATTTGGATGCAAACCATGTAATGTTTGAATGGACATATTTGAGACATTTAATTTCCTTGAAACTGAAGTGTCTAAAAGATTAATAGAGGCTTTTGCTTCTGTACCAAAAACTGTATTGGCAAAACCGCCTTTGAAGTCAATGATTGAAGAATTCAAATTTATTGCAGGATCTCTAAATCCAAATCCACTTTTTTCCACAATGATATCGGTAATACCACCCTTTGTTGTTACTCCAACATAAGCAACAGCGCCAACTGGAGTATTTGCAACAGGGTTTAAACCACCAACAATACTAACAGGATCTCCATCATATCCAGTTTCAGGATCATATGCGTTATAAAAAAGACCTCTATTGTTCGGATTTATTTTTATTTCTGATAGAGCACCAATCAAACGACCGCCAACAGTAACGTTTAGACCAGTATCTTCATCAACATACGTTGCTGTTATTCTTTCGCCTGTTGTAAACAGTCTCTGAACGTTTGAAACATAAATTTCAGTATATGTAATACCAAGTTGACGGTCAACAGATTGAATTACTTTTTCAACCAAAGCAGTAGCTTTTGAAGTTTGTCCGGTAATTAAAGTTTTTGCAATGTTGAAAATGTTGTTATCATTGGTGTCAATTCTAAGGGCTAAAGGCAAAACCCATTTACCATCAGAAGTTTTTAAAATATCTTCTTTTGGATAGTAGATATCAATGTTTTCATTATACAATGCTCTGAAAAGGAACTTAACAGATTCTTGTGTTCCGCTGGATTTATAAAATTGAGTTACCAACTTTAAGAAAAGTCTTTTGTCGGTTACAATCTCTTGAGGAAAATAAGGAGCTAAATCCTTCTTTAGTTGTTCAATGTAATAGTCATCAGAACTATCAATATCATTTGCATTACGTAATGCATCAATTTCAAAGGAAACGCTATTTGTAGTTTCCAGCCATTCATAGTATTTCTCTAAGAATGTGACAAATTTTGGATAGTCACTTCTTACGAAATCTGGTAACTGTGAAGATACCAGGTTTGATGTGCGAACGTTTTCCATTAAATTGTAGTAGTTTTAACAACAACGCTGGTAGGATCATCTGCATCCAGAACAAGCATTTTATTTAATTTAGATTGAATGATGCTAATCTTTGGCTTAATGTGAACCATGATATCGCCGAAGTCATTGTTAACTGCCGTCGGATTAAAATTACTGATTGTTATTCTACCCAATGTATAATCAATAACACCAGTTACACCATTGTTTTTATTTTTGTTCAAAATAACTTTTGTACTTTGACTACTGATTTCATCTGGCTTGAAGTATGAAATTCTGATTTGTCCATAACGACCTTCAAGCACAGCCAATCCAGCACCTAAAGATCCACCACCGCCAGTGATTTGAACGGCTGCTGTGGTGTATCCAATGCCTGGATTTGTGACAGTAATTTTGTTCAATTTTCCATTAACTATTTCAGCCACTGCTACAGCACCTTCTCCATCACCAACAATCGTAACTTTTGGTGTTGATGTGTAATTGAAGCCAGGATTAATTACCGTTACAGATTCAAGACCTGAGAATGATGATGGAACTTCTTCAAAGAAGCATTGGCGTGAAACGCCATCTTCATCAGTCATTGTAAAGTCTGGTGTTGAATAGAAATTATCGTTTGTTGTGCCTCTAGCCAATTCAAAACCAAAATCCAAAATATAACTATCCGAATTAATCAAATCGGGTCTAAACTTCTTGGCAACAAACAAACTTATTTCATTTGATATGATTGACCTATCAAAATTATCAATCGCTGTCTCAAGTCCAGAATATCTAAAATAAGTGTTGAATTGATTCAAATTTGTAGCTGTGTAATTCTTAATCAAAGTTACTATTGCACTTTTCAATTCGGAATCGTTTAATGATAACTTTGATTTGTCATAGAAAACGCTTGATTCTACTTTTAAATAATTGTAATCAATATCAACAATTTCTGGTGTAATTGTCAACATACTGATTGGCTTCAATATTGTATTTTTTACAAAATCTTTTTCCGTGTCTGAAACTTCAAAACCTAATTTTGGCTTGGCTGACACGAATACTTTACCAAAGACTGGTGGATCATTTTCTTCTCCGCCCCACACATTCACAGCTTCAAAAGCTGGATAGTTTTGTTGAATTAACTTGATGTAGTCATTCTTGGTCACAGCACGATTCTGTGATAGTAGAGCAAGAGGTGCCGCAAACTTAATTGAATCTACAGATTCTCTGGTAACACCACCAGCAGCCGCAGAAATTGAATTTACGGAAATTAAACTATAACCACCAACTGTTGTAGAAGAAACAAAACTATTTGCTTTGTTTGATGCATCTGCGCTGGTAATCAAATATTCTAAGGTAATTACACCACCATCCGGTATCTTTTTTCCTAAGGTGTTATCACCAAAATAAATTTCATACTGACTGTTTTTGCCTTCTTGTAGGTAATAAACTTCTGATGCTGAATCTACCGTAAGAGCATTCGTAGACAAATCATAAACCACAGTTTCTGTATTTGAAGCAGACTGTTTCACCGAAACTCTCAAAGTTGTAGTATCAATGTTTGCATCTGGTATTGTAAACAGTTGTTTTGGGTTAGAAAAATAACTGTTTGTATAAGAGTATGAAACAAGTTGTCCCTGATAGATTGGAACATTTGTGAAAACAAAATTATTTGCTGTTTTAGAAACTGTTGTGGATTCTACGGTAACAAACTTGTATGATACGCCATCTAATTGTGAAGATGAGAATGCGTATCCTCTAGGAAGAGTTAGTGATCCTGGCGTAGCATTTGTTGTTTCTACAGTTACATTAACAATTGCTCTTGGCGCTCTAGCTGAACGTGGTGTATATCCAACTCGTTTTGCATGTGAAACAACTGAATTTCTAAGAGAAGCACTATCCAAGAATGCTTCATTGGCAATCATATTTAAGTAATATGCATTGTAGTGAGTATTGTATGCTAGAATGTCCAATAGAACACTTAGTCCAGAACCTTCAAAATCATAGTCTTGAAATTCAGTTTGTTGTCTTAGAAAATTTCTAAGATTAGTTTTGATAGAATCAAAATCTAATTCGGTTACGGTTAAACGGTCAGCCATCTTATCTGTCTCGTTGTAAGAAGAAGTTTATTGTTATTGGGTCTGTTCTATTGACTATCAAAAATGTCATACCAATACTGTAAGAATTGTTTTCATAATCTGGCGATACTGCTACACTTTTCACGATAACTCTTGGCTCATAGTTTTCTAAAGTCTGCACAATCTCACGCTTCAATGCGGAAGATGTTATGGAATCCATGTTTTCAAATAGCAAGTTACGAACACCGGATCCCAATTGAGGCTGGAAAGGTCTTTCATACCGAGAAGTTGAAATCAAATTCTTAACTGAATTGATTACCGCCATCTCGTCCACGTGCTTATTTACATCCTTTTTTATAGGATGAGCCATAAAAGCCAAGTCCAGGTCTTTATATTTTCTAGTTGTTGCTGTTACTACTGTGGCCATGTTCTATTTATCTTAGTTACTTAGATGTTATCTTTATACTTGTCTGTGCCTATCAAATTATTCACCAAATAAGTCTGCGTATTTCCAAGTTTAGTCAAACGACTAACTTTATTGTAATCGGTCATTACAATTTGGCCATTTCTATAGAAATTAAAATCATGGTCTTTTCTGGTTGTCACCAAATTGTTTGCTGTGTTAATGTGGGATAATATTGCGGTTGCTTGACTTAATGTTATGTTTGATGTTGTTACTGGGCGAATACTGGCATTCAATGTGCTTAAATCGGAAAGAAAAACTATTAAGTTTGCGGCTAAATCATTACCAACAAACAAACTGGTCATACTGCCCAACAATGGCGTAGAATTTTGTACAGAATCTGATTGATTTGTCAATAACAACAATTGCTGTCCCAAGTTTACTGCTTTATTATAGTCTGGATAATCAATATCAGTTCCTGCTGTTTTTCTAGAATTGGTAACTCCGGATACATTAGATGTATGCGATATGAATTTTTGAAATTCAATAATTGTACTGTTAACATTAGATGATAATGTAGTCATTACAGCTTGTGCCGTCGGAGAATCGTATGTCGTTATCGTATCTACCACGGCAATTATTGTATTCACATTCGCCATTATTTGATTACAAATATTCAAAACAGGATTTTTATAGTAATCCGTCAGTTGAATATTTCCATTAGCGATATCATTTAGTTGCCAAGTTTCTAACTTAACAGGCGCAGTATTCAAATAATTTTTAACTTTATCGGGCAAAGCCAAAGAATCACCAAATTTGGTGCTATCAAAATTATAACCTAACTTACCAAAAATGCTACTCATTTTATCTCCATATCAAAGCATAGGTTCTAGCGGTTCGCTAGTAATTCCATGAACACCAGCGTGTTGGTGGAAGTTGTAAATATCTCTCATCATTTGCATTGGTCCAAGCACATCGGTAACTATGACGCCTGCGACCAAAGGAGCTTCAACAGAAACGCCAGCAAAAACTGTTGTTCCAGCAGATATAAAACCCTCGGGAGCAGTAATACAATATGGTATAGCTACCGGAAACCCCACAGCAAGTCCACCCGTCTCGGAAACAAAACCGAGAGGACCAGCATTAACTTGTTTGCCCGCATTTACTTTAGTTTTTGCTGTTACCATGTCTGCTTCAATTGATCCTGCAACAACTAAATCGCCTTGTATGTATGTATGGTCGCCATTTGATATAGACAATTTTCCTGTTGCTGGATCTCCACAACCTATAGACATATCTCCGTCGGAAAGAATCTTTGCTTTCTTTTTAAAATTTTGTGTAACATTACCACGAACTTCTTGAACTAAATCACCATCAATTCTCTCATACTTATTACCCTTAACATGCACGATAGAATCGCCCTCTATTGTAACATTACACACGCCTTTAATCAATACTCTATTTTTACCAAGAACAATTTCATAATTGTCTCGTTGTATCTTTGTGGTCATGTCGCCGTTGGAATGCATTTCAAAGAAAGAACCAACGCCGTTATTTTTTGCACCACCATGTTGTAGACGAATTCTCTCACGACCAAGTGTATCATCCATTTCAAATAGATGACCAGATTCGGTCATCATAACTTTGTTATGTGGATAAGTTGGTGGATTTTCAACACTAGCGTCAGACTCCCTTTCGGTCCAAGATTCATCTTCGGCTGGTTTGTTTAATTCATCAGGATTTGCTAATGTATCTGTCATAATTTAAGCCATTTGTAAATTAGAACTACTATTTTGTATATCATTTATTGTATTTGAAGAAGCGTTACTTAATGCGGTCTCCGATAGATATCCGGTAACTAAATCTCCAGCTTTAGTAATATCGGCCGCAGAAGTTGGAGAAGTAAACGCGGTCACAATAGCAACTGGTGCGGCTACAACTTCAATACCAGCTTGAACTGTTGATTTTGCTGTATCTACAATTTCTCCAAATACTCCCATTGCTTCTGTTATTCCAGATTCTGTATTATCACCGACACCGCCGGAAAGAGAAAATAAATCTGCTATTCCAGTTTTCAAAGATGCGTATAATTCAGCAAGACAATCTTTCAGAAATGCTAATAACTTTTTTGGTAACGTTAATATCCAATCAATCATAGCACGAACTTTTCTTGCAAAATCTACAATCACTCTCGTCCAGTCACGAATTTCTTCTATGATAGATTGTATGAATTTCAAATCTCTTAATAAGGCTTTTGCAATCTCAATAAATCTAGCCACTATTCCATCTGGCGAATTTCCTAACGCATCCAGAATTGCTCTTACTGCTGTTCTTATTGCTTGTACCAATTGAGAAAATTTAAGTCTTGCTAGAGCGGCTGCCATTTTCATTTCTTCTCTAATGTCACAAACGTGCGCTCGTTTTTCATTTGCTACGCCAACTGGAGTTCCAGCTACTACACCTCTTGCTGTTCTTGGTGTGGTAGGTTCATCCAGTTTTTCCGTCACAATAGCATCAGCCGCTTTTGGCTGTATTGCTTTTTGTGCATCAGTAAGCTGTGGCGAAAATCCTTGATTCGTATTAAATTCTGAGGATTTTATTCCATTCAATTGACCGAAGACAACCGGCTTCTGTGCATTAGTTCCATCAGTAAAAAATCCAGTAACCCAATCGCCTTCTTTTACATCAAGTGATGCATTTGTATGAGTTAATGGTGTAAGCGCATCAGCCCAAGGTAAGTGTTCTGATTTTAATTCATTCTTATCTTCATTGTGCCAGCCAACAATTCTGACACGCAAACGTCCTAGCTTTAGTGGATCGTAGCGATTTTCAACTACACCAACCCACCAAATAAAACCATTCATGCCAGCAAAATTATTATCCATAGAAGTCCGCTAAATCGTTTTGTATCTGTGTGCTTTGATAAACTGTATCTTTGTTTGTGGAATCTGTTGCTACTTCCATAATAGTCTCATGCTTATCGTAAGTAATCATCTGTCTGGTAGCTACAATCAAATATTTACCACTCTTTGTTTTGTCTGTGTTATCTTGAGAATCTTCCGAAGATTGTTCGCTGATTGTTGGAACTGTTATGTTCACATTCGTACCAGAAATCAAATCAAAGTTTCCTGGCATAACAACTTTCAATCTTTGATTCATCAAATTTCGGATAGCTGATTCTCTCTGTATCACATAGTTGTATGTATCATCATCAGAATCAATGGATGATGGATCATTTTCTTTAATGTAATTGCTTGCAGAATTGAAAATTCCAGACGAAAACAAAACTCTTCTGGAGTTAAACATCTCGGTATTTTTGATACCAGCTTTATTTGTAATAACGCCTATGTTTGGTGTTTTGTTTGCATGATTGCCAGTTGAATACACACTATCAAAATCCACTATTTTCTTAACAACATTTCGTGTGGTAATATCAAAGCCAATGAATGTACCAGCATAAACCCCATGCTTGATGTTTTTATTCAAATCAAATTGAGAAACAACTTCAAGATATCTAGCACCCATCATTTCATTTTCTTCCAAATCTTTCAATGCTAAATTTTTTGGCTGATAGTTAATGTCATGGATTGCTTTTTGTTGCAACATACTTGATATTGTCAAAAAATTATATCCAAACTTATTCTCAAAGAATAAGAATGTTGGTGACAAATCATCATTAACCGCTTTCTTTGAACACCAATCTAAACATTCAAATGGAGTTTTATTTGGTAAAACAACCGTTCTTATTCCCTTTGATGATTCCATTAAGAATAATCCATCAGAATTTACCAACAAATAATTTTTTAGAATATCAAGAGCGACATTGGTATAAGTGTCCCGATATGATTTTGATATTTTGATTTGCTGTGATAGAATAAATTCATCTGAAACGAAATGTAGAACATAAAGTTCGGTACTTATATTTACAGTTTTACGGGAACTTTGCTTATAAACTCTAAACGATTTTTTAATTGTTGCTTCGTTTTCTGTTTTTCCCATATCAATCAAAAGAATTTCTGAGCCATCAAACGATAGTTTATTTGACAATCCTTTCGCATCTCGTATAAGAATAGTTCCAGTCATGCACGGATTAAAGATACTGTCAAAAATATTCAATTCTTCAAACATACCAGTCAAGTCAATAACACCTAATTTAGTTGCTAATGATAAACCGTTTGGCTTTATTGTATATTGTGTTGTCTGTAAAACACGATTATCAGACATTACTAATTACCTCAATAAATTCTTGATCCACTGTGGAAACAAACTCGTTCTTTAAGATTTTTATAATTCTTTTAGCATCATTTCCTTCAACTTCATAATCATAGAAAGACATTCTTGTTTTTGTGGTTGATACCGTTAGTGTATTTCCATCTGATAGTGTATAGCTTGCATTTTCTTCCACAAGATTGTTATAGTCTTCTTCAGTTATTTGTAACTTGTCTATTGTTTTTTCTCCAGTGACTGGAAATAATCTTGTCTCAATTTTATAAAACGAATGATTGTTAATTATGGCCCATTCCAAACCATCTCTTTCTTTACCCGTTTCATAGATTAATGATTCGCCGTTTTCGGCAACAAAAAGATTGCCTTCTTCATCCGTCATTTCAATCGTTTCTGTTATCCAATTATTAGCATATTTTGAGCGAATTACTTCATTCAAAACTCTTTGTTCAAGAGGCCAATCAGTTTTAACATCAAAGATGTTATTCATCTTCAAAATGATCCAATGTTTCTCCGATGCTCCATAAAATTTATTTGCAACTATTTCTGGAGTTTCGCCGTCGGGCACGGTGTACTGATAGTATGCAACCGAATTTTCGGCAAGACTTTTATCAAACGAAAAACTTGCAGTTAGATTTGTAACTGTATCAAGAGAATTTGAGCCATCCAAATTATAGATGGTCTTGGGAAAGTATCTAAAGTATTTTGCCATTATAACATTAGTTTGGATTATTAGGTTGATAAAGGGCTTTTAGGAGGGCATCATTTTCGGCTTGAGTTGCGCCACCGTATGTTCTATCTCCAGGACTAAAGTCTTGAAAATTAAATTTTGTCATAATTTCAGTTTCTTTAAATGTCAAATCCATTCTAATTGCAGTTGGCATACCAGTGGCACCAAGTTGTGGAGAATTATCGCCAGGAGTTTCAAAAGTATGAAAACCATTTGGTGCATAATCCATGTCTATTGACGTTAAGACACAAGTTGAAATTGTTGGTATATTTGGATTGATTTGACCGTTATAATAAAATTCAATGTCAAATTCAGATGGCGGAACCAAAAAATAACCAGCCGATCCAGATTTAACTTCTGGTGCTTGATGAAATTTTAATCGTTTAATTAATTTTTGTACTTCAAGTGCTTCTTGCTCACTTCTAGGATAAAACATAAAAGAGAATCTAAAATCTCTAAAACTTGGAGTTGTGTAAATTAATTCTAATTGTGGATTTTGTGTAAGTCCTGTTGCACCAATAAATGCGGCTGTGGCTGCTTTTGGCGAATCTATTAATTTATTGGACAAAAGTCCTGATGCAATTTTCTGTAGTAAAAAAGGAGATAAGTTTCTACCTCTCTGATTTGGATTTACTCCACCTTCTAAACCGACTTTTCCAACAGCTCCTAACAAAGCTGCCGTTTCTGAACCCAAATCTAAATCAGAATATCCTTGAGTGTGAGTAAAATTTAAAGTATTCGGCATATACAATGCGATACTATCGGTAGTTCTTTTTGTTCTTCTCAAAAAATTAACATTATTTAGGGAACCAAATGCTTCACCAGCACCTTGAGCGGCTCCTGTAACAACACCACCAACATCAGAAGATTTCACACTCACGGCATTTAGTGTATCTCCAAGAAAATTATTTACACTTTTACCTGCAGAAATTGCTTTATCAGCAAAATCACCAGAAATTTTATCTCTTAAAAATTCAGATCCACTTTGTCCTAGTTTTTGTGCCGCACCTACAACGGAATTCAAAGTTCCACCAAGATTAGTTGAATTGGTTTGTCCAAAAAGGCCTTGTCTATTTTTTTGTATTTGTGACCTAGTATCTGGCGCAAATTCATAAGAATATTCTGTTTTGTCTTGGACTTGAATATGAATAACCATATAGTGTCCTTTGTCTACTGATCCAATATCAATTGGATATCTCAGTAAATTTGTACCAAATTTATCATTTGGCAAAGGTCCAATTTTTCTGGCTTCTTGCTCTTTATAAGTTATGTCGGATAATGTGAAAAGTGCCATGTTGATCCTGAAGTTTTACTACATATTTATATGTCTTATGGAACTAATTCTTACAAAGGTAAGTTTACCCCACAAAACCCCCAAAAATATAACGGCAATCCAGATAACATAATCTATAGGTCATCCTGGGAATTGCGTTGTATGAAGTGGTTTGACGATAATCCGAACATCATTTGGTGGTCATCGGAAGAATTGGCTATTCCATACTACAGTCCAGTTGACAAACGAATGCATCGTTACTTTCCAGATTTCATCATCAAAGTCAAAAAAAAAGATGATACCATTATGACTTATGTAGTTGAGGTGAAACCAGAAGCACAGACCAAAAAACCAACACAAAAGCGTAAGACAAAGCAGTTTATAAAAGAATCCATTACATACGTTGTTAATCAGATGAAATGGAAAGCAGCCGATGAATTCTGTCACGCACATGGCTGGCAATTCAAAATAGTTACGGAAAAAGATTTAGGCATTTAATCTGTAATAAATACATTCATGGCTTACTTAATGGACAGAATCAATCAGCAGTTGCAAAAGACTGGTTATACGGCTCGTAGCAGACAAGCCCGTGATTGGTTGCGTTCAAAAGTTGGCGAGTTAAAGCCAACGCCTCAAAAATTAATGCAGGACCGTGAGAGACAGACAACCTCACATTTTATCGGTCATATGTACTATTTTTATTATGATCCGAAAACGAAGGATAAGTTGCCATATTACGACAAGTTTCCATTGGTTCTACCAATACAACTATACCCAGACGGTTTTCTAGGGCTGAATTTACATTACATTCACCCAAAGCAACGTATCATTCTTTTGGATAAATTGAGCGAACATGCCACCGATAATCGCTTTGATGCACAAACCAAGCTAAGATTGAATTATCAAATGCTGGCGGCATTCTCAAAAGCGTATGAGGCAACACCTTGCATTAAGCGATATCTAGGTTCTCACGTACAATCTAGATTTGTTGAAATTCCAGCTGATGAATGGGACATTGCGGCACTATTACCGGTTGAACAATTTGAAAAGGCAACAAAACACAAAGTCTGGGCCGATTCTAGGAAAAAATTCTAATGTCATTTTTACCCCAATTATTTTTAGCAAACATAAAAGCTAAGGAAGGCTTAGCTCGTCCAAGTCGTTTCCAAGTTATATTACCGATACCACAATATATTAGCAAGTTTGTTGAGAATGGTTTGCTTGAGCAAATTCTTAATTTTCCAAATTCAGTTTTCTCAGATGTTACCGCAAGAGTACTTGGCGGTGAACAAGCAGTATCATACAATTCATCAATATCAAGATATCTAGCACTTCAATGTGAGAGTGCTTCATTACCCGGAAAAACTCTACAAACTAGTGATGTTGAAATTTATGGTCCAAGTTTCAAAGTTCCATACAAAGCACAATATGATGATGGAATACAATTGACTTGGATTTGCACAAACGAATTCTATGAGAGAAAGCTATTTGACCGTTGGCTAGAAGCAATCGTGCCTAACGATACAAACAATGCTAGATTTCCCAAGGGCAAAGAAACATACTACATGACAAACATTAAAATTGTTCAGTATGATGATTTTATTAAACAGATTTATGCTGTAGAATTATTTGATGCCTTTCCTATTGGAATCTCAGCGCAACCATTAGCTTGGTCAGATGATGGCTTCCACAGATTGACAGTCAATTTTGCTTATCAGAAATTCAAAACAATTTATGAAGGCGACTATGACCTTGGTGCAGCCGCAGCCGCACTTCTTGGTTCTTCCGTTGCTGGAGTACCAGTTTCACAAATTCTACAATCACAAATTAGAGGAACGGCTGAAGCTGTGAGAAGAATATTTTAATTATTTGGAGATTATATGTTACCTAAAATTGATGTGCCTTTATATGAAATTACTTTACCATTGTTAAAAAAGAAAGTAAAAATTAGACCGTTCTTGGTTAAAGAGGAAAAAATTCTGTTGATGGCTATGGAATCTGAGGATGAAAAATCCATTCTTTTAGCAATTAAGCAGATTGTGACAAACTGCTGTGTGGAAAATATCAATGTTGATGATTTGCCCATATTAGACTTGGAATATATGTTCTTGCAATTAAGAGCAAGGTCTATTGGTGAGATAATTGATTTACAATACAAATGCAATAACGATGTTAAAGATGATGAAGGAAACGAAAAGAAGTGCAACAACATCATTAAATTGAGTTTCAATGCACTGGAAGTTGAACCTGAGGAGAATGAAAATCATTCACAAAAAATTCAACTAACTCCAAAACTTGGTGTAATGATGAAATATCCAGATTTCAAAATTATGGAAAAAATGGATACGCAGTCTGAAACAGAAGCCATACAAAAAATGGTTACTAACTGTATAGATTACATCTATGATGAAGAAACTTTATATTATGCTAAAGATGCTTCTGAAACAGAATTAATTGATTTTGTGGATAGTTTAACTAGAGACCAATTCCAAAAAATACAGGACTTTTTTGAAACTATTCCTAAAATGAAAAAGACACTCAACTTCAAATGCAATAAGTGTGAGTATCAGGAAGAAGTGGTGTTGGAGGGAGTACAAAGTTTTTTCGTGTAACTTTTAGGCATGATAGTCTAACCAATCATTACCAGACAAACTTTGCTTTGATGCAACATCATAAATATTCCTTAAGTGACATAGAATCTTTGGTACCTTGGGAAAAGAGTTTATATGTTACTATGTTGATGCGATATATTGAAGAAGAAAATGAAAAAATAAAACAGCAAATGCAGAATAAGAAAAGATAAAAAATGGCAACTTTTACGGATGTTTATAAACAAGAACTAAAGAGCAAAGGAGTTTTATCCTCTTTGGGTTCTACTATGTTTAAGCGGTCAAAGGAACGTCTTGATCCAAGAAACATTCTGTTTGGTGGCTCAGGCATAACTTCTGCTATTGGTCAAAAAATATTCGGTAAAGGATATTCTGCATTAAATAAATCATCTTCTGGCAAATCGCTCGGCGATAGTGGAATGCAATCACAGGCATTAAATGCGCTAATTATTTCCAGCAAAAATCAAGAAGCACAACTTTCTATCATTGCAAAAAATACAATGAATAGTAATGCAATGGCCAGAGACATGAATGTCGTGCGACAAAACATTATGAAATTGGTAACAATGGGTGGCGGAAAAGCATCAAGAGGATCAGATATGTTCTTCAAAGATGCCGCCGCAAGAGAATCCGCATATGAAAGTCAATTTGGAAAAAGTGGAGGCAAAAAGACTACTTCTCCTGTTGCAATAAGTGCTGTCCCAAAGAAAGAAGATAGTGGCGGATTATTGTCCACATTGGTAAAGGCTGTTGGAGCAATATCTGTAGCAATACTGACGCTAGGAACAAAATTGGTAACAGAACTAGGCGCAGTAATTAGATCCGCCCTTGAAACTTTAGGTAATGTATTGAAAGGCGCTTTACTAGGAAAAGGTTTGCTCGGAGGAGGTGGCGGTGGTCCTTCTGGAGGTATTAAACCACCAAGTCCACCAAGTCCAAAAGGAAAAAACTTAATGATGATGGGTGGCGCAGCCGGACTTTTAGGTTTAGCATATTACTTCAAAGATGAAATAGGAGCATTTATTAATGAACAATTAAAAAATGCTGGAGTTCCAAATCCTTCTGGAAGTAATGTTGATCCAGATGCTCCTAGAGCAGGAGATATTGATATGGGCGAAGTAGGAGCAACAGCAGTTACGGGCGCAGCCGCCGCGGCTGTCGCATATCGTGGTGCTAAGGGAATTGCAGGAATGTATAAAGCGCCTGTGCCAACAGCGCCTTCTCCTATGACAAAAATTCCTGAAGGTAAACCATTAACATCTTTTGGAAGTGTTGGCGAAAAAAGAGAAATGGTAAAAAATAAAACCATGTATGAGAAGGTTAAAGCATTCTTTACAAAACTTTCCAACAATCCAAAATTGATGAATGTATTCAAATCAAAATTATTAAAAAGAGTTGGTGAAGCGGCTATGCTAAGAATAGTCGCAATAGGAACATCAATTGCAGCCGCGCCGATGACTTTCGGTCTAAGTTTAATATTTGCAGTTGGCGGGGCAATATGGGCCATAAAAGATTTAATAGAAATATATAATCTTATTTTTGGTGAAGGAGGTCTTTATGATGAAGTAATGAAAGAAGATGTATCTAAAGTTTCTCCAGTTCCAATTAAAGAAAGTTTGAGCGCCAATGAAGAAATTATTCCATCGGGAACTTCACCAAGTAGAGTAGATAATAGCGAATTACTATCAATGATACGTGGAGGAGAAGCAGGAAAAATGGGGTATGATGCTGCCAATAAAGGAAAAGCGGGAGATATGAAAGGAGGAATTCCAGGATTATCTAGTTTGAAAGTTGGCGAAGTCATGCAATTACAAGCCGATAAAAAATTATTTGCGGCAGGAGCGTATCAAATCATTCCAGACACTCTTAATGATTTAATGCAAGGTAGGTATGGAAAAACCGGTGTTTCCATGAATGACACTTTTGATAAAACCACGCAAGATAAATTAGGAGAGACATTACTTAATTTTGCGCTGAAAAACGCAGGGAATGATCCGATAAAACAACAACTTGAGATATCAAAAATATGGGCGGCGGTTGCTGATCCAAATACTGGATTATCTCGTTATGGAAATGTAGGAAATAATAAAGCATCTATTTTAACAGCACAAATACAACCAGCATTACCTGGTAGTGCTTTGGATCAAGCAAGTACGGCAATGGCTTCTGCAATGAGGGAATCATCTTCACAGCCTCCCGTCATTGCATTTAGTGCGCCACAAACAATCAATAATAGTGGATCAAGTTCAGCACCACAAACGGTTGCGGCTGCTACAAACATTGATGCATTAGAATTGTTCTTCCAAGCAGCCGCAGGCGTAAGACCAATATAAAAACCCCGCACTAGGCGGGGCAAACTAAGTTCTGAGAAAGGAGCTTTAGTTTATTCTTGTTCAGCTAACGACTTGAAGTAATCCAAGTCATCATCTACAGAGGTAGAAACAGGAGCCTTCGCTCTTGTAACTGATGATGGCAATTCAACATCTTCTGCACGAATATTAGGAACAGCGTCACCTTCAAAACCAAGAACTTTGTCAAGGCGAGCCTTAAGTTGTTCGTATGGTTTGAAATGTTTCTTGTCAGTAAAATCTTTCAAAGAATGCTCTTTGCTGTAGACTGCTTCCAATTTAGCATCATCACCATCAAGCAATGCAGACTTATCAGCAAATTCTGATTTGTCATAATTGCGATATCCCTCAACATTACGAATCTTCAATTTGAAGTTAGCACCTTCCCACAAGTCAAATGGGTTCAAAGGTGTTTCATCAGGAAACTCTGGATTCATAACTTCGGAAATCTTATCAAAGATTTTCTTTCCGAATTTGTACAAGCGAACAGTACCTTCATTTTCAGGATTGCTTGGATCAGAAATAACATAGATGTTCGCAATGTAACTCAAGCGGCGCTTTTGTTTACGAACGATTTCTTTGTTTGCTTCAACACCAGAATTCCACAATGTAGAGTTATGTTCACAAACGGGACACTTATCACCTGTAGTTGTCAAACAGTTATCAATGAACCAGCCGCCTGGTCCTTGAAAGCCGTGGTCAAAACGGCGTACCCATGGAAGTCCATCATCACCATCAATGGAAGGTGCTGGTAGAAAACGAATAACAGCCATGCCGTTACCAGATTTATCTACAGTTGGAGCCCAGAATCGGGTGTCATCTTTTGAGCCAGCCTCAGCAGTTTGTGTGGTGGTCTCAATAGCCTTAGTGAGTTTATCAAGGCTGTCGCGGTTGCGTTTTAGATTAGCGAAAGACATAGTATTTTCCTTTGTATAAATTGTATGCGTTGTATAAAATTATCCACATGATTCATTGTATCATGTATTTAGCACACTTTCAATGCGGTCTTCTAACATCATTAAAGTATTACCAATTTCTTTGTGAAGAATACCAACACCACCTGCCGCATTAAACGACTGGATAATATCTGGTGTATCATCAATAAGAATAGTGTTTGGTGTAGCATACTCAGCCTTGTGCTTACGACCGGGAACAACGTTCGCCTTTAGTTTGCCAAGACCATTGTTTTCTAACCAAACAATTTTTTGTCGTTCAACTTCCTTATGGTGTTTTTGTCCACCAGATGAAGTCAACAACTCAATTGGTAGTTTTGTTTTGAAGCAAAAATCTACCAATTGTTTTCCACCAGGATACCATTCCAAAGTTTCAAATTGCTTGTTCTCAATGAAGTGGTCCCAATGGAGATTAAAATCTTTCCTGTCACGCATTGAACCTGGGAGTTCATTGTATAACTGAAAGTACCGGCGTTCAAAGTTGCAAAGAACACCATCCATATCTAAATAAATCTTTTCTATCATTTCAATTCTTTCAATGCTATTTCACGAAACTTGTTTTTATCAAAAGTTAAAAACGGAGAATATTTTGTCCACTTTTTATGTAATAGTGGCCAACGAATGTCATCTGAGATTTTTCTTTGCCACATAGGAAGAAAATTCATCATTGAATTCAGTATGCACATAGTTTCAATCTGAATAACTTTTTGCAATGTCATCGTCAATAACTCTGGATATTCACCATCAGTTTTTAATAAATCGTTTATGCTACCACTCTCACCAATCACCGAACAATCATTTTGGAAGTTATAACTCAATGCTTGAATGACAGTCAAACGCCGTATATTGACTTCATCGGATCCATCTTCAAGCAAAGTGCCTGCCCAACAATTATCATTGTGTAGAAGATTTGATATTACAAAATCTATGTAATCATTTCTGCGATTGTTAAACTTTCGGGATAACTTGTAGAAATGGTACTTGTCTTTTCTTTTCTCAAATGTCTCTATGGTGATATTTGTTTTACCGTTGTACTTGAAAAAGTCATAGCCCGAAGTGAAATGCAATTTTAGTACGTGATAGAGGGTGAATGCTTCATAACCAGTCATGCTATAATTATATCACAAATCAAATAGGAAGTCTACGTGTTTTTGGTAACATATTGAGTTCTTGTGCATCAATTTCCACTTTTGATTTCAAGTCTTTGTTTACCAAACTAGAGGCTAATTCAATCTCCATGCCAGTCTGATTACAATACTCAATGATTGCTTCCATATAGTTATAGTCGGTTCCAGCTACGAGTTTTTCAATCTCTTCCTGGAACTTAAACATTTCATCTTTTGTCGGCATCACTTAACAATCGTTTCATACAATTGTTCAAATTGTTCATGCACAGCAACTTCTTCATCATAGTTTTGTTTGTGATAAACTTTAACTAGACGATTCACAATTCGCTTTGGTAACTTCAAGTCTTCACAAATTTCTTTGATTGCTTCCTTGATAAAGTCTTTTTCGCCTTCCATACGAATCATAGAATTGGAACACTCTTTCATAGCATCAAGCAATTTCTTGCGGTCAGCCTCACTAGAGATTTGATTAATACTAAATTGTTTTACTGCCATAATATACTCCTTAAACGAAACCCATTTTGCTACCAACTGTTTTGTTGGCACTTTGTTCAATTTGTTTGTTGAACACTTCTGCGATAGTCCAGCTATCACGCTTACCATCCAACTTAACACCGATTTTCTTAGCCAGTGCTTCGGCTTCTTTTTGTTTTAATGAATCAAAAGAAACAATGTCAAAACAACGACCAGGGCGAATCAACGCAGGATCAATGTCACGAATGCTTGGCAAGTTAGTTGAGAAAATCAACTTCTTACCTTTTGTTGTAACAAGACCATCACCAACGTTCAGAAAACGATGCATCATGGTATTACCATCGCTACGTGCTTTCAGGAAGTTATCAGAATCTTCAAGCACCATTACACCAGTTTCATCTTCAATGAATCGTGCAAACAGATAATCTTTCTCCAGAATTGCGGCATCGTATGTTACGATAGCCGAGGAGTTACTGTGTGCAAGAAGACCACGAATGAAAGTAGTCTTACCAGTTCCTGGTGGTCCAATCAACAAAAGAATGTTTGCATTAGATTCCAGGTAACGGTCATAGTAGTCGGTCAATGGTTCTTTGAGAAACGGATACATTTCATCAACAGGCAAACGATCCGCATTCAAAGGAACATTGACGCTATCACCATTCGCACCATACACCCACTCAATGTATGATGTAACTTCTTCAAAATGTTTTAGGAACATGTCTTCAACATTTTTAATGAAGATTTTATCACCATAAGTTTGAGTAGTAATGGAATTAGAATTCACATCATAGCGAATGAAATTAAAACCTTCGGTGATGATAAGACCACTGGAACTGGTGAATTGAAGAATGTGGTCACCCTCAAATTCTTCTTCAATAAATTCTTTCCACTTTTGACGATTGCCATGCAACTTCAATTCAGAATTGTGTGTTGAAATTTTCTTTTCTGACCGAGCATCAATCATTTGCATGTACAGCCAATCGCTGTAATCAGATGCGCCAACAAAAAATTTATCGTTTATACCTGTTTTCATTTCATTCATATTCATATCCATTGCGTCATAAGTCCATGCTTTCATTGCACGTTTTCTCCGTTTTCCTTTTGATTTAGAAACCCGATATTTCCTAGGTGCACCTTCGCCGATTTGTGATGCGGCGAGTTTCAATTCTCTAAAAATTCTATCTACGTCACTCATTTTCTAACCGTGGCTGCGTAAGTTATACAGATTGCATTTGTGTTTGTTTCATATGCACACTTAACAGAAACTGGATCAACACCTTTGGCAATAGCCGCTTCAATGTTTTTTGCCATATTGTTTCTGTCGTTTATACTGTAAAATCCCATTGAGACTATAAGAGTGCATAGAACTATAGTCATGGACACAAATATCGTAATCAAGTCTTTGTTCATTTTAGATAATTCCTTTGTTTCTGTCAATTTTGTCACCTTTGCTTTTGTAGAAAATATGCCTGCCAATTTGTTTCTCCTTTTTTAGTTTTGTCCAACCTGGATTTACATAATCAGCATGGTAATAAGTTGCTCCGTTTGTTACATCGGTCATTCTTTCAAAATTCAAGAAAAGGTTTGTTGATAACTCTAAAATCTCATTATACAACAAAGTGTTCTTGATTGTCAATGTCTTACTGGTAAATGTGCTGTCACAATACCAAGAAAATTGGCAAGTGTTACCAGTCTTTTGCTTTACAACTCCGCATATGTCATCGGCATACCCGGACTGTACTCTGTTAAAGGTTACGAATGCTACCGCTTTCTTACCTTCGTTTGGTTCATGCGCCGCTTCAAAATAAATATTTTCAGCTAGGCATGTTACCTGTTTCTTTGCATCCATAGTGAGTGCATTGAATGTTGACTTCATCGGTAGAATGTTTCTGGTGTCAACATTCACCAATGATAATGACAAAATTATTGATGAGAAAATTATACTCAAAAGTATAGGTTTACTTCGCATCTGTTTCCTTTCTGTGTGTGAATGCCAGATAACTGGCATACCTCCAATTAAGATTTCTTAGAGACTTTTGGAGTTTCTATAGAAACGTTAGAAACGAAACCATTAAGCACTTGTGCTTTGGCTATAATTTCTGTTTCGGAGGGGTAAGGCGGAAAGCCTGGGTGTGCTGGCGGTGTCTCGCCTTTGATTTTTGCAGATTCACATTGCATGGACCAATCGTTACTGATTTGTTCACGCTTACCATAATAATCATCTGATAGCATTCCTTGTGCCATTTTTAGTAGGTCAAGGCGTATCTCAAAAGGTGTCATGTTTGACATAGTTTCTCCTGTGTGTTAGTGTGTGTTAGTTTTTATTGAGAACTAACAAACTCCGATATTAGAATCCTACTGAGACTGTAAGTCCGACCGCACGGTCTTGAATATCTTGATAGCTTTGGCTAACACCAACACCAACAGATACTTTGCTGATGACTGGCATGTCGTAACTAGCAAATACTACAGATTGTTTTGGATTTGCGCTATCCCAATTTACACGGGTCTTAGCACCAGCCATGGCATAACCAGGACCAACTTTAACTCCAGCGTTTGCGCCGACTAGACCATATTCATATGGCTTTGCACCAGCGCCACCATTATCAAAACCAACGCCAACGAATGGGTTAATACCAAAAACTGTTTTACCAGCGGTAAGTTCCAAACTATTGTACATGGAGAGATTGTCATTAGTACGAGCATTGCGATTTTGCAAGCCAAGATTGAAACCACCTAACGTAGTACCAGCACGGACATACTGTGCGATACTTTGTTGGTTGCTTACTCGGTCAGTAACTTGGTCAACACCATACGAAACAAAACCACCAGCTTGTACTGTAGCGGCGATAGCAATTAAACTTGCGATTGCGATTTTCTTCAAAATAAAACTCCTTGTTAAAATATTGGTAGGTTATTCTGTTACGAGGAAACCTACCGAAACCCTAAGCGGCGTTTAGGCCGCTAAAGCAAAACTTTCGTCATTTGCATTTACGTTTTTTGCTTGATTTACGGTCATCGCCTACCGTGCTGTCCACGCATGTACTTGTTGCCCTGTCGAATCTAGGTCACCCCCATCATAAAGATTTTATCTCAGTAATGATATCATAAACTTTTGAATAAGCATCGGAAATCTTTTCTAAATTTTCTTCAGTTAATGTTATTCCCTCACGGGCTTCACACTTAACTAAATCTTTAGCTAAGTTTTCCTGCAATTCTTTAAGTTTATTATCCACTTAAATCCTTATGGTGGAGGTGGGGGGATTCGCACCCCCGTCCAGGACACTTTTCTCTTTGCTTCATACAGCAATAACACTAATTATAACACAACAAAACTAGTTTGTCGGGTAATAATTGTTCTTTTCATTTTGTTTTCGGTAAAAACTAATATACTCTAGTAAAGTATTTATATGTTTTCTCATCGGCTCAACAAAGATGATTGGGTTATCTTCTTGAACTGCCATGATAACAACTATTTGGTCAATTCTTACACCAATCAATTCTTCATACATCAATGCATAAGCGGTACATTGAGCAAAATATGCAGGAATATCTTCTCTTGTTTTCACTCTAGCCGAAGTCTTAAAATCAATGACAGAAAGAACACCATCATATTCTGCGATACAATCTACACGCCCAGCCATGCCAAGTTTTGTTGACCACAATGCACATTCTTGATAATGAATGTTGTTGATTTTATTTAGATACGGCTTTACTTTTCTAAACAATTCCAAAGCATCGGGCATCGGTTTACCTATGTCTTGATTATTCAAATACTTTTCGCATAGCGTATGCATACGTGTACCACGCCCAGATGCAATTCGTGATATACGATTTGCTTCCTCTGCACCAACACGCTGGCGCCATTCATAGATGGCTTTCTTACCCATTGCGCCCAAGACTGTTGTTACAGATGGCAATCTCTTACCATCTGGCGTCACATAAAATCTTCCGTTCTCTAGTGTTTCTGATTTTAAGTCTTCAAGTTTCTTAGGTGGGCAATAGGTAAACATAATTTAATTACATGCATCCTCATGTTGCATTTTAGCGAGGATGTAATCTTTCACAAGTGATGACCGAACGATATCATCTGCGGTAAATTCAATTCTAGTGAATGCATTCATGTGCATTGCAATATCAAAGAATTTCAAAATACCACTCATATCATTTTTCTTTTTGTTCAAATCTGTTTGGCGATAGTCGCCACACCAGATAATCTTTGAACGATAACCAACACGGGTCATAACAGTATCAATTTCTTCAAACGTCAAATTTTGCATTTCATCAACGATAATAATTGCATCATCAAATGACATACCACGAATGAATGATGTTGAAATGAATTCAACATATCCTTGTTCTTCAAGTCTTTGATACGCATCTTTGCGACCAAACAAAGTATGACAAATTTGTTGATATGGTTGCTGATAGATTTCCATCTTCTCTGCAACATCACCAGGCAAATGACCCATTTCTCTTGATTGTACCGCAGAACGGACAATAATGATTTTATGAAATGGATTACTCTTATCTAAAACTTCTTCTAGTGCTTTGTATAATGCACAGAATGTTTTACCTGTTCCTGCTACACCATGTAATGCTACAAAATAATCGCCTCTCTTATATGCATCAAAAAATAATTTTTGATTGTTTGTTAGTGGGTCAAAAGTTTTTAAATCATCTATTCTGATTTTTAATGCATTCGTTGGTTTCGGTTGCACATCAGATTCATCAACAAGTCTAATCTTTGTATTTGCTTTTCTTGCCATGAAGACCCTCTATATTTTTGATGCCATTATCCTTTCATGTGCTTTTTAATCACCTGTTCGGTTCTGGCTTGTTTGATTGATTTTCTTCCGTGCTTATCCGCAACTGTACTAGCAGGATGAGCCTCAGAGATTTTTGATAGAACCTCTTTGAACCCATCGGGAACACGGTTTTGTTTTGATGTAGACACGCCCGACACAATCGCAGGTGCAGTCATCACAGATTGAATCTGTGGATTGGTTTTCAGATATTCTTCACGTTCAGAAAATTTCATAAACGCTTCAAATTCTTCACCAGTTTCAATATTCAGGAAGTTATATGTAGGCATGTTACACTCTTATATAGCACAGAACCAGGAAGGAATTTCTCTTTTCTTCCAGTTTGCGAGATGGGTTTTGTTGTTTATGTAGTAATTCCGATATGATGCAATAGAATCACCGAGAATTTTCACTTCATCAGGCATAGCAGGAGTAGGTTCAGTAAATGGACCAACAGGAATATTTTGGGGTCTATAACTCAGTGCTTGTGAAAGTCGTTCACACGAATGAATTTTACCATAACGATATGTGTATTCGTCCATCAGTGCGCCAAACAGTCTGTACAACCAAGCATAGTTGGCATCAGATTTTCTTACCCATACGGCTGAAGGATGATTGATATGAGTAGCAGAATAAAGCACAGATTCACGCCCGTCAGGAAGAACATATCTAGTTTGTTTGCGACCAGTTTTAGAGAGGCCAACAGATTGAGTGCCATCAAGATAACGATGGGCAGTAGAAAGTAATTGAGCATATTCAAGGATCATTTTAACACAATGCTTGTCGTTGTGCATCATAGCACAATTAGAAACATCATGGTCAAGGTAAAAAATATTCATAGTTTCATCTTTATTCGAGGCACATCTTGCCAATAGCCAGCTAGTTTAATATTTCCAAATTGGTCATGGACATTTTTTTTCACTTGCAAAGCAACTCTAGTTATTTTTTCATCATCATCAATATATTCAACAACTTGAAATTCATAACTGATTGGTTCAGGAAAAGTCATTGTAGGACCAGCAGTATTTACCTGTACAACAGGTACCGTAGTATACGTGTGAGTAGATAAGAATGACATAGTTTACCAATGGCGAATTACGCCAGCAATAATAAAAAGGTTAGTGATGATGTATGATAACACAATCAGCGACCGAATGCAAGCAACTTTATCAGCCTCGCTATTATCTTCTCCAGATTTTTCACCTAGTGCTTTAGCCCATAATCTCCACATTTCATTTCTCCATAGAAAAAAACCTGGGCATTGCACCCAGGCTAAACTTATGAAAGTTTTTAACTTAAGCCGAAACAGTTGGCTCGGTAACCTCAGTCACAGTAAGGACTTCGGTTTCTTTTGCAGGCGTAGCTTGCAAATCTTTAAGGTTCTTCACAGCATCAAGAACGATACCGCGGTCTTTCCAATATTTTAGAACCGTATCAGCGGTAGGATTCATAAGTTGGTATGATACAACTTTACGACCATCTTTCACGACACGGATAACGGCTTCACTCCGAATTTTAATTTCAAGAATGTGAGCCGACAATTTGTATTTCAAGGCATCGCCAAGTAAATTCTCAAACACTTCTTTTTTAACCGCATCACCAGTCATAAGCAATTGGAAGATTGGCTCCCATGCTTTCAAACGAACGGTCTTAGCAGGTTTAACATTTTTAGCTTTGGTCATAATAAACTCCATTTAATTTAAGATAAATCATTATACAAGGAAAAATGCCACCTGTCAACCAGATGGCTGGTAATCATGCGGCTTGTTGCAACATGATAGTAGGATACTTAACGAAACCGGTAGTATCTTTTTTTGCTTTGCCTTTAGCATAGAGACCGACAATCACACCTTTAGGGTCAAGGAAACGCAAGTCGGATTCATCGCCGTTAAAGACTGGGCGAGAGAGGTAATCAACAGGCATCGGCAATGTTTTTTTGATACCGAAGACTACCGCAACATTCAAACCCTCATTCAAGGCTTTCAACACATCGGAATCGTTACCGTCCGCGGCTGAAAACGTCAATTGATAATTTGAATACTCTTTGATTTTACGACCAAGGATTTTAGTGTAGTCGTAAAATTGGACTTCTGGGAAAGCGGTGAAGATGTTACGGAATAATTGACCGTTGCGAACAACTTCGTATTTTTCCCAAGCCAAGTCGGAAGTGCCATTCAAGCGGAACACAGGCACCAATTCCATTTTTTTGCTTTGCTTGATAGCCAACTCAATATCTTTAACCAGTGTAGCCATAAATTCTACGCGGTTCTCAAAAAACATTTTTGTTTTGCGGATGCGGGCTTGTTGAATAACGTTGGTATTCTCGCCACGCTTGAACATGCCGCCACGACCAGCGGTATTGAGACAAGCCGCGGTACAACCAGCGGTGCGCTTTGCACAGGTTTCATAACCCGACAAATCAGCAGGGGCTAAGTGTAAGATATAAGTGTTATATCCTTGAGACATGCCTTTGAGAACTTTTGGATTACCAGTGGAGAGCAACTTCATTTTCAACCTCTTTCTATCAATCTATGAATATAGTATAACAGGATGGTAAAAATTGTCAAGCATTTTTTGGAGTTGTCGCAGAAATACAACATTAGTACCTAAGTATTAACATTACCACACAGCCAGCGGCTAGAATACTAAAGGTTACAATTCGGCCCAATAGTGCGCCGAAGAATAATCCTAAAACAAATATACTACTTGTGGAAATGAATACTTCCATCTTACCGCCTCATGTTTGCTTGGTCAATCGCTTCCTCGGCTGAGAAAATTGGCACCGCATTACTCTTATGTAAAGTGCCAATGCCTTTCATTTCGGTACCAGTGTACACTTTGCCGTAGATTGGTTTTGTTGCAGAACCGCCGGGAGTCACTTTGCTAGGATACTTTTTTGAATCACGATCCGCAGGAATAGCCAACTTGGGAAATTTATTTTGTAAAATCACTTTTGTCTTCTTAATAGAAAAATTTGTGGTCATGCTATTGACACTTTGGAGCCAAGCATCATACTCGGCCAATTCTTTTTTCGTTTTCTTTTTGGGCTTACTCTTACCCAAGCGACCATGTATAATCATGCTAATTCAAATCCTGAGTTTACTGCAACTGTCCAAACTTTCCAGCTTTTTCGTTGGATTGTTGTTGTGGGAATTTTATTCTGAATACAGAATTTCCAGGCTTCAAGAAAAAAAGAAAATTCACGCATCATGCCACCTTTTGAGTTACCCGTTTCATCACGGTTTTATATTCTTGAATATTGGTGATTGTATAACCATGAAGTAATGTACTCTCAACCAATGCTAACGATTCATTGGTGGCTTCTTCATCTTCCATAACGTAATTTCGGACAAACTTGTAATTGTAACCCGTGAGTGTTTCTGCCATTAGTGTAAACTGATCCATATTATCCCTTAATTTTATTCAACAAATTTTTAGCCACCGTCAGGTCTTCAACATCATCCAAGCATTGTTCCATTTCTTGAACCATCAATTCGGAACGACCAATCCGAAGTAATTTTATTGCATAATTTAAGTCTTCAAGATCCATCTCTTTTGCCATGTCACACAATTCTGCCCTAGAGCAATGCGTCAAAAAATTTAGATTGTCTCGGTCCCAATCATTCATATACACTCCTAATTAACAAAGATAAGTCATTATAACACAAGCCAGGATATTTTGCAAGCATAGTGTTACATTTTTGCAACAGCGGTAATATGCTTGCATTTTCCATGATACTTGAAGCCAATGCAGGTGCAGGAGTAATGCTTGCCGTTTTGCGTTACGGTATACTCACCTTTGCTACCTTTGACTAGGAATTTTCTGATACTCTGAACCGAGCCAGAAATTATTTTGACATTCCGCACCCAAGAGGACGGAATTATTTTGACCGGGTATTCTTTGTCAATAGTTTCAAGTGAAAAACTATCGGCATCAACCCATCGTTGACTTTTAACGACTGTGCCCGTTAATTCAACATCCTCATACGGCTCTGGTGCGTATAAGTAATTAGTTCTAAGGCGAACAGTAACGGAAACTTTTGAACCAACGGAAGGGATATTCATAGTGCTTATTATATCATAATATAAGCACCTGTCAACCCTCTTGTTGTTTTTCTACAACATCAACCTTGTAATAGTTGCCTGTTGTCGGACTCTTTTATATCTTCTTCAAATTCCTGCATTTTCAAGCGGGCTAAAGCCTTCTTGAGTTCCTCAACATCACCAGAATCTGTTTTGATTCTAGCTTCAATTTCTTTTATTTGCTTTTGAATAACCTGAATCATACTCATTGTTTTCTTCCTTCACCAAACGATAAAAAGATTTATCGTGGTGTTTTTGTTTTGGTTGTTTCCAGTCGGATACTGAATCTTCTTTTTTCCGAAATTTAGTTTTGTAGACTTTTTCTACCTTAGTGCCACCAATCATTTTTTCTTTTGATTAACCTCCGTTAAAGAATGCGGTCAGCTACACCTAGCTTAATAACTTCATCAGCAGTCAACCAAACATCGCTAGGTGATAAAAGTTTGGTCTTAACATTACGTGCGCTCATGCCCGTAGCCTCTTGAAGTATATTCAACATTCTTTGATTAGTCAATTCAGCCTCTTTTGTGAATGACTTTAAGTCGTGGTGCTTTCCCTCGTAGGTATCAGAATACTGGTGACACATGATACTACAATTTTTGGAAATTAATCTTTCGCCCTTTTCACCGGATGCAAAGATTAGGAATGCAGCCGACATAACAGCACCAACACCGATTGTTCGGATTCTATTTTTGCTAATACGCATCATATCAATTAGACCAAGTGCTTGATACAAATCACCGCCCGTAGAATTGATATACAACTGTAAAAGTTTTTCTGGATCATGGTAAGCATTTTCATAGACTAACCATTGTGTTGCTTTGAGGATGTTTTCTTCATTTATTTCACCGCTCAAGAAAAAGATATGGTTGTCAAGAAATACATTGTCAAACTTATCTTGAACGTTGAATGGAATATCTTCAGGTGATTGACCTAATCTCTTCCCACTCATAGGCCGATTTGACGATGGATGATATATCATGTTTTGGATTAAAATTCAAAATGGTTTTTGCTTTGGTGATATCAGCGACCAAATGACTTGGATCGCCTTCTCTCCTTGGCATTATGGTATAATTTACTTTTTTATTTGTTACTTTTTTAACTGTTTTTATAATATCAAGAACACTATAGCCAACTCCTGAACCTAGATTAAAAACTCCAGATTCACCAGAATTGTCAAGATATTTTATCGCTTCCAAGTGTGCGTCAACAACATCACAAACGTGGACGTAATCCCTAACGCATGTTCCATCTGGTGTGTCATAGTCATTTCCATACACTTCAACCGTATTTAGATTTTGTAGAATTCTGGGAATTAGATGTGTTTCCGGTTCATGGCACTCACCCATTTCTCCATCTGGATCAGCGCCAGCCAGATTGAAATACCTAAAAATTACATATTTCAAACCAGAATCTTCAATGGCATACTCACAAGACATTTTACTATTGCTGTAAGGATTATTACTTGTGGTGCATTCATCTTCTGGTATTTCCATAGCACCTGCCCAGTAAACTCCAGCAGTGGATGAAAAAACAATCTTATTCACACCAAATTTACTCGTGGCATTTAGAACAGCGACTGTTCCGCCAACATTGACTTCCCAGAATTCGGTAGGATTATTTACTGATTCGCCAACTTCAATCCGACCAGCTAAGTGAAATACAATATCAATTAAATTGTTTTTGAAAATATCTTCTAAGAGAAATCTATTCCGAACATCGCCACAATAAAATGCATCCACGTAAGGATGTGTGGGACCCATCTTTCTATCAAGGATAATTACTTTCCATCCTTGTTGCTTTAGTTTTTTGCTTAGGTGCGAACCGAGATAACCTGACCCACCGGTAATGAGCGCGGTTCTATTTTTAGCAATTTGTTTATTTTCCATGGGAAACTTCCATTATATTTTGTCGCATTGATAGCATTACCACTCTCAAAGAAATCTGCTTTCACAGAATTCGGATTACCATCTAAGCGATAGCATAAGGTGTGTGCATTGGTGCAATCGTAATTGGGAAAATGGGTTGATAGTGCTTGATAAAATTGTCTATCAGCGCCCCACTGCCCATACCATGCGTGACCAATGCGAACAGCAATATCACGCTTAATAGCAAAGCTGGAAGTATCAATGTGGTTAACTTTCTCGTCAAAGAAAACAGGCCATTTTCCAAGACTTTCGCAATTGTCTTCGCATAGTAATTTTTCATCTTTATCGTAAATCTTTCTAAGGCTATATGCCCAATCATTTCCCTTTTGTATAACTTTAACAAGTTTTTCAACGTGACACGGATCAATCCAATTATCTTCATCAAGGTAAATGATTACATCAGCATTCACCAAAAATGAACACGCCGAGTAAACACGATGACCGTACCATCCTTTACCGACGTTTTCTTCAATTTTTATTACACGGACTTTTTCAGAACCTTCAATGATATCATCAATTTCTTTCCAGTATTGCATTCCATCCATGAAAACATAATGCGTCAAATCATCATATGTTTGACTATCAACGGATTGAATACACTTACTGAGATACTTGGTTCCGATTGTCGGTGTTATTACAGCTACTTTCATTTTCATCCTTAAATGTCAATTTGGCACTACCAACTGTGCCTGGCATTTCCATCAAACGTTCATCACTTTTTATGTCACGACCAAAAATTGCATCCCATCTGGTATCATATTCTTGTTGGGTAACGCTAAATGGTCTTGGTATACTACCTTTACCACCATCAGACATTTTAATCTCCTAAATCAATATCTGGAAAAGCATCTTTGACTAGTTTTGGTGTGAGAAAAGGAATACGTAAATCTTTTTTCATAGCCCTAACAAGCAAATCAGCCTCATCTTTATGAAGTGCTTCCAACAGAGGAATCAACAAACTCATTTGTTTTTGGGGTGTCAATCCTTGCGCCCTGCGTGGATGCCCAGCAATAAATCGGTACAATCTCGGTACCTCATTATGAAGATAGAGAATGTTTAGACCCTCAGGTTCTTTTGCTGGTTTATAATCTGGAATCTCAACATCAAAGATTACATTTGGATTAAAAACTGCAACCAAAAACTCTTTCAAGTTCCTGTCGCCATGTTTCCGTAAAACATTAATCTTTTCGGCTCTCTTTTCTGTTTTTTCAAACAAAGCAAAGATTTCGTGGTACATTAAATCATTCATTTATTTTCCTCAAAATTCATCAATTACTTCAAGCAAATTCTTTAGCCGGTTTGCAATCATGTAATTCATAAATTGCTGGCGGGTTGCTGGTTTTGTTTCTATGTATGTATCTATAATGTTTTTTGAGATTGATCCAGGAATCATAGTCAAATCAATCAACTGTTTGTTCCGAGACCAATTTCGCATTTGCACATCATTAAATTTACTTGTGCCCGTTTCAGCAACTTCTTCCAGAAACTTCTTGGTCACAGATTTTTGCCGAATGCCGTCAATAATAGAATTATCTGGCGACAAAATGTTTGGAATACCATCACCCTTATCACCAGTAACAATCAATTCATTTAACTGCTTGATTGGATCATCAGTATTAATGAATTTCTTCATTGTTGGTGAGTATTGTTTAACATTCGGATAGATTTGTAATTGCACAAAGTCTTTATCGGAAGACAAAATCAATACAGGTTCATTTTTTGAATAGGCTTGCGTCAACACACCGATGATATCATCAGCTTCGGCACCATGGATATCAATCACTTTGTATGGCGAATGGTCTTTCAACTCTTGGCGAATCTTAGCCATGCAATCAAAAATTGCAGTCCAGTCATGCCCGGATGCATCACGATTTTTCTTTCGGTGACCTTTGTATGGCGGAAAGATTTCTCTGCGCCAGTAATGGCGATTATCGCAAGCAATAATCACTTCACCATACTCACGGAATTTCTTCACGTTAGCACGGATAGTATTAAGAACCATATGGCGAACCAAAGATTCTTCAACAGGTGTTTTTGAGGAGCCAATTTGTTCCATCAAGTTGGCAATCACAACTTGGTTGTAGTCGAATATAATCATTTGGTCATTATAGCATAAGTTTTTAGAAAAGATAGGTAATCATAGGACACGCAACAGGACAACATCTTTATTAATTCTACCATTCAATAAAGATTCTTTTGTAGCAATACCAGATAAAATATTACGCAAAGCTATTTTGCCAGCTTTCAATACTTCTGGCAACATTTCGCCTGGCTTTCTTACTGTCTTACTTATAGATTTGGATTCGGTATAATTTGTAACGCATGTTCCCTTAATACCAAAACCACCAGCATCATCCGCATGATAAACGCCAAGTTTTTTATTTTTGGTATTGAACACCCATAACTGCATAGCACCAATGATATCTTTTGGCTTTATTGATACCAATTTCAAGTCATCAAATTTTTCACAGTATTGTACTTTGGATACAAGTTGGTCCGGCGTTTTTGCTTTGCGTTTTCGTGGCTTACGATTTATTTTAGCCTCACCCGCAATCTTCATTGCATCGGTAATAATTGTATCACAATACGCAACCAATTTCTTCAATTGCGGTTTTGTAAAATTGGAATAACCTTCACGCAATTCGGCATCTTTTGTGTTTAGAACTTCATCAAATTCACTTCGGCGTTTTTTGAAAATATCAACCAACTTATTGGCATGCATTCCTTTTGCTCGGTCTTGCATAATTGCAAACGGCGATGGCATGGTATTAAATTTACTGGTAACAACTTCATCAATTGCACCTTCAAGGTCGCCGGCAATCTCCGATATTTTCTCGTTCAATCGGTCTTGAATAGATGGACCTTTATCAACGACAACAACTGGCGCTGGTGTATCATCAATGAAGAATAAATTCTTTTTGATATATGCACGACCAGTATCACCAATGTCATTGCCGTTCAATACCAAACGACACAACCATCCAACGGTCAAAATACCATTGGATGTATCAATCTTGCCTTGAATTTTATTTTTCTTAACGTATAAATTTATGTAATTTAATGCATCTTTGGATTCTTTGTTTTGGTGGTACCAATTTAGTGTATGAACCAATTCCAGTTTAGACATTGGTTCACTAAATCGCGGTTCATCATCAATCCGAACTCTTGCTGGCTTTGCCATCTTTCAACTCCTGAAAAGAATATTTTCTATAATCTGTCATCACAAGAATACCATCTTCGGTTTCTTGGTATGCTTTTGATAATGTTCTGGCTACTTCTATGGCTTCGGATTGTGTTTTAAACACATGACATTCACCGAAGGCTTCAACTAACTTATCTGTATTTAAATATTTTGACATATCCGGCATATAGCCGTCAAATAAACTATCATAATCGTTTAACGGCGTGACACGATAACCATCGCTTGTTATTAGTATATAAGTCCCTTGAGGCATTTTAATCAAACTCGCTTTCTTCTTCTAGTCCGTATCCATAATATTCTGCCATTCGCAACACATCTTCATCCGTCATTGGCACTTCAGGAGAATCAACCATCAAAGATTCAAATTCATTTTTTTCAAACATAATAAATTCCTAAAAAACAATTATAACAGATCCATCTGCTGAATGCAAGCATTTTTTAAGCCAGCCACGTAAATTTTTGCACAGGCAAGAATGTTGAAAATTCCAATAATCTTGCCGTTGTGAATTACGGCATACTTCTTCATTTTACAATGAAAGGTTTGTTCCAGCTACCGACATTGATATGCACATAATAGGCGGTATCAAAGTAATCGGTTTGGGCATCCGAACGGTCATAGTAATCGGCAGAGTACATAGCCTTGACAATTTTGGTCATCAACTCTTTGGCTTTGCCAGAATAGTGATCCTGGTACCAGTAAGGATTGACCTGTTCATAACCAGTTGTATTGGGTTTGAAACCTTTAGCCACTTGATAAAAATCTTTACCACAAGTCTCGTTGGAATTTGCGATAAAGTCAATCGGTGCGGACTTGATTGTGCAAGTAATGGAAAGGCTAGAACATTTCAACGAAAATTTAACGCCAGTGCCTTTCAATGCGGCATCAAGGTTTGCTTTGATTTTTGCTTTACGCTCTTGGTTCATATAAGCCATTTGGAAACTCCTTTAATAAAATTTTTACATTGACCAGTAAGATTCACTGGAGGGAGAACAAAAATACGGTGTGTCGTATCGTTCTTGGAATTCTTTGCCAGCCATCAGGTTTTTGCGGGTGACATAGGTTTCAAAAACTTCAACAATGAAACCCAATTTGCGTTTTGATTCAACAACTGTGGAAATGTAATCTTTGGTAGATGGAGCAAAATCTTGTTTGGCGACAAGGCGCTTGCCTTCTTTGGTACGCTTGTCAGTCTTGTAAATTTCAAGGGTGTATTCAATCATCTTGGACATTTTGGCTCTTTCAATCAATCTATGGGTTTAGTATAACAGGAATGGTAGGAATGTCAAGTATCACAAAAGTATTAATTCTTCGGTATCCATCAGGACTCGCTCACGGATATCACCAAACACCACAATGGGTGTATCTAACACAATAGTATTACTAACTTTACCACCATATTTAACACGGCTCTCAACAACAACGCCGGTAAAGGAATGAGTACCAAGGTACTCACCTGCAACTTTTTGACCTTCTAGAATCCAAGACATTTTCGTTCCTTTTTCAATCTATGGATAGAGTATACAATAAATAGGTAATAATGTCAAGTCTTTTTTTGTTATGTAGTAAAAAAACAACAATAACAAAAAATGGATCCGTTAACACTCCTTGCCCTAGCTAATGGCGCTGTAGCCGCAGTTAAAAAGGGCTGTCAACTCTACAAAGATATCAAAAGCGCCGCTGGTGACGTAAAGGGTGTTTTGGATGATTTGGACAAGCAATTCTCCAAACAGCACGAAGGCAAGGCACCAACAAAAGAGCAAAAGCAACAGTTTGAGCAAAAGAAAAAAGAGATAAAGGAAAACCTATCAAAGGATCCAAATGATATCATGTCAACCATCGGAGACCAGTTGGGAACATTCTTTGATGCTATGGACAAGATTGAAG